>Ga0208904_1000188_pt1 | contig 52855 bp, 52 predicted proteins | sample AntAceMetag02UKB_FD_184774 | JGI IMG/M metagenome (GOLD analysis project Ga0208904, IMG submission 184774) | Saline lake microbial communities from Ace Lake, Antarctica - Antarctic Ace Lake Metagenome 02UKB (SPAdes) (version 2) | ecosystem: Environmental > Aquatic > Non-marine Saline and...
AGGGAGGTTTTTATATTGTGAATGTTGACGAAGAAATCACTTTAGATAGAATAGATATTAACTTAAAACCTGTTATTGTTTTTGAATTTAATGCAGACAACATGTCTGTTGAAAGATTAAATAATGAAATGAAACAGCGAGTTAAAAAAGGAACTTTTGCTGATGCAATTGTTTTACTTAGGGTTTACGGAACTGTCAGTTCTGGTAAAATTTCTGATATTAATTTTAATGAGACAATTAATTCTATATACGGGAAAGACGCATATTTTGTTATGAGAAATACTTCTAAATTATTTGTTGAAGATATGGAAACAAAAAACATTGACTCAGACTCTTCTGATGAGATTGAAAGAGATTTGATTGTTGAGAACCAAGGTCAAATCAAAAACAGTTTTAAAAATGAGGCTCAGGCTATAATGAAAATAATGAATGCAGCTTCTTCAGAAAAACTTGAGGGAGAAAAAGTTTATGATTATGAATCTAGAATTTTATCGCAAATAGATCAAGCAATAGAGAAAAATAAAGAAAAAGAACCAAAAGGTGAATCTTTTGGTCATTCAAACAAGTTGAAGAAAACAAAAGGTGAAAAATGACCAATAACCATCTTAAAGAAAAATATAATAAACTTATGAAAACAGAAATGTATAAGGAATTCATCGAGCATAATCCTGATTATAAATTAAGTCACTTCTTTTTTGTTAATGAATCAAATAATATGGTTGATGAACAAATTGGTTTTTATTCTGAAAGCACAGATAAAGTTGTTTCTTTTGATTTGATTAAGCATGCTGTTTCAGAACCAGAGAATGCAGCAAAAAAATCTGGAAAGATTCCAACATTCAAAATAAATGATGTTAGTGTTGATATTGATGAAGCTTTGAAGATATGTAAGGAACTTACAGATAAAGAGTATTCACAGCATGGAACTACAAAACATATTTGCATTCTGCAAATTCTAAAGAACGTTCTTACCTGGAATATTACCATAATCACAAATACTCTGCATATGATTAATATTAAGATTAATGCGACTAATTCTAAGATACTAAACCATTCTGCACAGTCAATTATGTCTTTAGCAAAGAAGTAATTAGTGGTTTTACTCTTGGTTTTGTTGTAATTGTTCTTTATTTCCAAGAATAATTGCTTAAAAATACTCTTGGTTTTGTTGTAATTGTTCTTTATTTCCAAGAATAATTGCTCAAAAATACTCTTGGTTTTGTTGTAATTGTTCTTTATTTCCAAGAATAATTGCTCAAAAATACTCTTATTTTTGTTGTAATTGTTTTGTAGGGAATATTACTACTCAGTTAACTTCTTTATAAGTATAGTTAACCTTGATTAAATAGCTTTTTTTATCTATATACTATAGTATAACCTTCACCCCAACCTAATTTATATATAAGTTCTGACATTACATTATATTAAGGTGTTAAGTATTAACAGAGGCCAAATATGAAGGAAGAAAAAAACAAAAAAATTAGTTACGCAGCACAAGAAAACTGTAAACGCCTAGATGATTATTGTAAAAAAAAGTAAGTTTTCTACTTGTTTATATAGTATATTTAGTTGTCATTTCAAAGTTGTAAGGTAATCTTTATATAATCTTAAGCTTTTCCGTTAATCAGGGGGAAAGTGATAAAGTCTAATCTTAAGAAGGAAATAGAGAAAGTTCATCGTGTTCTAAAGCTTTCATTTAAAAAGATAAAAGAAGAGCTTGATTCTTATTTAGACACGATAAATCAAAATACCAATGAGATTCAGAGTAACTACGAGTTTCTTGTTGAATTAGACAGAAAGATTGAGTCTCTTAGTGAAAGAGTTGATGAACTAACAATGATGGTTAATCCTGAGGAATTATCTCTTAGCTATAACTTTGATCTTACCCTAAGAGAGCAAGAAGTTTTCTTGGTTCTCTATGCAGTTGATAAGAAGATGAGTTCTGCAGCTGTTGCAAAGAGACTTGGCTTGACAACAGAGAAAATTAATACCTACCTGTACAATCTTATTAATAAAAAGATACCTATAAGAAAGGAATATCATAATAATAAGCTGTTCTTTTATCTAGATGAGAAATTCAAAGCCCTGCAAGCAAGGCAGAATATGATAAAAATTGATGCTTCTGTTTCTAAACAACTTCTAAGTGATGATGCTATTTAATAGAGTTTATTTCCACCTGGTGGCTTTGGCGGTTGCTGTTGAAATTGTGGTTGTGCTTGAGGTTGTGGTGTTGGTTCTTCAGCAATAGGTTCTGTTTCATCTTCAACTTCTTCTGATTCATCATACTCTTCTTCATCATCTACATCTGCAACCATGCTGATAAGTGGTAATCCAAATTCATCATTAATAAACAATCCTTTATAGATTTGAACAAGCTCTTGTAAACTTTTATTAGGATCTTCAAGTGTTATTTGACCAAATGTTATTTTTGCCATTTTTTATGCCTCCAGGAATTTGGCTTCTGAGCCTCCTTATTCCTCATTCTTACAATAACATATTTAAATATCTTACCTTTTTCAATATATATGAACTTTGGAACAGAAAGAAGTTGGAAAAAGAAAATTTCAGATATTAAGAAAGAAGTTGGGGAAGCAAAATATCCTTTTCCTGGTTTTATTAAAAATATGATTTTAAGAGATCACTTATATTTATTGATAGAAGATAAAATTATCCAGTTTTGTGAAAACAAAAAAGTTGGAATATTATTTTCAGGCGGAGTTGATAGTGCAGTTCTCGTAATGTTTTGTAAAAAACTAAACTTAAACTATTGTTGTTATAGTGTCGGTTTTCAAGATAATGAAACAAAACAGCCAGAAGACATTGAGTATTCTAAAATCATTGCACAGAAACATGATCTTAATCTTAAGTTCAAAGTGTTTAATCTTAAAGAGATTGAAGTTGTAATAAAAAAGACTCTAAAGATTTTATCAAAAAACAAAGACACTTTTGATGTTGTCAATCTCGGAGTTGGTGCAGTTGAGTTGGCTGCAATTGAGATGGCTAAAAAAGATAAGTGTGATATTGTTCTTTCAGGTTTAGGAAGTGAAGAAATATTTGCAGGTTATCAAAGACATAAAAATGCTAAGGATAAAGAACAAGAGTGCTGGAATGGTTTAACATTAATGTATAAAAGAGATTTAATAAGAGAAACTCTGATTCCAAAAGTCTTAGGCATAGAAACTTATGCTCCTTTTCTTGATTTTGATGTTATTGGTGTTGCAATGCATATTTCTATTAAAGCAAAAATAAACAAAAGACAGAATAAAATTGTAATAAGAAAAATAGCTAAGAAGTTAGGTTTGAAAGAGTTTTCTAATAGAAAGAAGAGGGCTGCCCAATATGGAAGTAGATTTCATAATGCAATCGATAAACTAAGTTCTAAAGCAGGATTTAAGCTTAAAAAAGATTATATCAAAAACTTAATAAAGTAAGATAATTAAGTTATTTCTATGAACATTAATTTAGATAGTATAATAAGTTTAAATGATAAGATTATTGTTATTGTAAATCAAATATCTTTATCTTTACTTATCTTATTAGTTGGGTTTATTATTGGCAAATTAGTTGATAAATTTTCATTGTTATTAATCAGAGATTCTTCTTTTAGAAAGATTAAAATATTTTCAATAAGTTTTAATACTGAAAAAGTAATTCCAAAACTATTGAGTTATATTATTTACTTAGCAAGTTTAATATTTGCCCTAAGTTATTCAGGCATATTAAACACAGTAATTTTCATAATTCTTATAATATTTGTTTTGACAATGATTGTTTCTGTTTTTTATTCTATTAAAGAAAGTTTTCCTAATTTTATTGCAAGCTTAAGGTTAAGGAGGAATCATAATTTTAGGTTAAGAAAGAAAATACAAGTTAATGGGATTCTTGGAGAGATTTCTGGGATTGGTTATTCTGAAATAAAAATTACAACAGAATCAGGAGATGAAATCCATGTTCCATGTAAAATTTTATTAGGAAGAGAATATAAGTTGTTGAAGTGAGAATAATTTATTATTTGGATAAATTATGATTCTTATATAAACCTTGTTTATAGGTGTTTAGTAGAAACCCATTCTTCGATCTATTTCTTTTGCTATTCTTTCTTGTTCGCTTTCCACATATGTTTCATAAGATTCCTCTCTTTGTTTTTCATATATTTCCCTGGCTATATCCATTAAATAATCCTTGTTTTTTCTGATTATTTCTTCAGTTGCACAAGTTGAGACTTTTTCTTTTATTCTTAATGCATTAATGTTATTTAGGAATAACTTTAATCTTTTAGTGTTTGGTTCATCATTATTAAGAACATACCATAGGTATTTATTAAAATTTTCCATTGATTCTTCTGTCATCTTCTCACATTCATAGTCCCTACCTTTATTATCAATAATTAATTCTAACTTATCAATTCTATCACTTGGAACTCCTGTTCTTTCTATTAAGAGTTCTGAATTATCAGTTTGAAATAAATATACAAAATTATAACCTTTTTCATTATCACCTAAGACAAATCTTTTCCATAAAGGTTTATGCTCTCTTCGTCTTCTATCTCTTTTATGTCTTTGTTTTGAATACATTTCATCTTTTAAAAATGGAAGATCATGGATAGTATTACCTGTTATTATGCATATTTCTGGTTTTAAGTCAGAATCTCCCCAATCATCAATTAAGAAATTATTAAATGCATGACCTATTGGTCTGAAATAATTATCTTCAATCAATGTTCCGAAACCTAATTGTTTTGTTTCGTAAAATTGCAGATATAACTTGGAATAACTTGTTATACGTGATCTTATTTCTAATATCTCTTCAGGACTATTCATTGCCTCCATTCCAAACAATTCATCTTCTGTCCAACCAGACATTTCAAGAATTTTCCCCCATAAATCTAAATCTGTTTTTAGTGTTGAATAATAATTAGAAAAAAAGTTTGTTTCAGTTTTATTAGGACCCCTTTCAAAAGAAGGTTTTATCTTAGGATATATTTCTCCACCACTAACATGTAAAACTTTAAAATTACCTTTATTATTTATTCCAGTAATCAAACCTGTTTTAAATAATAATAATTCTGATTTTCCTTTATCTATTAGAAAATAAGGATCAGGTTCTCCAAATATTTGATTATTACTCATTTTTATTAAAATATAGGATAATACTCTAATATTTAAACCTTTCTTTACTATAAAAGTCCTAAAAATATTTAAATATCAAGCTTTTTTCTTTTAAAATGAAAATAGGAATTGATATAGATAATGTGCTTTCAGAATTAAGTGCTTCTATGGATTTATGGCATAATAGGGTGCATGGAACAAACTTAGAGGAAAAAGATCATGTTGCATTTGATCTTGAGAGTATTTGGACCTGTAGTAAAGAAGAGTCGATAAAAAAAATTTTGGAGTTTTTTGATAGCTCTGAATTCAAAGCAACAAAAATTGTATTGGGGGCCATAGAGGGAGTAAAATCATTAACTGAGGATCATGAACTTCACGTTATCACTTCAAGAGCAGATAAGGTATTTGATGAAACTATTGCCTGGCTAAATAAGCATTTTTCAGATTCATTTCATAAAGTTCATTTTACCGGTCAGATGTGCGGTGCCAAATCAGGTAACAGGTCTAAAGCAATGGTCTGTAAAGAATACGGTATTAATATTTTGATTGAGGATGCTCTACATTATGCAAATAATTGTGCTAATGAGGGTGTCAAGGTTTTATTATTTGATTGGCCTTGGAATCAATCTGAGGAATTACATCCCAATATAATTAGGGTTAAGTCTTGGCAAGAGATATTAGATTATATAGAAAACATTCACGTTTTGTAAATATAATCATGATGTTGTAAATCTTCAAAATGTATTTTATTTTTCTTGACTTTGAATATTAGAATAAAGTGTGAATCTATATGAACTCGTTTAAATTCTTTCATATTATTTCTTAAGTTTTTATAGTGGTGGGGGTTTGAGTTTATTACCTCATTAATCTTATTAAGAACAATTTTGTATCTATTTTTATCTTTTTTGAATATTTTTTTAAGTATTTTTTCTAGTTTTTCACTAATATAAAATATATACATTTTACTTTGAGTTCTCTAGTAATTTTCTTAAATTATTTACATTAGAAAACTTTTTATGTTTTCCTTTAGAAACTTTATTTAATTCTTCTGTATATTCTGGTCTTAATTCTGGTTCTAAAAGATTATCTGCAAATTTGTTAATTACTAGGTTTATTGCATCAGATTTATTCTTAAGCCCATATTTGCCTTTAACTATTGTTAATATTCTGTCTGCAGTGTTTTCTAATTTTATTATTGCCTGTACCATTTTATCCCTCATAACGTTTTAATTATAATTTATAATAAAAAGTTATAAAACATTATAAAGTTTACCTTTTATATAGTAACTGTTTGGATATTTATTAGTTTTAGCTTAACTTTATCGTAAGATTTTCAGCAAAATCTTTATAAATACACATTCTCTCCAATTCAATATGGCAAGCGAGAAAATGAGATTACCAAGTTCAAGTGCTGGTTTAACTACCTTCTATGCAGAATACAAGTCTAATTTTGTGTTAAAACCAGGACATGTAGTAGCATTAGTTATTCTAGTAATAATTCTTGAAATATTACTTCACACACTATCTTAAGAGGTCTAAAATGTTTCCTGGGATGAACAGCAAGCAAATGCAGCAAGCTATGAAAAAGATGGGAATGCAGCAAGAAGAAATAGCTGCATCAAAAGTAATTATCAAAACTCCTGAAGGAGATATTGTTATTGATAACCCAAGTGTTGCAGCAGTTACAATGATGGGTCAAGATTCTTGGCAAATAACAGGAGATGCAAAGCTTATACCAATTGATAATACTCCTGAGATTTCTAAAGAAGATATTGATACTGTTGTTCAACAAACTTCTTGTACTGAAGAACAGGCTAAGGTTGCAATCGAATCACACAATGGAGATCTTGCCGAAGCAATTCTTGAGTTAAGTGGGAAAGAGTGAGTATGTCAAAATCTTTGATTTCTGTTATGTATTAATTTATCTGTTCTAAATATAACCCTCTTTAATTATTTGAATTACCATAGTTGTTAAATAACCAATAAGTGAAATCCAGAGAAAGAGGTTGCTGTAAAATATTGTTAAACCATAAATAACAATAATAATTTGAATTAACATATATGCTGAATGATACCATCCGCCGAAATTAAGAATTCCTTGTTTTGGTTTAGACCAATCTAAGTAAGTGGCAATATTTCTTTGGTAGTGAACAAACCAAGTTGTTAAAATAACAGAAATAATTACTGCAATTATAAAAATAGATAGTTTAAATTCGTGATTTAAAGCAATTATCAGTTCAATTAAGATTCCATTAAATAAAGGTAAAAATATTGCATCTCCAATACCATCATTAAGTTGAGTAGGATATTTTTTAAGATTTAATTTAGAGTACACTGTATGGCTTAATAGCCAAAACATGAATGGTGCAATTAGTATGGTGACAATTGCCGCAATTATTCCAATAATCATATAGTAATTAGGAATAATCGTTTTATAAATATTATGTGTAAATTATATTTTCTCGCTTTTTTATCTAAACCTTTAAAAATAAACCTTTCTTCTACATAGCTTGGTGCTAGACTGGGTGGTTCTCCCTCACCTGTTACTGCAAATGGGAGTTGGTAGGGTTGAAGCCTGGAAGGCGGCACTATTTGGATTTAAGAGTCTTTTTGTGGACTGAGAAGCCTTGTCTTTTCATATCGAGGATATGCTGAATCAGGTCAGATCTTGATCGAAGCAGCCTTAAGGTATGTCTCTGATGTTGAGGAGGTTGCAGGGTGGAGGAAGCAAGAGGGTTGCTTTTATTTCTTCATAGTGTCCACTTCCAGGTGTGCACCAACCTTTCTTTCATAAATTTTATAAAGAATTCTTGAAATAATTGGATTTAGGAGTATATAAAATAAAATGATGTTTTGTCCTAAATGTGGATCACTGTTAAAAACAAAGTTGGAAAGAGGTAAAACTATTATGCATTGTGCTTGTGGTTTTTCATCTAAAGATATTGATAAGACAGAGATTCATGAAAAAATAAGCACTGAAGACAAAGAAGTTGAAGTTGTAGACCATGAGGTAGAAGCCTATCCTGAAACTGAAGCAAAATGTGATAAATGTGGTAATGGTACTGCATATTATTGGCTAGTGCAAACCCGTGCCGGAGATGAGGCTGAAACTAAATTCTTGAAATGCACAAAATGTAAGCACGTTTGGCGTGATTATAATTAATATTCTTTACAACCTCAAGTTGAGCTGGTTCTATGCAAAAACTTTATATATTAGGTTGAAGAATATTGACCTATGAGGTGAATTCAATGGATGGTGAGTATGAAATTCTGCCTAGAGATGAAATCGAAGAGTTAAGAAAAGAAGTTAAAAAGATTCAAAAGAACCCTTTTGGTGATACTAAAGAAAGTATAACTCTTCTTGATTCAATGGAAAAACTAACAAATTCTATTAATAAATTACTAATGCTTTTTGAAAAAACTCAGAAAGAAATAATTGATGAATATGAAAAGAATAAACCTGCTGAAGCATTAAATGATATTCTCGATCAAAACGAGAAGATTGCAAAAGGAACATTGGCTGTTGCAGATTTAATAAAAAGACAACAACAGGATATAGATCAGTTAAAAGTTGCATTAGTAAAACCTGTGATTAAACAAGAGCAAGAAGAAATTTTAGGTGAGCCAAGTACATTTCCACTTGATAATAAAATTCCTGATATGAAAGATCCTTTTGCTCAGCAACCATTGGGAGGAACTCCTAGTTTAGAAAAAGTGCCTCAACAATTGCATACATCAGAAACATTCCAAGAACCTATTCCTAAGATGAATAAAAAAAGAAGATTGTTTCATAAAAATTAAGATGATTAATTTTACAAAAGAGCTATTTGTAGGATTGTGTAGAAATGCTAATTCTTATGTTGAACAAACCCATAAAAGATTAGTTCCAAAACACATTTTCAGCCAAAGATTAGAAGAGTTAAGTGGAGTTTATGTTCAATTATTGGGTTTTGAATCTATGCTTTCTAGATTAGAAAATAATGAGCATTATGATGCTTCTAGAGTTAATTCTTTAAAACACAAAATTATTAATTTAAAGTTAGTTATTAGTGATTTAGAATGTTCTACTGATGTATAAGTATGCTCAATAACATTTGTTATTGGCACCGAAAAATAAGAATAAAAAAAGAACTAAAAACTTTAAAGATCTTTAGCTATACTCAAAAATCAAGAATTTTTGGTCGCCTAAAGATTTACAAATCTTTAGCCATCACTGTTTTTCGGCTATTGCCTTCTGCTCTTTTTACAGCTTTTTTAATTAAAATTTTAACTTCTGCATCAAGTGCATCAATAAAATCGCTTGCAACATTAGCGTCACCAACGTTTTCCTTAATTTTAGCTTTTACAATTACTAGATCTGACATTATATGTCACCCCCATGTTATATTTAATATATTGATTTAACAGTATCTCTTTTATAAAATTTTTGCTTGAAACAGCTTAAAAGAGGTTCTGTGGGGTTATAGTTAATAAAGCAAAACCTTAATAAATAAACCCTGCTAAAATAAGGTTATGGATATTTTTGAAGCTATTCAATCAAGAAGAACTATAAGAAGTTTTACCAAGGCCCCAGTTGAGTTTGATAAGGTAAGCATGATTATTGAAGCAGGAACCTACGCACCTAGTTCTGGGAATTTACAAAACTGGAAATTTATTGTTGTGACAAACAAAGAAATAATAAAAGATCTTCATAACTATTGTCTGGATCAAGTTTGGATAAATGAAGCTCAAGTTCTTATTGTTGTGTGTGGTCTTCCTGAAGAAGCTTCAGATAAGTTTGGTGAAAGAGGCCAAAATCTTTATACAACACAGAGTGTGGCTGCATGCATACAGAACATGCTTCTTACTGCAGAGGCTCTTGAGCTTGGTGCAGCGTGGATTGGTGCTTTTGATGAGGGTAAAATAAGAGATATTTTTGAGATTCCGGATAATGTTAACCCTCAGGCAATTATTGCTCTAGGTTATTCTGATTACGAACCAAAGGAAAAAATTATGCAACCTCTAGAAAACAAAGTTTATTTTAATAAGTATGGTTCTAGTTTTAAGCATCTTAATAGGATGTTGAAAGATTATGCTGAAGATTTAAGAAACATTGGTGCTGGGGTTTCTAAAAAAGCTTCAACTGCAGGTGATTATGCAACTAAATTTCTTAAAGAAAAGTTTGAAAACTTCAGAGAAAACGTAAAGTATCTTCTTGATCTTAAATAAAATGGCAGGCATCTTTAAGGCATATGATATTAGAGGAAAATATCCTGATAAAATAAATAACAATCTTGCTAAAAACATTGGTTATGATATTGCAGAAGTTTTTGGTTCTAAGAAAATTCTTTTATGCAGGGACGCTCGTCTTGGTTCAGAAGACTTGATGAATGGTTTAGTTCAAGGGTTTAAATTTTTTAATAAAGAAATAGACATAATTGATGCAGGTGTTACTACAACTCCTATGTTTTATTTTATTCTCCAAAAGGGTGATTTTGATTTTGGTATAATGATAACTGCATCGCACGATCCAAAAGATTACTGTGGTATGAAGTTATGGAGAAAAGAAAATGAGATTCTTCATCCTGTAAGCTATGGGACTGGTGAAGAGATTGTGGAGTCTCTTGCAAATAGAAATAATGTTGTTGTCAATGATCAAGAATTATCCATAAAACAAATCAGTTATGAAAAAGATTATTTTGATTATCTTGTTCAACTTTCAAAGATAGATGAGTTTATTAAGGAACAACAAAACATCACTGTTGTTGTTGATTACAGTAATGGAACTGCAGGTATTAATTCAAAACTTTTAATGAAAACTGCAAACATTATTGAATTAAATAAAAATCCTGATGGGAATTTCCCCTGTCATGAACCAAATCCTTTGCTTGAAGATTCTCAGAGGCAAATATCTGAAAAAATAAAACAAGAGAGTGCAGATTTTGGAATAATTTTTGATGGTGATGGTGACAGAATTGTTTTCTTAGATAATTATGGAGAACAAGTTCAGACAGAAAAAATAGTTTCCTTAGATGTTGCAGAAATGATTAAAGAGGGAAAAGATGTCAAGTCTGTAGTAGAAACTCTTAATATGTCTGAAGACCTTGCTAAGGATTTGGCAACAAGAAATATTAATTTATTTAAAACCCGTGTGGGATATGTTTTTGTAAGAGAAAAAGCAATGCAAGAGAACTCTGCAATAACTGCAGAAAAATCAACACACTTTGCATATAGAGAAACAGGGTTTACTGATTCTGCAATCTTAACTTATCTTTATATTATTAAGAAATATGCTTTATTTAAGAAAGATAATTCTGCTCTTAAATTTAGTGATATGGCAAAACAAGCCCATATAAAAAATATTAATATTGAAAATGTGATAAAAATTAGTACTGATAAAATAGATTCTGCAATACAAAAAGTCTTTGATTATTATAATAATAAGGCAAATAAATATGAAGATCTAGATGGCTACTCTTTTCACTTTAGTGATTATTGGTTTAACATAAGGAAGAGTAATACAATGCCTGAGATAAAGATAACTATTGAAGCAGAAAATAAAAAGAAAGAACAAGAAATATTTAATCAAATTCTTGAAGTATTAAATAATTAAGCAATAATCTCAAAAGAGTTAATTACAGTATCAACTTCTTCTTGGAATGAGCCATAAGTATTTGCTTTTGCAATATAAGTTAAAAGATATGCTTTGTTATCATATACTACAACTAGTTGTCTCCACTTTAATGTTTCTTCCCCTTGCATGGCGCTGTAGACTATCTCATAACCCTTGACTCCTCCAATCATTACATCTTCTGATTTGATTATTTCAACATTTTCAAGGTATTGATCCATATCTGCCAAATTAATATCAACATATTCATTTAGGGTCATTGGTTCATTTGTTAGGTCTTGAACAATTAGATTGATGTTTTCTTGGAATTGGTCATCAGTTCCTTCAAGCGGTGATAAGAAAATAAGAGCTATGCCCAGGATATCTTCTTTTTTCTCCTAATTAGTAGGATAAGAAATCTCCATGTTTAGTGCAGGTGCCTCGACAACTGTGTAATCAGGATTAGGTGTTTCTCCTTTTTTCCCATATGTATTAATTTTTTCTTCTTTATCTGTGCATGAACTTAGAATGAGGATTGTAATAATTAAAGATACTATTAATATTAGGTTTCTTTTATTCATTTTTACCATCTTATTCTACCATTATGAAGTCGTCGTTATATTTTTTTGGTTTTTTACCACCAAATATTTGCTTTGTTCTTGATTTTGGGCTTTTCTTTTTTATTGTCTTTTCTGTCTCTTTAAGGTCAATTCTTCTACTTGTTACCAATGCACATAGACAAAAAAATACAAAATATATGATTATTGGAATCCAAAAGTTAAGCATTAATGGAATAAATATTGCGTTTGTAATCATTAGGACTAAAGATGATATGATTGCAATTTTGAATAATTTTTTTAGGTATAAATTTCTCTTAAAAGTTCTAATGACTGCTAATCCTAATAAACTAAAAATTAATGCAAGAATTATTGATTCAACTATGAACAATAATGCGGTAATAATTAATATGCCTGGAAGCATAATTAATGCAATTGTGATTAATAGGCCGGAAAGTGGGTCACTTCTCTGTTTAAGGTCAGCATAATCTGATAGCTTTGCTTCAGACTTGAAAGGCCATGTGTTAATAGCCAGGGTTTTGTTTGTAATTGTTATATCCCCTTCTCTTAGGGACTCGTTATTTAAGTTAATGTAAATGCTAGGATTTGTGTCTATATTAATTGGTCTTATATGGTTTGCATCTATATCTATTCCTATGTTTGTGAACCTACTTAACCCATTATTAACATGGTGTCTTAGATAAAGTGTTTTTGGCACCAAGAGTATTGCAAATAGAACAATTGATAGTAATAAGAATATAAGGAATATGTTAATAATAAACTTATATCTGTGTCTAACAAAGTCTTTATAAGAAAAGGGGTTGATTGCTTTTAAATAATCTAAAAACTTTATTTTCTCTGCCATAAAGCTATTTTAGTAATTAGCATTTATTAAGTTTACTGTAGTTAACCTTTTTATCTATAATTAGAATTAGGAATTTTAGTTTCTAAATATTTATCAATCTTTTTTTCTTTTGTTAATATAGGGGGCTTATTTAAACCTGGAATTATTCCTTCTTTATTATTAATGTTTTTCCATAGCTTTCCTTCTTCTGCAATGATTTCTGCTTCCCATAAACAATAGGCCCCATCTTTTTTGGGGTCTACAGTCCTATAATCTTCCAAGTTTTCTTCTTCAAAACCATAAAGTATAGGGATTGGAACACTTGCATACTCTTTCCACCACCTATTAACATTAATAAAACCGTCAGAAACAATTGCTACACCTATACCTCTCTCAAAGCTAAATCCATTAGTCCTAATCCTTTCTTCAATAAAATTTTTACATTTATTAATAAAACTAAAATCTAACGGTTGTACTCCTTCATACATAGAATAAAATTTTAATACTAAACCATTAGTAATTATTGGTGCTTCAAAAACATACCCATGTTTATTAAAAGTGCCTTTATCTGGTAAGATTATATTATTATAATTTACTCCTTTTATCATAACATTTAGGAATGAAGAAGACTATTTAAATCTTTAGAAAACTTTAAAACCACTTAGTAAACCTTCATTATCTTGCATTTCTGCATTCAGAATTTCTATATCTGCAGAGAGTTTATTTTTGAGAAGCCAATAATCTGAAGAAATAATCTCTTTTTGGGTTAAATCTTCAATGTTGAACCATTTAAGTTTTCCTTGTTCTGAATGTTTAAGTTTATCTTGGTTTGCTTTGACTTTTGTGAAGAATAAGATAAAGTTATGTTTAACTTCATTGCTTGTTTTGACTTTCTCTTGCATAATAGAATTAAAACTTATGAATTCTGAGTCAAGACCTGTTTTTTCTTTAACAATTCTTAAGCTAGCTTGTTTAAAATCTTCATCAAGTAACATTTTTCCGCCAATCATTGACCAGTAATTTTTGTAAGGTCTTCTGTTTCTTTTAATCATTAGAATCTTATTATTGTTTATAACTGCAACAAGAATTACTGGAACAGGACTTAACTTCTTACCAATGATGTTTGCAAAAATAGGAACATATTTTTCTGCATCTTTTGTTAGTTGGTAATATTCTTGTTTCTTTTCAAGAATACCTTCTTCTTGCATTTTATCAAGATGATAAGAAACCATATTAGATCTAATTTTAATAGCTTTTTCTATTTCATTAAATTTTAATTTAGAATCATTAAGAAATAATCTAAATATCTGTTCTCTTTCTTTCTTAGCTATACCTGTTTTGTACTTCATCTACTCAAGGAAATTCGAGGAATTATTTAAATATTACCATTATTATCTAGTGTTTGTTTTGGGGTGGTTTAATGAAAGGTAAAACACATTTTGTATCAGTTACAGGCATAGTAAGAAAAGGTAATAAGTTTCTCATATGTAAGAGAAGTTCTAAAGAAAAAGCTTTTCCAGATAAGTGGTGTGTTCCTGGCGGAAAAATTGAAGAGCAAGATTTTATTAATCTTCCAAGAGATACAGGAGCTTACTGGCTTGATATATTTGAGAAAACTGTGAAAAAAGAAATAAAAGAAGAAACAAATCTTGATATAAAAAATATTGGTTATGTTTCTAACCTAGTTTTTATTAGGCCAAATGGTTATCCCACAATAATTGTGAGTTTGTTTGCAGATTATGCAGGAGGAGAAATAAAGCTTGCAGAAGATGAATTAGTTGATCATGCCTGGGTCACACTTGAACAATTAAAAGATTATGATTTACTTGGTAACTTGTATGAGCAGATTGAGAAGGTTAGTAAGATTAACTCTTCTCCTTAAATTTAGCATCAATAACCTTACCAGTATTGTAATTTTTGCGAGGCTTTGGTTTATATTTTTTAATTAACTTTTTTTAAAGAAATATTTGTAAATAAAATATAAAACAATTATTACAACAATTACAGGTAAAAAGAATATTAATAATTTGATTGCAACTGCTATTATTGCAATAAATAATATTATAATAATAATTAAGAATATCAATGCTTTAATTCCTAATATTTTAAATTGTTTTATCATTTGTTAATGTAATAATTTATAATATATAAAATTTATCCCTTAATAACCCCAATTGGCACCATTCTTGCAATCTTTTTGCAGATACCAACTCCTTCTGTGACTCTGATAACTTCATCAATATCTTTATAGACTTCTGGAGCTTCATCTGCAAGACCTCTTGGATTAGGATTCTTAACAATTATGTGTCTTTTTTCTAGGTCTGCTTTAACTTTTAATCCATCAATACTTTGTTTTGCAGCTCTTCTTGACATTACTCTGCCTGCACCATGAGCAGTACTTCCAAAAGTTTCTGCCATTGCCTTTTCTGTTCCAACAAGAACATATGAAGCAGTGCCCATACTTCCAGCTATTAAAACAGGATGACCTGTTTCTAAGTAGTGTGCAGGATTTTCTGGGTGATTAGCAGGAAATGCACGAGTAGCACCTTTTCTATGGACAATAACTTGTTTTTTAATATTATCAATAATATGCTCTTCTTTTTTACCAACATTGTGTGCAACATCATAAACTGTTCTTAGTTCAGCATTGTCAAAAACTTTGCTAAAAGCTTTTCTAATGTTATGTGCAATTATGTGTCTGTTAGTCCATGCATAGTTTGCAGCTGAGCACATTGCTTGATAATAATCTTTTGCTAATTGTGAACTTATTGGAGCATAAATAAGATCTTTTTCAGGAAGTTTTCTAACTATTTCTGGAAAAGTATCTTCCATTTTTCTTAGGTAATCAGAACATACTTGATGACCTAATCCCCGAGAGCCACAGTGAATCATAACTACAACTTGTCCTTTTTTGTTTATTCCAAATTTTTGTGCAATTTCTTTATCATAGATTTCATCAACTACTTGTATTTCTAAAAAATGATTTCCTGCACCAAGAGTTCCAAGTTGATTTTTTCCTCTTTTCTTAGCTCTAGGAGAAACTTTTGAAGGATCAGCTTCTTGCATACAGCCATAACTTTCACAGTTCTGCTTGTCTTCTTCATTACCAATTCCTTGTTCTATTGCCCAGGAAACTCCTTTTTTCATTACTTCATCAAGTTCTTCATGAGTTAATCTTAGTGATGATTCTGAACCAATACCAACAGGAACTTTGTCATAAATTAAATTAATTATTTCTTTAATTTTAGGTTCAACTTGTTCTTTAGAAAGATTTGTTGCTAATAATCTTATTCCGCAATTAATATCAAAACCAATTCCTCCAGGAGTAATAATTCCTGTTTCAGAGTCAAAAGCTGCAACACCACCAATAGGAAAACCATAACCTTGATGAGCATCACTCATTGCAATAGCTTTTTTTTGAATTCCAGGAAGTGCTACTACATTTTTTATTTGGGTTAGTGTGTTATCTTTTTGCATTGCTCTGAATAATTTATCAGATGCATAGATTACAGCTGGCACTAACATATTTCCGGTTTTAGGAATATGATATTCAAATTCATTTATTTTCTCATATTGCTCTGTCATATTGTTAGATTGTTTATTTGTTTTTTATAAAATTAGTTATGGGGCTGTATTTTTAGTATAATGATAATGTATATAAAGTATATACTGGGGCTGCTTTTTATAGAAATGTTTATATATTAGTATATTCATGTAGTTTAATCAATATGTCAAATTCTATAGATTTTGAAAAATATATTACAAATTAATTCTAATCTAGATTTATAATTTATTTAGAAAACTATTAACTTACAAGTATCTTGATCATTGAAAATATTATTTCATGAAATGAACTGCATTTTCCATTGCAGTCTATTAATGTTTTCCATTTTTCATTAAGAGCATTATTATTTTCTTTAACAATTAAAGTGTTTATTATTGTTAGTTTTTGAGAGAAAATAGTTGTGTGTTTACCAGTCCACAGTTGACTTGTCTCAATAAGTGAATGAATTATATTGTTTTCATTCTGAGCATTATTTAATGAACAAATAATATCTATTAATTTCAAATACTTATTTTCTTCACAAGTATCATAGACACAGTCAGATATTTCACGCCATGCAGTTATAAGATTTGGATTGTCAATGTTTTCAAATTCTTGATTTAATAATGTAAATGTATCTGCAGTTTTAATTAAGTCTTTTGCATTAGATGCTTTTCTTAACTCTAAAATTTTATTTATAATATCTTTATATACTTCTTCAGCTTCTATAATGTTTCCATTTTCTGTTATTATTGTTCTACTTGTTTCTGGATCAACTGTGATTGTTTTTCCATCTTCTGAATTAGAAGCACCTTCTTTTACTGTGCTTCCTGTAATTGTTGGCGAGTTTGGAATAAAATCAAGATTTAATATGCTAAATAATATAAGTATCACAAATATTCCTATGACTGCTGTTATAATATTAGATATGTTTTTTTTATTGGTTTCATTATAGCATCTTTTTTATAATATGTTTAATATATTTAGATTAGATTAAGTATATAAACCTTTTTATTTTCTTTGTTGGGCATATGCTGAGTTTAGATTTAAGATTTTATAAAATTAATCATAATCCTAAGAACCATACGAAAAAATACCTTATTCTTGAGATCCACATAAACTTAAAAATAACCTCTCTTAAGTAGAGACAATAAAAAACTTTATATATGGCTAATAAGTTGTTTATTTAATTAATATATTTTTAAGGGGAATTATGATTCAAAAGCCTGAAGATGTCAAATCAAAATATTCAAGCGAAAAACTAAAAAAGATGTTTCAAGGTGATCGTTTGAAATTTAGTAAAGTCTTAAAGATATTTTTAAATGAGAAGTTTAAGGCTACTTTTGCCGATTTGGAGCATTTTTCTACAATCTATGACGTAACTGAAGCTCAAAGAAAGTATTATATATTTGCACTATTAAATCAAAAGGAAGATCCACTAACTAAAATATTTAATAAGGTAAAATCTCTTTTTAGTAGAAAAGCCCAAAAAACTATGAAAGATAAATCTGAGCAAGCTTTACCAGATAATTCAGAAAGTAAGTTTCAAGAGCTTGAAAGTTATATTAATGATATGGGAGATAGGGGAGTACCTCGCTATAGAAAACATAGTTATTTTAAATATGCTTTGTTTGGTGTAGGCGTTGCAGCAGTAGTGTTATTTACAACTTACTCTCACTTTTTTTTGAAAAATCATTACAAAGATCCAAATATTACAACTTCTCTTGGACAAAGAACTCAGACTGTTAATAAAATAAGTGTAGAAGATACAATAAAAATATTAAATGTAAACAATATACAATTTACAAACTTGCCTGTTGTACCGGAAGCAGAACATCCTAAACTAGATGAAATTGTTGAAGATTATACAGTTCCTGTAAATTCAGGTATAGAAGTGATAGAAGTAGATAAAGAAAAAGATAGCATTAAATTAAAATATACCATACAAAAGGAGGAATGTTTTACTTTAATTGCCAAATATTGTGGTTATCAAGATCCTAATGATATAAAAGGGTTTGTGCTTAGTAAAATTCAAGAATATAATGGTTTAGTTGCTAATTCAAATAATGATTATATAAGTGGTGGTAAATCAGAAAATAAGGGATTAAGAAAAAAGAATCCGATTCCAGATGGACTAATAGATTTTGTACGTGCTGGGGCAGTAATAAATCTTAATCTTACTGAAGAAGAATATCTTAATTTATTAAAATCAAAATCTAATTTAACAATAAGTAAGTCTGGCTCAGCAAGCATTGATAAAATTATAAAATTATCAGATTTTCAATCTGAAACATTAAAAGATGGAACATCTAAACTAACTTGTCTTGCTAATGATTTGCCAGCTACTATGCCAGAACAAGATATAATAAAGGAAAAAACCTTACCTAAATTAGGAGGACCAGATGATTATAAATATTTTAAAGATAAACATCAAGAAACTATTTTTGATCTTTTTACATATAAAGGTTCATCAATTGAAGATATTAGTGCTTTTGTATTTAAAAGTTTAAAAAATGATTCTTCTGCTTTTTTTAATAAAGAACAAACTTTAAATTTAGTTTATCAAGTTATTAAAGAGGGTATGAATGATGATTCTTCTAAGGAAAACTTTAGAGTTTCTAAGATTAATGGATTAAAAGTTAATAAAAATTTCTTTAGATCACGATCTTATGAAGGAGAACTTGAGAGATTAGCTGGTGATAAGATAAGATTAATGAAGCGTAATGGATTATCTTATAGTCAGATAAGATTAGAACTTAAAACTTGGGGCTTTAATCTTTCACATAATAATTATAACAACATTTGTGATAATAAAGATAATAAATATGAATCTTTCACAAATAATAACAGGGAGTTAATATTTAAACTTTACAATAAAGGATCTAAAATTTCAAATATTAGTGAAAAGATTATGGATAAAAATTCTTCTATTGATAAAACTAAAACTTTAGATTTTATTTATCAAGTTATTAAAGATGGATTAAACAATAAAGATTATAAAAATAATTTTAGAGTTTCTAAAATTAATGGATTAAAATTTAGTAAAAATTTTTTTAGAATGAAATCTTCTTATGAAGAAATTAATAAGTTAGTTGGTAACAAAGTTACTGATATGATTGATAATGGATTATCTTATAGCCAAGTTAGATTAAAGCTTAAAACTTGGGGTTTAAGTCTTTCACGTAATAATTTTAATATGATTCGTGATTATAAAGAAAATTGATTCTTCTCTTTTAATAAAATAAGAAACATAATAAACAAATAATTAATCATAATAATTCTTATTTACCTATTGTTTTACCTTAATCGTAAAATTTTCAGCTTTTAAGCCCTGAAACATATAAATTCTAAAACGCTTGCTGCAATCATGCTAAACATCCTAATTGCAATCATCCTTGGAATATGTGCAGGAGTCATCACAGGCCTTATCCCTGGAATTCACATAAATCTCATATCTGCACTCCTCGTGTCGAGTGCAGCTGCATTCTCTAATGTTCCTATATTATACTTTATTCTATTTATTGTTTCTATGAGTATAACCCACACATTTCTTGATTCAATTCCAAGTATTTATCTGGGTGTTCCTGATCCAGATATGGCACTATCTATTCTGCCTGCACACAGAATGTTGCTAGAGGGCAATGGTTTTCTTGCATTAAAATATACTTTGTATGGTTCAATTGCAGGATTAATTGTTTCAGTAGTTCTTTCCCCTGTTCTAATATTTGGAATTCCTTTATTATATGCATTAATAAAAAACTATATTGGTTATATTATCTTGTTTTTTGTATCTTTAATTTTTCTAAAAGACAGAAAGAGGTTTCTAAAGAACTTATTTATATTTTTGTTGGCAGGAATGTTTGGAATACTTGCACTAGACATAAATTTAAACCAACCAATGTTTCATCTATTCACCGGGTTGTTTGGTATTAGTAATTTAATCCTGAGTTTAAACACAAGTAAGTTAACAAAACAAAAGTTTCAAAACATAATAATAAGTGCAAAGCATAAAGTTTCTGTTTTCATTGCAACAATTGTTGGCATAGTTGCAGCGTTTCTTCCTGGTATGGGTTCTTCTCAGTCTGCAGTTCTTGGAATGAGTTTAATGAAAAAGAAAGATACAGAAAATCCTTCTGTTTTCCTGAGTTTTATCGGCGGTATTAATACTGTTAACATGTTTGTTTCACTAATAACTTTTTACACAATAAATAAAGCGAGAAATGGTAGTGTTGTTGCAGTTAAAGAAATTGTTGGAATAATAAATTTACCAACACTATTATTGTTGATTGCTGCATCTCTCTTTGTTGGTGGTATTGCTGTTTTTCTCGGAACTAATATTGCTAAAGTGTTTTCTAGAATTGTAGAAAAGATAAATTATAAGATATTGATTTTATCCATAATAACTTCAATAATTATTCTGAGTTTTGTGTTTGATAGTTTCTTAGGATTAGTAATTATTTTATTAGGCACTGCACTGGGAATAATGACTTCAAAGTTAGAAGTTGCCAAGTCTTATCTGATGGGATGTTTGCTTGTGCAGGTTTTAATATTTATGTTGTAGAAGGATTTATATACTACTTCTTTTCTAGTTATAATATGGCTGGTCTTGTAAATATTATAACTGTTCCTAACAAATTAAAGCTTGTAGATTTTAAATATGATAATTCTAATCGCTGGGTTCTTGAAAAAATTTTTGGTCAGCCAAATTATTTTCTTGTTATTGATCATTATATGTTATATCTTGACTATAAAGATGAGATTTATGATTCTGGCATTTTTTACTCTAAATTCCTAATGTGGTCTAGTGGAAATCTTAAAACTTTTGAGAATTTATTTTTTACTCATAGGCAGTCGCTTGAGATTATTAATGAGTTCATTACTCATTTGATAACCCATAAAAAGTATGTTAAAGAAGTAGAAAAAATAATTAAAGAACAAGGTTGGAAGATTAACTATGCTAGTGAAACTGAAATTATCAGGCCTCCTAGTTTTTAATTTAATCACATAAAAATAGATGCAATGCTCAAACTTAGTTTTGTTATAAAACCTTTGAATTGTTTACCAAAAGTTACACCATTCAAATCAATTTCTTTATTACCTAATTTTTCATTTAGCGCTTTTATTGGTGATTCAGAATCCATGATGTCATCAATTGTTGATTTGCCTACAACAATAACATTGTAAGTAGGTTCTTCTATTTGTTCACAATTATAAGATGTTACTAATCCATCTTCAAATATTAAGTGTCCGACAGGTTCATCTTGATTTGTGAAAACATTAAACCTTTCATTTTTATATGGAATCATTTTAGGAACTGATGTTCCAATTTCTATGTTAGTCTTTGCAAATATATAATCACACAACTCTTTTCCTTCAGAATTAGTTGTTTCATTGCCCGCATATACAAATGGAACAATAAGTAAAATTATTAGTATTGTTAGTAGTTTTTTCATTGTAATCTAAAGTTCTAGTTCACCATTTTTAAAGTTTATTATCAGCATTAAATTTATAAAAGAACTCCCTTTTCTTAGCTTTATGCCAAAGAAGAAAGCTGATGCTAAAGAGAAAAAAGTTGTTAAGAAAGAAACTTCTAAATCAAAAACTACAAAGAAATCAGAAGGCAAGTCTTCTGGTCATTCAACAAAGTTGAATAAAACTACAAAGAAAAAGCTAAGTCCAGTTGAGTTAGGACAACCTGAAGTCAATATAGGTTTAGTTGGCCATGTTGATCATGGCAAAACAACTCTTACAGAGCAATTATCTGGTAAATGGACAGACACTCATTCTGAAGAATTAAAGAGAGGAATAACCATAAGATTAGGTTATGCAGATTCTGTTATAAGAAAGTGTCCTGATTGTGATGATCCGGATTGTTGGACAACAATGAAAATATGTCCAGTTCATATGACCCCCACAGAACCAGTAAGAAAAATATCTTTTGTTGATGCACCGGGTCATGAAAGTTTAATGGCAACAATGCTTGCAGGAACAACCATTATGGATGGTGCATTATTATTAATTTCTGCAAACGAGAAATGTCCTCAACCACAAACAAGAGAACACATAACTGCACTTGAGATTGCAGGAATAAAAAAAGTGATAGTTCTTCAAAACAAAGTTGATGTTGTTCCAAAAGAAGAGGCTGTTGAAAATTATAATCAAATAAAAGAGTTTTTAGCAACTACTACTTATGCTGGTGCTCCAGTAATTCCTATAAGTGCTAAAAGAGGAGTTAATATTGATATTTTACTAAAAACAATACAAGAAGTTATTGTTACTCCAAAAAGAGATGAGAAAAAAGATCCTGAAATGTTTATTGCAAGGTCTTTTGATATAAATAAACCTGGTTCAAAACCTGAGAAACTTCAAGGTGGAGTTCTTGGTGGTGTTGTTGTTCAAGGAAAACTTAAAGTTGGAGAAAAAGTTGAGATAAGACCTGGACACATAATTACTAAAAATAATCAAATAACTGCTGAACCAATTTTCACAACAATTCAAAGTATAATTTCTGGCGGTAAACAAGTAGAAGAAATTCTTCCAGGAGGATCTATGGCTCTAATGACAGATTTAGATCCAAGTATTGTTAACTCAGATTCTCTTGCAGGAAATGTTGTTGGTTTACCTGACAAACTTCCACCAATAAGAGGAGAACTAAAATTAAAAGTTACTTTATTAGAAAGGGTTGTTGGTTCAGAAGAAGAGTTAAATGTTAATCCTATTGCTAAAAATGAAGTGTTAATGCTTAATGTTAATTCTGCAACAACAGTTGGTACTGTAATCAATGTTCACAAGGACATTGTTGAGTGCAAATTGAAACTTCCTGTCTGCGCACAGAATTCTAGAGTCACAATCTCTCGGAGAATCGGCAATCGATTTAGACTGATTGGTTATGGTTTGATTGAGTAGATGTTTTGTTATTTATTTTATATTTAGATTTTCTCATAAGAAACAAACACGCCACAGATGAACGTATTCATTAATTTATAAATAATATCAATGCCACTATTGATTTCTAATGGTTTTTTTGATTATAGCTAAATATGCTACCTTTTTGCATAAGATTAGGGCGGTTACTTTTTATGATTAATATGAAAGTTTCTATATTTTATAACAATGTTTATAAAATGTAATTACCATTATTTTCTATTATATACTTAACTGGGGTTATTTAGATGAAAAAAATACTATTAGTTTTTTTAATATTGATTATTTTAATTTTTAGTGGTTGTTCTAATAAAATCGAAGATAAAGAAAATTCTTCTAAACTAGCTAATCCTGCTTCAGAAAAATGTATTGAAGATGGATACAAATTAGAAATTAGAGAAGATGCATCAGGAAATCAATATGGAGTCTGTATCTTTCTTGATAATTCAGAATGTGAAGAATGGGCTTATTTTAGAGGAGAGTGTCAATGAATAAATCAAAGTTATTTATTTTTTTATTTATTTTATTGCTTTTCCTTAATTCAGCATATGCTATGCCTAACCCCTCTGCTTCTTTTTGTATAGAGAGTGGAGGAACTTATGAAATCCAAATAGATTCAGAGAATAATGAATATGGTATTTGTATTAATGACGAAGAAGAAATTAATGCTTGGGATTATTATTTTGAAAATAAAGTTATAAAAAATAACACTATAAATCTAAATAAAAGTTACGTAAAGGATGCTAATTTTTTAATTGAAAAACCTGTAACTCATATAAAAAATACCCCTAATTTAAGAGAAGGTGGTAGGAGTTCTCCTTCTTCTTTTGATTGGAGAAGTAATGATGGTAATTGGGTTACTTCAATAAAAAATCAAGGAGCATGTGGCTCTTGTTGGGCTTTTTCTGCCATAGGTATAGTTGAAGTAAGAGTTAATATAAATTTAAATAATGAAAGTTATGATATTGATTTGTCTGAACAAGATTTAATATCTTGTAGTTCAGCAGGTAATTGTGGTGGTGGTTGGGAGAGTGGGGCTCTTGAAATTATAAAAAATAATGGAACAGTTAAAGAGTCTTGTTTCCCTTATAATGCAGCTAATGATCCATGTTCTAATAAATGTACTAATTGGTCAAATGAATTAGTAAAAGCAAACTATAATTCTATTTCTGCTAGTTCTTCAGCAATTAAAGATGCAATTTCTAATTATGGTCCGGTTACTGTATATATGGTTGTTTGTGATAGCTTTGACGGGGTGGGTGTTGATAATCATGATGGAGATGTATATTTGGATGGTTCTTGTTGGCACGATGGGGGAGATGGTTATTATTATTTGAATTTGCATGCAATTTCCATTGTTGGTTATAATTCTGATGGATGGATTGTTAAAAATAGTTGGGGTTTAGGTTGGGGTTCTAGTGGTTATGCAACTATTGCTTATCAAGATAGTGTTTATGATTTTGATGATTGGTGGGATGATGTTATTAATGATCCAGAAGGAGATGATAGAGTTTTCTTTTTAGATGGAAGTTATGTTAGTACAACAACAGATATAGACAATGATGGATATAATGATGGTTCAGATAATTGTCCTGATGTTGCTAATAGTAATCAATTAGATACTGATGGTGATGGGCAAGGAAATGCTTGTGATGAGGATGATGATAATGATGGGATATTAGATGTTAATGATGATTGTAACCTAACTGCAGGTATTCCTCTTTACAATGGTTGTCCAGACATATATCCTCCAGTTATATATTCTATTAATATGGCAGATAATATCTTTTCTAGTGGTTCTAGTATTTTCATTAATGTAACTGCTAATGACTCAAATGAGATGCAAAATGTTACAGTAGAAGGAGTTTCTCTAATCAATACCTCTTTTAATTATTGGTGTGGTAATATTAGTCTTACTTCTTCACCATTAAATGTTACTGCAACAGATATTGAAGGTAATTTTGTTTCAAATAATAGTGTTTCTTTTATTATAGATGATGATGAACCTCTTATTTCTAATTTAGTTATAACTCCTACATTTGCTAAACTAAATGATTTAATTAATATATCTTTTGATTTTAATGAAAGTTATCTTAAGAACGCTTCTGTTTATCTGGCAGATAAACTTGCTAATTTAGTTTATAATACTTCATCACATTTTAATTTTAATTATACTGTTGATGGAACTGAAGAAGAAGGAGAAAGTATTGTAAACATTAGCTTGTTAGATGAAGCAGATAATATTGGTTTAGCTGATGATACAATCACTATTGATTTACAATCCCCCACTATTTTATCTGTTTATTCGTCTGAGAACATAATTAAAACAAATGATTCTATATATGTTTCAACTAACATAACTGAGGGAAACATACAATCAGTCAAAGCTAATAATCAAACATTAAATTGTAGTAATATAATTGCTAATAATTATAGTTGTGATGGATATATAATAATAAATACATCCAGCTTAATATTTGAAGTATGGGATTTAGCAGATAATTATGTTTTTAATGATAGTATTAGTTTAATTCTTGATGATGAGCTTCCTATCTTAAATAGTTTCAATGCTTCAGATACAATTATTCAAACCGGATCTCTGGTAACTGTATTGTTAAATGTTACTGATAATATTGATGTTAAGAATATAAGTGTTGAAGGTCAAAACCTGTATAAAAATGGAGATTTATGGAGTTCAAACATAAGTTTGTTTGAAAGTCCTTTTGATATAATAATAACTGATAATGCTAGTAATGTTGTTATAAATAATAGTATTAATTATTCTTTAGATGATACTACACCCATAACAAGTGCAACATTATATTTTAATGAGATTAATTTATCTGAATCAAACTGGTATAACAAAACAATTACTATTGTATTAAATGCTAGTGATGAAAATAATATAAATAAAACTGAATATAAATTTGTTAATTCTTCAGTTTGGAGTGAGTATACTGATGAGTTTAATATTACTAATAGGATTTATGAAGATAAACTCGCATTTAGATCTATTGATAATGCAAATAATGTAGAATTAATTAAATATATTAACGTAAAAATAGATAAAGAAAAACCATTAATTAATAATATTGAATTAAGTTCTTCAATCGTTCCTCCTTCAACTGAAACAACTCTTTTTGTAGAAACAATTGATACAGATTCAGGAATAAACAATGTTGTTGCTAATTTTAATGGTTCTGAATATAATCTATCTTTAACTAATGGTGTTTTTAGCACAACTTTAAATTCTCCTAATGATACAGGCACATATGATATTAATGTAAGTGTTTATGATAATGCAGGAAATATTAATTTTAGTCAAACAAGTTTACAAGTTACAGCTGGTCTTCCTTTTGTTATGCCTGATTTACCAAACGGAAGTTTTGTTAAAAATGGAACTAGTATTAGTTTTAATTTGTATAATACTAGTTCAGGGCATTATAATTATTCAAATCATGAAAACATTGATATTATCAATGAAACTAGCGTTTCTATTAATATAATTAACTTGGAAAATTTTACTATATATTTTAATATCTCTAATGGCATTAACGAAACTATTAAAGAATTTGTTTACCATGTAGATGAAGTTAACCCTTTACTCAATATAACCAACTTAGTAACCAATCAAATCTTAAATGGTAGTTATAAAATATATCTTGAATGTTCTGATAATGAGTCTAGAGTAAATTCAACAAAAATATACCTAGATAATAATTATCTTGATTCTGTAGATAGTTTAGTTGATTATTATGTTTTAGATTCTTTTTTGATTAATGACTCTAACCACACAATTCAATTTGATTGTTATGATTATGCTAGTAATATTAATAGCACCATAATTAATTTTTCAGTTAACAATGAGGTTGTTTTGACAAAAGATGTGTTAAATGGATATGCGTTATTTGATAATACTCACATAGAAAATTATATACAAATGATTTCAAGTATTAACTCTTCTAATGTTTCAATAAAAGTTAAAGTTAAAGGAAACAATAATAATTGTCCAGGAACAATTAAAACAGAATTATTGGATTTAAATATAACTGCTTCAGTTCAATCAGAATCAAAATTATATTTCTCTTTACCACTTAGCTTAGTCCAAGATATTAATTTATCAAGAATGTATTTCTGGGTTGATCATAATAATTCAGGTAGTTTTGAAGGACCTTTCAATCCAATTTTAATTTCAAATAATTCAGAAAGGTATAATTTTTATTTAGTTACAAATAGTTATTCCGATTTTATTATCGGAGAAGAATATCCTTCTTGTAGTGAAGGTGCAATAAGTGTTACTTGTATTTGTGGTAGTTCTGTTTACTCAACAGGTTACTGTTGTAGTAATTCTTATAGTTCTTCAGAATGTGATGATGGCTCACCTGGGGGAGACTCACCTAGTGGTGGCGGAGGATTGCCTACAGAAACTATTGACTCTTGTTTGCCTTTGTGGATTTGTGGAAATTGGAGTGAATGTATTAATGAGCAACAAACAAGGATTTGTGTAGATAACAATAGTTGTAATAATAATACTGAAAAACCAATTGAAATAAAAGATTGCATAATTCAGAATGATCTTGATATTTTAAATCAAAATATAAATAACTCTGAAATCAATGACTCAGAAAAAGAAGATATTAATAAAGAGGAAAAAATTAGTTTAAGAAAGTTAATTCCTTTTATTTTAATTATAATATGTTTATTAGGGGGATTAACCTATTTTATATCTAAGAAAAAGAAATAAATAGTTAAAGCTTTCTAAGAATAAAGATAATCCCTTGCGGGGGGATGCTAATTTAATTTATAAGTAATATCGGCACCATTACTGTTTTCTCCAGTTTTATTGATTACAGTTAAATATGCTATGTATTTTATTTGGATTAGGATGTTTATAATGTTTATTGTTTACTTAATTATTTCTAAAGTCTCTTTGAAGTTTGAAGATTTACATTCAGGACATTTATTTAGATTTATCTAAAAGAGAAAAAACGCCACAGATGAGATTTGAACAAATAGTTCAAATCTATGGTTTTATATCTGTTAAATGAAATAAATTTTAGAACTCGAAAATAGAATGTATTTATTCAATAATTTATTTCACTGCAAAAATTACACACCTACAATTTCATTATATCTTGCTTATTAAAAAATGATTACTACTTTTTAATGATTAAATTATGAGAATATTTATAAATAATTGTTCTTTTCTTTTAATAATGCCAGAACCAAAAAAAAGCATTATATACATTACACATCAAGAAAAAGCAACTTCTATTTGGAAAGGCAACATTCATGACAATTACGAATGGATTCACAATCCATCATTAGATGATATGTATGAATTAACCAATATGCCTCAAGCAATACTTGTCGCAGGAAGACCACTTTTAGAAGGAGAATTACATGATTCTTATTTTGAGAAGACTAAATCTAAACTAGAAGGGCATATTATGCAAGCAATACTTCGGCTTCAAGCAATAGAAGTAAAATTTTCTCTAAATGAAAAATCAAATATTCCTATAATTATATTTGGGGCTCACCCAAATGTTCTTGGGTCACTTCAACTACACACATTTAAACCGGAATTTAATGAATATTATAAAAATCTAAAGTTCATATATGATGGTCAACCCCATAAATTCTAAATTTAATTATTAATTTAATAATAACTCATTCTCAGAACATCATTGCATAAAGAATATCTAACATCTGTTAATATAAAGAAATATTGAGAAAAGAGAAATGATATTACAGTAAAAGAGTGGTAGTGATATTGATGCACTCGCCGAGATTCAAACTAAAGTTTAGTTAACTAATTTATTTCTAAAAGAATGTAATTTTAAACAAAAAAACGCCACGGATGAGATTTGAACTCACGCTTCCCAAGGGAACGGGATTAGCAATCCCGCGCAATACCAGACTATGCGACCGTGGCATATTTAAATAGAAACAGAGTTTATTTTTAAAGTTAATCTTTTACCAACCTTCAGAATTATCAACAATTCTTTGTGCAGAATTACTATCTTGAATGACTTCTTCAATCATATCTGACTCTGAACCACAATTAGGACATCTTATTGCTCTATTATCTCCTAGTAGGAAAGAGAACTTGCATTTCAGGCATTTATACTTTTTTCTTTCAACCATACCTCTTTCTGGACACTTATCATATTTAAATTTAGTGATTCTGAACCCTTTGTCTACCCTAAGGCAAACACCCAAAACACATTTAAATCCATGATATTCCACTAGTCATATGGCAGATAATGAGCTAAAAGAGTTATTAATAACTAAAATCATAGAAAAAAGAGAATTGTTACATATTAATAGGTCATTTGTTAGTAAAGAACTGGCCATTTATCTATTACAAGAAAAGAAATTATTCACAAAGGTAAAAGAAAAGTTCAAAGCAGATAAGAAAAGAACAATTAAATCTAAAGAATTCAAGAAAATAGTTAAACATGTTAGGTCAAGATTAAGAGAGTTATTTGGAGTTTTCTATGCAAGGGGTTTTGAGAATACAGAAGAGTTAATTAACTCCATTGTTTCAGATAATGCAGAACAAATTGCATTCGAATTATTAAAACTACATAGATCTTCTAAAGAAAGATTAAGATATTATGAAGAGATTTATGACACTATTGCAAAGATGATTAAGATTAAACCAAATGTTATTCTAGATTTAGCATGCGGATATAATGGTTTTAGTTATTTCTTTATGAAAGAGAGTTTTCAGTTTTCCCCTGACTATGTTTGTTGTGATTTAAGTAATAAAGATGTTCTTCTATATAGCAAGTTTTTTCAGAATGCAGAGATAAAAGGTAATGCTTTTTACTGTAATCTTACTGTAGACATTAGTAAAGTAAAAAAAGTAAAAGCAGATATTTGTTTCCTGCTAAAAACTCTAGATTCTATAGAAAGTGCATCAAGAAATTCTTCTGAAAGATTACTAAAAGAGATAAATACAAAGTATTTTGTTGTTTCTTTTCCGACTAAGAGTATTGGTGGAAACAAAACTATTGCTAAAACTAAGAGAGCTTGGTTTTTCAAACTTCTAGAAAGATTAAACTACACTTATGAAGAGTTTTCTATACATAATGAGATATTCTTTGTTGTTAAGAAAGGGTAATTTTATTTCAAACCAAATCGTCTTATGGTCTTACATTCACCACATGTGTAAATCAATCTAGAACTGTGGACTCTTACTCTGCAATTTTTCCCTGGCACCATAAACTTATGACACTTTTTACAGAGTCTCCTCTTGATTGTAGGGTCGAGTTTTACTTTATACTTGAGTTTTAATCTGTGTGCAAGCTCTGCATACCTATGGCTTCTTTCAGGATGATCAGAAAAGTTTTTTTCAGCTTCTTTTAGGAGAATATTAATCCTTTCTTCTGCAATCTTTTCATACTTATTTCTATTGTGTGCAAATATTCTCTTTTTTCTTTTTGAAACTTTGTCAGGCATAGTTATACTAACTACTTATTCCTTTAAAAAGTTAATCGCAAAGTTTTTATAGTTATACACCTTCTGCTATATTAGGGGTAATTATGGGTCTTTTTAAGAAGAAACAACAAGTTGTGAATATTATTGAACTACCGGAAGTTAAAGGTTTTATAGATCACACTTTTGAAACACTAGAAAACTACCCTAAGTTTCATAAAATTAAAGAAAGTTTTAATTATGAGGTTGCTAAGCTTAAATCTTATTCTGAATTATTATTAGGTCCTGACTTTGAAAAAAGAGTAACTCAAGATAAAGAGTATTTTAAGAAGAGTGCAATTAAAGCAAATAATTTAATAGATAATTTTTTAGTGCAAATAACTTTACCAAAGTCAATTTCTAAGTTAGCAAATTTTGTAAATGATTCAATTACAATAATAGAAGAATTTGATAACCAAATTTCAGTGCCACTTAATCATCTTAATGATATAATGCCAAAACTTCTTCATAGAATAAGGTTAAAGATCGATGCAATCAGTGAGGTATTTGCAGAATTTAATATGTTTATAGATTCAGACAATATAAAGACAATAAAAACTATTAGTGATTTAATCACCGAATATTATTCTCTTGAAAAGAAGATTGCTTCTCTTAGAGAGCAAAGAATTCCAATACTTGATGAACTTACACAGGTTAGCATGATGAAGGACAGGGTTGAGGCAAGACTTAACTCCTTCAAATCAAAAAGAAGTATGGGCAATCTATCTGAACTAATGATTGAGAGAGATAAAATAAGAGAAGAAATAAATAAACTATCGTCTGTGCTCAGAGTAAAGTTGTCTTACATAAATGAGCTTCTCAACGATAAAGATCATTCTAAAATTAAAGATTGGATTATGAAATTTATATCTGGACAAGATGAGGATATTACAGAAGAAATATTTTCTGATATAAAGAATAATATAAAAGATGTAAGTTCTGGTGATGAAAAATTAAAAGAGTTAATTATTCTGGTGCTTTCTTTTGAGGATAAAGTTAAAGAGTGTGCTGAACAGCTAAAAAACATAGGTTCTCGTCTTCACGATAATATTCTTTACTTAAATGTTAAGGAGCAAGAAGATTCATTTGACTTGTGGAATTCTAGATTCAAAGATCTAAAAAGTAAAATAAGAGAAATCGACAATACTATTTCTGATATAAGTCTTAACTTAGTAAAACAAAACATAAACAAAGAAGTGCAGAAGCTTTCTCCTAACACGATTGTTGAATAGTTTAAAATTATGTTCTATTTCGCAGTTCTGAACCACCTACTTTGTGTGTGAACCAAAACTGTGCCCAATAATTAAGATTATTGGCACCTCGAGTAAAACTCTGCGGCTTCATTTGGCCTGCCACCATTGCCTTGCAATGTTGCTCAACAATTCTTTTAGGAATTCTTGGCACCACAGGTGACATTGGTGGCACAGACGAACAAAATTTTAAAATAGTTTTTTAAATACAAAGTTTTTCTAATATGCTATGGCTGAGAATAAAGAACTTAGGAAATTTTATGATTTTTTTGACGATTTTGGTTTAGATAGACCTATATTAGATGAACTTGGTGTTATAATTAAAAAATCAAGATATGTTTTTGCTGCAAGTTTAGAACTTAAAAATAATATGGAACTTTTTTCAACTGATTTTTTCTCAATAGGAACTCCTCTTGGCGAGATAAAAAAAGATTTTATTCCCACTCCAGAATTCATTGACTTTCTATCAAAGCATTCAGCTAGAAAAGTAATTGTTGACGATAAAAGTGAATGGATGTTTCTCTGCAAAAAAGACATTTTCAAGAAAGGGTTAAAAAAGAGTTTTCTTAAAAAGAATCAAGGAAGAGTTTTTGTGCAGAATAGACTTAATGAAAACTTAGGTATGGCAAAATTTGTCAGAGAAGGAAATGTTGCACTAAAACATCTTGTAGATAAAGGCGCGTACATTAGAAAAGAAGTATAAAATGGCAAACAAAATTCTTCATCAAAGAAACTTGCAGTCTCCAAAGAGTTATGCCAGTGGTAAAAAGTCCTATGGTAAGCACGAAGATATGTTTCTAAAAGAAGTTAGACTTAACCAAGACCTGCATTTATCTCACGATATTATCCCTAAAGAAGAATTAAACAAACAGGGAAAGATAAAAACAAAGAAAGATAAAGATGCATATATTTTTGATGCAAGTTTTACAGATAATTTTAATAATTTAACAAGAGCTGCACAAATAATTAATCTGAAGGATGCAGCAGTTATTCTCGCTGAAACAGGAATTACAAATGAAAGTATTATTTTTGATTCTGGCTCTGGCTCAGGAGGTTTAGCATTATTTCTTGCAAAACATGCAAAAGAAATTTATTCTTTTGACATTAAAGAAGAGCATCTAGATGCTTGCAAAAAGAATAAAAAGTTTCTAAACATTGATAATGTTAATTTTTACAAAGCAGACATCACTAATACAAAAGAAATTAAAGATATTGTTAAAGAAATAAAGTGTGATGTTTTCACAATTGATGTTCTAAAACCGGTTAATGCAATTGATACTGTTAGAGCATTTCTAAAACTTAGTGGTTATGCAGTATTCTATGTTACTCAACTTAACCAGGCAAAAGAAGTTGTTGTTACACTTGATGAATCTGATGATTTCTCTGTGATAACCACAAAAGAAATTCTGCATAGAGAGTGGGACCTGCATAATAAGAAATGCAAGCCCAAAGGTTTAACTCATAATCATACTGGTTTCTTAGTATTTGCAAGAAAAGTTAATTAATCAAAATTATCAAGAAGATTTGCCGGGCATAAAGAGTTTAATTCTTTATATTTACTTCTGAACTCAATATCTATTCCTAAAGTATTATAAAGAAATATTCTGCCATTAAAATCTTTTTCTAGATTTCTTAATAATTCTCTATCATCGTTTATATTAGGAGAAACAATTATAGTTTTGAAATTATTAATATCCCCTTTTTTATAATTATTAATAATTTTGTCTTCGTTTTCTATTGTAAGAATATCTTCTTTTCCTATATTTTTCTGTTTAGCGTAATAACAAACAAATACATATTTATCTTTTATTGGGTTATCGCAGAATTTCAGATTTTTTTGAAATTCTCCGTATTTCCATGATTTATTTTCAAACAATAAAAGAACTTCTTCTTTTTGAACATTTTCTCCTAGGTCGCTCATAAGCAACGAAAACGCATAATACCATTTAAACCTTTCTTTTATTAAACAACAACCTTTATAAACAGAAAATTAATAAATTAAGATGTTAATATTTAGTAAATAATAATTATATAATCATTATACAAAGAGGTGTTTGAGTGGACAGGAATTCAGAATTTATTCTATGGTTTGATCAATTGGGTATTGAAGATGTTCCATTAGTCGGTGGAAAAAATGCATCATTGGGTGAAATGTATAAAATTCTTAATCCTAAGGGTGTTAATATTCCAAATGGTTTCGCAGTTACTGCATTTGCATACCGTTTTCTATTGGAAAGAATGGGTATAAGAGACCAAATCAAACAGATTCTTTCAGATCTCAACACAAAAGATTTACACAATCTTCAAGATAGAGGAGAAAAAGTTAGAAGATTAGTTCGAACAACTGAAATCCCTGAAAGCCTAAGAAAAGAAATTGTTAAAGCATATGATAATCTTTGTAAACAATACGGGAAAGATACAGATGTTGCAGTAAGATCCTCAGCAACTGCAGAAGATTTGCCTGATGCAAGTTTTGCAGGACAACAGGATACTTATCTTAATATTCGAGGTGCAGAAGAACTAATAGATTCTTGTAAAAGATGTTTTGCCTCATTATTCACAAATAGAGCAATTTCTTACAGAGAAGAAAAGGGCTTTGATCATTTCTCAATTGCACTTTCCATTGGTGTGCAAAAAATGGTTAGGTCAGATATTGCTTCTAGTGGGGTGATGTTTTCATTGGATACTGAATCTGGATTTGAAGATGTTGTATTTATTACAGGCGCCTATGGTTTAGGTGAAAACGTTGTTCAGGGTGCAGTAAACCCTGATGAGTTTTATGTTTTCAAGCCAACACTAAAACAAGGTTTTAAGCCTATTATTTCTAAAAAAGTTGGTAGTAAAGAAATAAAAATGATTTACACTAAAGATGGTAAACATCCAACTAAAAATGTTAGTGTTGATCCGGTTCACAAAAAACAGTTTTGTGTTAGTGATGATGAAATTCTAACTTTGGCTAATTGGGCATGCATTATTGAAGATCATTATTCTGAAAAAGCAGGCCATCATAAACCCATGGATATGGAATGGGCTAAAGATGGTATAACAAAAGAATTATTTATTGTTCAAGCTCGACCAGAAACAGTTCATAGCCAAAAAAATAAAAACCAACTTGAAGAATATGTTCTAAAAGAAAAATCAAAAGTTCTTGTTGAAGGAAGAAGTGTTGGTTCAAGAATTGGTGCAGGAAAAGTTAATGTAATTAAAGATGTTAAAGATATTCATGGGTTCAAAGAAGGAGAAGTTCTTGTTACAGACATGACTGATCCTGATTGGGAGCCAATAATGAAGATTGCTTCTGCTATTGTGACTAATAGAGGTGGAAGGACTTGTCATGCTGCAATTATTTCAAGAGAATTAGGAATTCCTTGTGTTGTTGGAACAAAGAACGGAACAGAAATATTAAGTTCAGGTCAAGAAGTTACCTCAAGTTGTTCTGAAGGGGATGTCGGTAAAATCTATGAGGGCATATTAAAGTTCGAAATAGAAAGACATGATCTGGGAAATCTTCCAGAAACAAAAACAAAAATAATGATGAACGTGGGAAATCCCGAAGAGGCATTTGAATTTAGTTTTATTCCTAACCAAGGTGTTGGTCTTGCAAGAGAAGAATTTATTATTAATTCTTACATAAAGATTCATCCATTGGCACTGCTTCATTTCGATCATGTGTATGGTGAGGATAAAGAAAAAATTGAAGAGCTAACTGCTGCCTATGATGATAAGAAGCAGTATTTTATCGACATGCTTGCTCAAGGAATTGGTAAGATTGCAGCTGCATTCTATCCAAAGAAAGTTATTCTAAGGCTTAGTGATTTCAAAAGTGATGAATATGCAAATCTAATTGGTGGAACATATTTTGAGCCATCTGAAGATAATCCTATGATTGGTTGGCGAGGAGCATCAAGATATTATGATGAAAATTATAAAGAAGCTTTTGCACTGGAGTGTGAAGCAATAAAAAAAGTTCGAGGTGAGTACGGATTAAAGAATGTTATAATTATGATTCCTTTCTGTAGAACCATAGCTGAAGCACACAGTGTTATTGCAGAAATAGAAAAATCTGGTCTAAAACATCATGAAGATGGTCTACAAATTTATGGTATGTGTGAAATTCCTTCTAATGTTATTCTTGCAGAAGAGTTCCTAGATATTTTCGATGGGTTTAGCATAGGTAGTAATGATCTAACTCAGTTAATTCTTGGTCTTGACAGAAACTCTGAAATAGTTTCTCATATTTATGATGAAAGAAATCCTGCAGTCAAAAAATTAATTGCAGATGTAATTAGAGTTGCAAATAAAAAAGGAAAATACATTGGTATTTGCGGACAGGCTCCAAGCGACTATCCAGAGTTTGCACAGTTCTTAGTTGAAGAAGGTATTCAATCAATTAGTTTGAACCCCGACACTGTAATTAAGACCACTTTGAAGATTGCAGAGACTGAGAAGAGTTTAGGTTGAAATCATCTTCCATAATGTTTAATGATTGTAACAATTCCTTCGTTTGCGTTTACTTCTACGTAGTCTCCGTCTTTTAGGCTTATTGTTGCATTCTTTGTTCCAATTATACAAGGGATTCCTAGCTCTCTTGAAATTATTGCTGCATGGCAGGTTATTCCCCCTTCATTTGTAATTATTGCTGAAGCTTTTTTTATCAGCGGAATAAATTCTGGCCGAGTCATAGAAGTAATAAGGACTTCACCTTTTTTAAAAGATTTAAATTGGCTCTGATTCAAAATTATTCTTGCATTTCCTTTAGCAAATCCTTGCTGCGCACAATTTCCTTTTATTTTATTGATTTTGTTCTTAGACTTATCCTTATTTATAACTTCAAATATTTCTTTTTTTGCTTTCTCATAATTTACATATTCTATTTTGGTAAAATTTTTATCAAAGTATATTGCACAGCCTTGCTTTCTTTTTTTTAATATTTGCACAAAATTATTTTTTTTATAATCTTTAGTAACAAAATCAGAATACATTGAGTAGTGAATTAAGTTTTCATTTAACTTTTCTCTTTTAAATATTTCTCTTAAAACATTAGAAAGCATAGTAATTAACATGTATGTGTCTTTTTTTCTTGTATCTCTCAGCCAGATAGATATTCTAATAAAATCAAATAAATCTTTAACTTTTCCTGATAAACTATCCCTAAACTTTTTTATTATTTTTTGGTTATTAACATTTTGTTCTTTTATTCTTCTTTGATTTTTTTTTAATTTATTAAGAATTTTCTCTTTTTTATTTATATCCAAAAGGGTTTTACATTCTTTTAATGTGGGGGCAACACAATAATCACTAAAGGCCCATTGAATGTTATATATTTCTTTTTTATTAGATTCTATTAAACTTTTGTTTATATCAAACATAAATGTTTCAAAATCAATTAGTGAGCTGGTTTTAATGAATAAATCAAAATTTATTTTAGGCTTTAAGGCATTAAAATATTCTCTGATTGTATCTTCATCTAATGCCTCACAAAATAAAGTAATTGGCTGCATATCTCTAAGTAGCTCAAACAAATTCAGTGCAGTTTTCTCAAGTTGTTGGCTATTTAATAATTTGAGTTTATCAAGATTATTTTTTTTATATAAATCTCTAACCTTTTTTTGTATTTCTTTGAACTCTTTTAATTCAGTAAAATTATTTTTGTTTTTTATATATTTATTTAATGTTTGAGTAGATGATTCCTTGTAAGTTTTATGACTTGCAAATCCAATGGCTTTTTTATTTTTTAATAATAGTATAAGAGAACCATAATATCCTTTAAAATATTTTGGGAATATTGGCGAGTTAGTTAATAAACAAGATGTTCCAAGACCTAATGCTGAAAATATTCCTTCTGCACTATCTATTTTTTCCCCTTCATGATCTTTTAGGAATTTTTGTATTAAATTTTCTCTTTTGCTTATATTATTTAGAACATCTTCATCTTTAATTTTTTTTAGCGTAGTAATAGGTCTACTCTGCGTAATAAACAACTTTCCTTTCTCATATGCCCATTCAATATCGCACGGGAATTCATAATGATCTTCTATTTGAACTATTATCTTACTAAGTTTTTTTATTAGTTTGTCAGATAGTTTTTGTTTCTGTTTTAAGGTTACTCCAATTTTTCTCCATGCAACATTCTTATTGCTTGTTTTGAAAAGTGCTCTTTTTTGCTCATTAACATTCTTTTCTTCAATCTCTAAATCACTTTTTGTAATAACATAATTATCTGGAGTTACTGAGCCAGAAACAATTGCTTCACCAAGCCCATATCCTGCTTCAATTAATATATGATTTCTGTTTTCAGTTACAGGATGAACACTAAAGGCAATACCTGAGATTTCAGACTGAACCATTTTTTGAACAATCACAGCAACAGATATTTGTGTTTTATGTAATCCTTTTTCAAATCTATAAGTAATTGCTCTTGGACTAAATAATGAAGCCCAGCATTTCTTTATATTCTCAATTAGGTTATCTTTATTTGTGTTTAGAAAAGTGTCAAGTTGTCCTGCCCATGATGCTTCTGCAGAGTCCTCAGCTGTGGCTGATGATCTAACTGCAACAAATTCTGATCCTAGTTTGTCAAATTCAGATAAAATTTCTTTCTGAAGTTTAACTGGTAATTTCTCTGAAATAATCATTGAGTTAATCTTTTTTGAGGTTTTTTTAACAGAATTAATATTATTAATATCAACTTTTGACAATTCTTTCTCAATTTTTGATTTTATTCTTGTTGTTTTAATGAACTCTTCAAATGTTTCAGAAGTAATTACAAATCCTCCAGGTACAGGGATGCCTGCTTGAGTCATCTCGCCAAGCGAAGCCCCTTTTCCGCCTGCAATATCTGCATCTGTTTTTGAGATTTCTTTAAACTTTTGTGTATGCATAAAGGGTTTAAACCGTTATAATATTATAAATGTATTTGTTGGGTTGCTAATATATCTAAACCTTCTTAGTACCAGCAACTAACTCATTCAGAAAACTATCTAACTCAGAAATCTTCACTCTAATCTGTTTCTCTGTATCTCTATCACGAACTGTAACTGTATTATCTTTAATAGTATCATAATCTATTGTTATGCAGAATGGAGTTCCTGATTCACCTTCTCTAAGATATCTCTTACCAATACTTCCTGATTCATCATATCTGACAATAAATTTCTTACCAAGTTTTTCATAAACTTCTGTTGCCTTAGAAACAAGCTCAGGCTTTTTCATTAGAGGAAAAACCGCTGCTTTCACAGGTGCAATTCCAACAGGAATGCTAAAAACATTTTTACCATCTTTAATGTCTTTTTTTTCATAAAACATATCAAGAAGAGCAAAAACAGGTCTATCAATACCAAATGCAATCTCAATTACATGAGGAAATTCTCTTTTTCCAGTTACCTCATTAAGAACATCTAACTTAGTTTTAGAAAATTTAGCATGTTGTTTAAGATCATAATCTGTTCTGTCGTGAATACCTACAATTTCATACCATCCAAAAGTATCTAATTTAAATTCTATATCCCAGGCATCATCTGCATAAAATGCTTTTTCATCATCTCTATGTTGTCTCAGCCTTATTCTGTCAATTGGAAATCCTAATTCCAAGAATATACTGCAAGTTAAACCAAATGCATAGGCATAGGCTTTATTTTTAAGATATTTTTTATTGTATAATTTGCCAACAGTCCATTTATTAATAGTTAGCATTTCTCCTTTTTGATCGTCTTTAGTTATTGCATTAATCTCAATGTCTTTGAATTTATCAAACCCAGAAAATTTATCTTTATCGTCTTTAAACACAACAAGTTGTGCTTCAGCTTGAGTAAATTCACGTAATCTCATCATTAATTGTCGAGGACTAATCTCGTTTCTAAATGCTTTACCAATTTGAAATATTCCAAAAGGAATTTTATTTCTAAAAAACTCCATGTATCTCTTAAAAGGCAGATAAGTTGTGGTTGCAGTTTCTGGTCGACAATAAACTTCTTTATCAACACCAACACTTGTTTTCATCATAAGATTATGATTCTTCAGCTCAGAAACAAATTTTCCCTTGCAACTTGGACATGTAATGTTTTTATCCTCTATAATCTTCAAAATATCTTGTTCTTTAAAGCTTAAATTAGGGAATAAATCTTCAATAAGACCATCTGCTCTGAACAATGCATTGCATTTAGAACATTTAATTAAAGGGTCAGTAAACCCTGATAAGTGGCCTGATGCTTCCCAAACTTCTTTTGGTTGGAGAATTGGTGCTTCCATCTCCCAGAAATTTTCCTGCTGAAACTTTTTTCTTATAAAGTCTTCAACATTATTTTTTAATAGCTTCCCAAGAGGACCATAAGTGTAAAAACCCGCCATTCCTCCATAAATTTCAGGTGAAGGCCCCCAGATAAATCCTTTGTTTTGTAAAAAGTCCATTAAATCTTGCAGTAATTTTTTATTTGCCATAGTAATAATATGATTAGGCGTTCTATTTTAATACTTTTTTGTTTAGAGGCGTCTTAATTAACCACAATATTTATAAACAAATCAGGGTTCGCTATGTTCACACTTAAAATTTAAGTGTTCTATCATCTCCAAACACGTTCTCGTGTCATTAGTAAAAACAGTGAGCTTCATTGTTTTGAAAAAGATTTTGCATATAACTATTTGGTTCTATGCAAATTTATATTCCAAAATTCATAAAAAAATTTTGGTTAGTAGGAAAATTTATAGAAACACTTTTTTGACGAAAAGTGTGTGTACTATATACTCTAAATATATAAACCCACAATTCCATAAAGGCGAAAAAACGTTAAGGATTAGTATAAAAATACCCGTTGATCCTGCGGGAGATTGCTGCTATGGGGATTCGACTAAGCCATGCAAGTCTTCTAGCAATAGAGGCGGAATGCTCAGTAACACGTCATTAACATGCCCTAGAGTCAGGGATACCCTTGGGAAACTAAGGTTAATACCTGATAGGGAAAAAAATCTGGAATGATTTTTTCTTTAAACTCGCGCTCTAGGATTGGATGGCGGCTGATTAGGCTGTTGGTGAGGTAATGGCTCACCAAACCTGTGATCAGTACGGGCCTTGAGAGAGGTAGCCCGGAGAGGAACACTGAGATACTTGTTCCAGCCCTACGGGGTGCAGCAGGCGCGAAACTTCTACAATGCACGCAAGTGTGATAGGGGAATCCCTAGTGCTCATACTATGTATGGGCTTTTGCCAAAGGTAAAGTCTTTGGCGAATAAGTGATGGGCAAGACCGGTGCCAGCAGCCGCGGTAATACCGGCGTCACGAGTGGCAATCGCATTTATTGGGTCTAAAGCGTTCGTAGCCGGTTTAGTAAATCTTTTGTGAAATTGTCAGGCTTAACTTGACAACGTGCAGAAGACACTGCTAAACTAGGGACCAGGAGGGGTCAGAAGTATTTCAGGGGGAGCGGTAAAATGTTATAATCCCTGAAGGACTACCAATGGCGAAGGCATCTGACCAGAATGGATCTGACGGTGAGGAACGAAGGCCAGGGGAGCGAACCGGATTAGATACCCGAGTAGTCCTGGCAGTAAACGCTGTGAGCTAGGTGTTGCATATTCTTCGCGAATATGCAGTGTCGAAAGGAAGCTGTTAAGCTCACCACCTGGGAAGTACGGTCGCAAGACTGAAACTTTAAGGAATTGGCGGGGGAGCACCACAAGGGGTGCGGCGTGCAGTTTAATCTAACTCAACGCAGAAAACCTCACTAGAGGCGACGGCAGAATGAAGGTCAGTCTGAAGGGCTTACCTGACGAGCCGAGAGGTAGTGCATGGCCGCCGTCAGCTCGTGCCGCGAGGTGTCCTCTTAAGTGAGGTAACGAGCGAGACCTGTATCTATAATTGCTAACAACTCTGTATGGGGATTGAGCACATTATAGGGACTGCCCTGGAAACAGGGAGGAAGGTGCAGGCTACGGTAGGTCTGTATGCTCCGAATCTTCTAGGCTACACGCGCGCAACAATGGTAGAGACAATGGGCTGCCACTCCGAAAGGAGAAGCTAATCCTCTAAACTCTATCTTAGTTCGGATTGAGGATTGTAACTCATCCTCATGACGCCGGAATCCCTAGTAATCGGAATTCATCATATTCCGGTGAATATGTCCCTGCTCCTTGCACACACCGCCCGTCATTCCAACCGAGCAGGGTTTAAGTGAAACTTACTTTTTTTGAGCAAGCTGAACTTAAGCTCAGTGAGGCGGGACAAGTCGTCACAAGGTAGCCGTAGGGGAACCTGCGGCTGGATCACCTCCTTTTTTATTTTAATCACCTTCACAAGTGTTTTCTTATTTTCCTACTAATTTTTTATTCATAAGTTAAATCTAACATTAAATATCAGTGTTTGACTGAATGGGCTTGTAGCTCAGTCCGGTAGAGCACCGCCCTTGCAAGGCGGGGGCCTCGGGTTCGAATCCCGACGGGTCCACCATTTAATTTGAAAGATTTAATTTCAATGATATCATACTATCTACCAAGATGGTATGTACGAAAGAGATATGATTATTTTATTTCATATTTATGACATCATGCATAGGAAAATTAGACTAGTTTAATATAGATTAAACCTATATAAAATAATATACTAAGATTAAAACTACGCTTTTAGGTGAATAGCTTGGCTCAGAAGATGATGAAGGATATGGCAAGCTGTATTAAGTCTTGGCGAGGTGCACGCAACCTTTGAACCAAGAATTTCCGAATGTGACTTCACATTTATGCTGAAAAGCAGGAAAACTCAGGGAATTGAAACGTCTTAGTACCTGAAGGAAAATAAATCAATTGAGATGCTGTGAGTAAAGGCGATTGAAAGCAGTATAAGGCAAACTGAATCTGGTACTGAAAAGTATTAGACATGTGGTGTTGTAGGATTCTCTTTAGAGCTCTAGTCTGCTGATTCGAAGTTTTTTGGAACATTATACCAAAGAGGGTGATAGTCCCGTAGAATAAAGCAGAAGGGTTTTGAGAATATCCTGAGTAGTGTATTTTGGAAATAATGCATGAAATTTGGGAGGCATCAACTTCCAACCTTAAATACTTTCTGAGACCGATAGAGTACTAGTACCGTGAGGGAAAGCTGAAAAGAACTCTTGACTGAGAGTTAAAAGATCTTGAAACCTAATAGTTATGGAGAGTTACGCTTCTTAGGAAGTGTGACGTGCGTTTTGAATAACGTGCCAGGGAGTTTATCTGAGTGGCGAGGGTAATCTGAATAAGAGTACCCTTAGGGAAACCAAATGTTCGCAGTTTACGAGGAACAAGGTGTGAAAGTGCCTATAGTCACTCGGGTAAGACCCGAAGCCGAACGATCTAATCCTGAGCAAGGTGAAGTCCCTGTAATAAGGGGTGGAGGCCTGAAGAATTGCTATGGACAAGTGCTATTATGACTTGGGATTAGGGGTGAAAAGCCAATCGAGTTCGGAGATAGCTGGTTCCTACCAAAGTTGGCCGTAGTCAAGCCTCGGTGGAGATAGTTAGAATGGTAGAGCTACGGATTGAAGATTTAGGGGGAGAAATCCTTCGGTTTTTTGTCCAACTCCAAATGTTCTAACATCGTAGAAGCTGGGAGACGGGGGCTCGTGGTAAGCGTGAGTCCCGAAAGGGGAACAACCCAGACTGTAGTTAAGGTCCCTAAATACCGATTAAGTGTTAAAGGGTAAAAATTGTCCATGGCCGAAGACAGTGAGGAGGTTGGCTTAGAAGCAGCCATCCTTTAAAAAGTGCGTAACAGCTTACTTTTCGAGGCTGTGGGTGTTGAAAATGGACGGGGCTAAATTGGTTACCGATACTACAGAGCTCTGTAAAGAGTATGATAGGTAGGCGTTGTGATGGAGTAGAACCATCTTTGCAAGAAGATGTGAATCCTACACAAATGAAAATCCTGGTAGTAGTAGGATCTTAGTACTGTGAGAATCAGTATCACCGTAAGGGCAAGGGTTCCTCAACAATGCAAATCAGTTGAGGGTTAGTTGATCCTAACCCAGTTCCTAATTGGAATGAGGGGAAAGGGAAACAGGTTAATATTCCTGTACCATTTAGATATGTGCGGCAACGCAAGATCAATTTCTGACACTTTGGGCTAGGCAGACATATTCTATCGAATATGCTAATAAGGATAAAATAAAGGAGTATTGTTATGATGAGAATTTGTTTAAACCTTAGAACAGTGTGCATTTGTACATTCTGCTAATGCCTTGAGTCCGTGAAAAAGGAATTGGTATAGATTCTAAATGTTCATACCCAGAACCGGCACAGGTGCCCCTAGGTGAGAAGCCTAAGGTGTGTAGGGATAATCTAGTCAAGGGAATTCGGCAAATTAGCCCCGTACCTTCGGTATAAGGGGTCCCTACTTTTGTATTCGTATGAGTGCGATTGTAGGGTGAAATTACAAGGATGGTCCGACTGTTTAACAAAAACATAACCAACTGCTAGGCTGTAAAGCTGTGTATAGTTGGTGACGTCTGCCCAGTGTCAGTACCTTAAGCCTTCTTTCAAGGGGGTGAAGGGCTGATAAACGGCGGGGGTAACTATAACTCTCTTAAGGTAGCGAAATGCCTTGCCGTTTGAATGACGGCCTGCATGAATGGCGTAACGAGATCATCGCTGTCCCTGACTAGAACCCTCCGAATTTTCTATTCTGGTGCAAAGGCCAGAGATTCCCAGTGGGAAGTGAAGACCCCGTGAAACTTTACTGTAGCCTGTTGTTGTGTTACGGAATTTGTTGTATAGTGTAAGTGGGAGTTGTTATGATTTAGGCGCCAGCCTGAATATAGACACCAATGTAACACCACTCTTCAAATTCTGTGATGCTTATTTGCAATGCAAAGACATCAATTGGTGGACAGTTTGGCTGGGGTGGCACCCCACTGAAATGATATCAGTGGGGCCCAAAGGTCTGCTCAGGTGGGTCAGAAATCCACCGTAGAGTGCAAGAGCAAAAGTCGGCCTGATTGGGTTTCTAACAAGTGGAAATCCAAAGTAGAAATACTGGTCTAGCGATCTGTTAGTTCTCCTTGATGGGGGCTAGCATTGACCGAAAAGTTACTCCGGGGATAACAGAGTTGTCGCGCCCGAGAGCCCACATCGACGGCGCGGCTTGCTACATCGCTGTCGGCTCTTCCTATCCTGGATGTGCAGAAGCATCCAAGGGTGGGGGTGTTCACCCATCAAAAGGGATCGTGAGCTGGGTTCAGAACGCTGTGAGGCAGTTTGTTTAATATCTACTGGGAATGTTGAATGTCTGATGGGAAGGACCATTTAGTACGAGAGGAACGATGGTTCGAAGCCACTGGTGTATCAGTTATCTGATAAGGTAAGCTGAGCAGCTACGCTTTAAGGGATAAGTGCTGAAAGCATCTAAGCACGAAACCCACCTAGAAAAGAGACATGAGAACGCCTATAGAAGATGGGTTTGATAGGACTGGCGTGTAAGTGCCAAGCTTCGGCGAGGTATTCAGCGTGCAGTTACTAATAAGTTCGCTTTAATCTTTTTTTAGTCTAATTTTCCTATGCATGATTCATTTTTTTCTTCATGCATTTTTCTCAAAGTAGATTGCACTATATTCTTTTCTATCACAATATTTATAAATAAGTTAATTAAATAATATAAATAAATTAAATAATACAACTTAATTAACTAAGTTAACTAAACTAACTTAGTAAATGAGATTGACCCTGCACATATTAGTTAACTTATTAAATGGTAAGTGTAATAATCTGCTGTACGGGGAGTAGGTGTAAAATGGTAAATGTAAATATTGCTATTTCAAATAAATTGCACAAAAAGATGAAAATTAAGTGTGCAATAGATAATTTTACAATTAAAGATTATATAGTCAAAGTTTTATCTAAGGAAATTAAATAGTAACTAAATATTAATATATGAGAAAACAAAGATGGTCAATATAAATATAGAGATTCCTGATGAATTGCATAAGAAAATAAAAATCTATTGTGCTATGAATGATATTACAATTAAGGATTTCGTTATTTCTTCATTAACTAAAAATCTTAAATCAAGGAGTAAAACTAAATGAGTCAGGATCCAAAGAATAAAAAGGAGAAAAAGAAAAAACTTGAGGATTTGTTAAGGCATTCTTCATTTATATTTTTATTCTTACTATTTGCATTCCTGATAGTAAGTTATGGCTCTGAAGAACTTTCATTTATGAGAATAACAGGCTTAGTTTCTTTTAATGGTGGTGAACCTGCAATGGGTTCTGTTTATACTACTGATGATTTAAATTGTTCTTGGTCTCAGGATGATACAATAAACATAACTCTTGTTTGGTTAAATGGTACTGACCCAGTTATTACCTTAAGAGGTAACACTACTAACCTTATCAGCCCTCAAATTTTAGATTCATCTTATACTCAAAAAGATGAGACTTGGTTTTGTAGAGTTACTCTATTTAATTCAACAGATAATGTAACAAATGAAGTAAATATTACAGTAGATAATTCTCCGCCAATTAACCTTAAAGTGTACTATGTTGGTGAAGTGGATTCAACTTTTACAATTTATGAAGATATAGAATATAATTTAATAATTAATGCAACAGATGCAGATAATGATACCCTTATTTATTCAATTGAGGACGAAACTAATTCTTTAGATATTTGTTCTGTTGAGCCCTATACAGGGTATATTAATTGTAGTGTTGATCATGACACTTTGTTGAGTGCGGGAAATGAAACAACAAAATATCAATATGATACCCAGTTTCAAGCAACTGACAATGATGAAGGTGGTCTTCCTAATAAGCTTATAGACTTCACATTAATTCCTGTAAATGATGAACCTGTAATTACACTTGTTGGTTATGAACCAGACATTGATGTTGATGACACAGATTATACACAAGCGTTTACTGTTACAGATGAGGAAAATAATTCATATATTCTCTCAGTTGTTAATAATGATTTAGATGCTCCTGGAAGTTTAAGTTATGTTGAAGTTAATAATGTTACGAATGAGATATATTTTAACACAACTGATGGTAGTGCGGCAATTGCAGATTTTGGTAATTACTCTATAAATATTACTGCAGTAGATGCTAGTGATAGTAGTGTTAATACTACTCTTGTTTATAATTTGACCATTGAAAGTACAAATCATGATCCTAATATAACTCAAATAATTCAGTATATAACCGGTGTTCAAGGTCAACCATTTGTATTACAGTTTCATGCAACTGATGCAGATATTGGTGTCGGTGAAAATCTTAGTTTTAATGCAAGCAAGACTAGTTTTGATGTCTTTTCAAACTTTGTTAATTATACAATTAATGATGTAGGTCATTATAATGCAACAATAAATATAACTGCACTTAGTAACACTAATATTGTTGAAAGAAACTTTACTGTTACTGTAACTGACCAATTTAGTGCGTGGGATAGCACAGTAATTAATGCAGAACTTAATAATACTAATGATTATCCTATAATAAGTGATAATAGTACTAATGAAAATAATACTTTTGTATGGTCTCAAAATATATCTAATGTTAGTGCATATTTCTACACTCATTTTATTTATGTAATTAATGGAAGCGACATTGATAATCTTACTTATGAAGGGGAGAATATTACATATACTATGAATTATTCAGGAGATTATTTTAATCTTTCAAGTGATGGAGTGTTTACTTTTTATACAACTAACACTTCATTAATTAACAATACCTACTATTTTAATATTACTCTAACTGATGATGGAACAAGTAATTCCCAAGCAGGAACTCCTTTATCAACATCTGAAGTGTTAGTATTAAATGTTCTTAATAATTCTCTACCATACTTTATTTATGGTTTAGATAATGTTAACTGTTCTGAAGATATTGAATGCTCTTTTAATGTTACTGGAACTGATGATGATCCAGGAGATTCTGTTAATTATTCAGTAGAGTCAATAACTATAATTAATAACTCTGGAAACTCTTCATTTACTTTCAATATTAGTCAATCTGATGGAGTTATAAATTTTACACCTGAGCAATTAGTTGTTGGTAATTATTTAATTAACTTAAGTTTAGCAGATCAAAGAGGTGCAGTTATTTACGACTCATTCAATTTATCAATAAATAATACTAATGATGCACCTACTTTTGTAAGTTTGCCAATTGTTTTTCCAGATAGGTCTGCTGAAGGTATATTTTACCAAATTCCTTTCTCATCAACAACTCTTGCTGATGCAGATGATGAAGATCTCTACTTGGTTAATCCAACAGAGGTTTTGAACTATAGTTTTAATATAACCCCCACTACCCCAGATGTATTTTCAATAAATCCCTCAACAGGAGACATTACAATTGATACTTCTGTGGCTGATTGTGCAAATAAAACTTACAATGTTACTATAATAGTTACTGATTCTGCAGGAGCTGATAACACAGCAGATACTAATTTTACAATATATTTGAGAAATGATCCTCCAGAAATACAGGAGATATATCCTTATGGTGATGAGAATGATAGTTATAATGTTGTGTATGATTGGTACACAACAAACCAAACTTCTGGCGGTACAACCACTTTTGTAGAATCTGAAAATACAACCATAATATTTAATCATACAACTAATGATAGTGATTCCACTATGAGTTATAATTGGTCAATTGATGGAATTCCTATAACTGATTCAAGTTTAATAGAAAGCAATCACACTCTTAATTACACTTTTGATTTTTTTAGTAATGGGTCTTATGAAATATTCTTAGAAATTTCAGATGACACTTTTAATAATGCAAACTGGACCTGGGACGTTAATATTACTAATGTTAATCGTCCTCCAATATTAAATAATTCACTAGCAAACTTTACAGGTAATCGTTCTATTGATGGATCAATCATGGTTCCTGACTATTTTACAATATCTAGTTTTAGCTCAGGATTACAGAGGTTTTATGACCCTGATTTTGATACAAATGGAGATTGGTTATTAGGTGATAACGAAACTTCTGGGTTGAGTTATGTATATACTTCAGGTTGTAATAGTTATATAACTTTTACAATTAGTGGTGATGATATCACTCTGAAAGGTTTAGCTGAAGGTGAGTGTTCTGTTACTTTTACTGCAGAAGATTCTTTTGGTGAAGTTGTAGCAAGTAATGAAGTTTTCATTAATGTTTCTGCAGAATATGAAGAGCCTAATACTCCTCAAGGAGGAACAACCAATAATCCTACTATTCTTCCTTTAAATGATGATGATGATCCTGTACCTCTTGAGATAATTAGTGCAAAGAGTGTTGTAATGTATCAAAATCAAACAATAATAATTCCTATCGAGCTAAAAAATAATTGGACAGGGGCATTAGATGATATTTCATTATATGTTACAACAGATGAAGAAGATGTAGAATATGTTTTAAGTCAAGATTTTTTTGATTTTATTCCAGTTGGTGATAGTGAGATGGTTAATTTAACATTAAGAAATTATAGAGAACCAGGAAGTTATGAGTTAAATGTGCACGCAAATGTTACTGACCCTGATTTTAGTGATAGTGCTCTTATAATAATTAATTCTTTAGAAGAAAAACATGAGGGAGAAACCCTTGAAACAAAACTTTCTTTTGCAAGAGATTTACTTGACAATAATGGTGAGTGTCAAGAATTAGTAGAATTATTAAGAAAGGCAGAAGATAGCCTAGCTGAGGGTAATCAAGAAGCAACTTCAAAGTTCTTAGATGTTGCAATAAATGGTTGTAAGCACATGATTGCAGAATACAATAAAGAAACAATAAACAGAGAGCCAGGAAGGATAAGTTTAGTTTTAGGTCGTGATTTCCTAAAGGATTTGTTGAATAATAGAACAAAACTAATGATAATTGGAGTTATTATTTTAGTTTTAGTTGTTGCACTTATATTTGTTAGAAAATGGATGTTAAAGAAGAAAAAACCTGAGTTTACAGATATTGAACAAGAACATAAAGAAATAAGTAAAGAAGAATATAAATAAATATTAGGTGAGAAAGCTTTTAAATTGTCATATCAATATATTTTAAGAAGCTGAAGGTTAATAAAATGCATAAAAAAGAGGGAGATTCATTAATTAGTGAACTTAAGAAAGTAGTTATTAGAAAATCAGATTATCTCTTGTCAAAGAAGATAATTCTTGAGAGTGAAATTTATTCTTTGATTAAATTGTTCTTCAAGAGTTACTTTGAAATTGACTATGAATTGTCTTTTATTGATTTAGTAGATTATATTTATAAGATTAATCTTAAAGATGAAATTAAAGATAAAACAGTAGCATTTCTCAATAACTTAAACAAGATGGTTTATTCTGGTGTTGAATTTTCTCGTGAAGAATTCCATTCAATAATTTCTGAGTTTAAGGATTTGGTTGGTGATTTAATAAAAGAAAAAGAACAAGTTTCATTGTTAAAAGAAGGCCTTCAACATGCTTTAAAAACTCCCTTTATTAAACGTCTTTTTATTAAGAAGAAAAATATTAAATTAGAAAAGGATACTTCCGCAAAGAAAACTTATAGTTCAGTTAGAGAAAAACTTATTGAGAATATTAATAATTCTATAGGATATAGTTCTGTTAATCAAAATAAAGAAGAACCACTTGTAAAAGAAAAGAAGCCAGGGGACTTTCCTATTGTTAAGGAAGATAAACAAGATTCTAGTACTGATCTTTTTGATAGATATGGCCCAAATCATTCTTCAATTATTATTAAAAAAGAAATAGGAGATGATGATGTTTCTAAACAAACTCTAGATGAAAAACATAGTTTTAATTCTATTAAAGACACACCTATAACTCCTTATGAAGTAGGGAATATTAATTGGTCTGCAGATTCAGATATTGAATCATCTTCTAAACCAGATAAATCAGAAAATGAGGGATTAAATAATTCTCTTGTAAAAGAATTTATTGATACAGAGAATACCGAGGATAGATTTAATAAATATTTAGACAGGAAACAGGCAGTATTGTTTGGCAAAGAAGATCATCATGGTGAAGATTTGCTTCTTAATGCTGAGAAGTATATGGATAATACTTCAAAGAAACTTAATAAAATTATTTCTAATGCATCAAACAATCCTAAAAGTGTTTCTGGTGCAAATGTCATCTCATTTCATTTAAAGATAAATAAAATTATTGAGAAGGTGCATGAGGATATTAGCAAGAATAATATTAAACAATTAGTAATAGATTACAAGAATGCTCTTGGATTATACAAGCTTTTAACAAAAAAAGAGAAGAAATTATTTTATAGTGATTTAATGAGTGCTTACGATTTAATAAATAAACATAAAAAATAATAAAACCGAGTTGATATAAATGGAAATAAAAAATGCAAACCCTCATCAATTAGATAACTTCACAACTGATATTAAGATTGAGCCTGGATTATCTAAAGAGGTTATAAATATCAAAGAAAGAATGGATGCAGTTAAAAAAGAGATTTCTAAGATTGTTGTTGGGCAGAAGAAAATTGTTAATTATTTTTTAGAGGCTCTTCTGGCCAATGGGCACGTTCTTGTAGAAGGAGTTCCTGGACTTGCAAAAACTTTACTTGTAAGGACACTATCAGTTATAACTGGGTGTATCTTTTCAAGAATTCAGTTTACACCAGATTTGCTTCCTACAGACATTATTGGAATAACCATGTATGAAGAAGGTAAGGGATTCTATAGTGTAAAAGGTCCTATTTTTGCAAATTTTGTTCTTGCAGATGAGATTAACAGGGCACCTCCTAAAGTTCAGTCTGCACTTTTAGAGTCGATGCAGGAGAAACAGGTTACTATTGGAAAAGAAACTTTTAAGTTACCTAAACCGTTTTTTGTAATGGCAACACAGAATCCCATTGAAAATCTTGGAACATATGTTTTGCCTGAAGCACAAATTGATAGATTTCTTTTTAAGATAAGAATTTTGTACCCTTCACCTACAGAAGAGTTAGAAATTTTGCATAAGAACATGACTACTCATGACTTTTCAGAATTCAAATTATTACCTATATTAAACGAATCTGAAATAAGTAAAATGCAAGATGTAGTAAAGAAAGTTTATCTTGATAAAAAAATAGAAAGATATATTGTATCTATTGTTGATGCGACAAGAAATCCTAAAAATTATGATATAGAATTAGGAAAATATGTTGCATTTGGTGGAAGTCCTAGAAGTAGTATTGCATTGTTTATTGCATCAAAAGCTCGTGCTGCAATGAACGGACGAACTTATGTTACACCTGATGATGTAAAACAAATTGCACACAATGTTTTAAGACATAGAATTTTATTAAACTATGAAGGTCAAGCAGAAGAGATTGATACTGAATCAGTTATAGATGAGATTCTGAAGAAAGTCCCAGTAATATAATCTTAGGAAATATAATATGAAAGTAAGCAAACTTAATTTAGATTTTGATGATAAATTACGTCCAATTGAAATAACTACAAGGCAGAATCTTCTTTCAGAAATATTTGAAGGTAAGTGGGTTACAAGATATAAAGGGCAGGGCATGGAATTTTCTGAATACCGAAATTATATTTATGGTGATGATGCAAATAATATTGATTGGAGAGCGAGTTTAAGATC
>Ga0208904_1000190_pt1 | contig 52564 bp, 52 predicted proteins | sample AntAceMetag02UKB_FD_184774 | JGI IMG/M metagenome (GOLD analysis project Ga0208904, IMG submission 184774) | Saline lake microbial communities from Ace Lake, Antarctica - Antarctic Ace Lake Metagenome 02UKB (SPAdes) (version 2) | ecosystem: Environmental > Aquatic > Non-marine Saline and...
TGTAACAAAAGGTTTTGCTTTTGCACCCCCATAAAGTGTTTGCAACAAAGGAGTTTCAACTTCCATAAATCCTTTACTATCAAAAAATTCTCTGACAGCTTTAATGATTGCAGTTCTTTTTTTGAAAACTTCTCTTACTTCAGGATTCATAATTAAATCAAGATATCTTTTTCTATATCTTAATTCTTTATCTTGAATTCCATGATACTTTTCAGGCAAAGGTCTTATTGCTTTACATAACAACTCAAATTCCTCGACCTTGATTGTAACTTCTCCAGTTTTAGTTTTGAAAACTTTTCCAGTTACACCTAGAAAATCTCCTAGATCAATTAACTTAAGTAAATCGTATTTTTCTTTACCAACATTGTCTTGTCTAAAATATAATTGTAATCTTTCAACACCATCAGAGATTGCAAGGAACGATGCTTTGCCCATTTTTCTTAATGCAACAATTCTTCCTGCAACACTAAATTTATCTTCAGTACTTTCTTCTTTTTTTAGTTTAGCATACTTTTCTTTGAGGCTTTTATTATCAATAGTTTTCTTAAATGAGTAAGGATAAGGTTCAATTTCTTTCTCCTTTAGTGTTTCGAGTTTCTTTAGCCTTTCAGCTATCAAATTGTTGAAATCTTCTATTTCACCATATTTTTCATTTATTTTACTGTTTTCTTTTTCCATAATAGCACCTAAGCCCTTCTTTTTATTATAGAGACAAAATCTAATTTAAAAATATTCTCAAAAAAATCCGTTTTAAAGCCATAATAATCCCTAATTACGGTAAGTTTTTTAAAGTCAGGAGCCAATATTTAAACTACAATGGTAAAATCAAAATCTAAAATAAAAGCTAAAAAACCTGCAAAGGTGGTACAAAAAAATGAACCTAGTAACTTACATAACCAACTTAAGAGATCAAGCATAGCGGCAATTATCTATGCTGCATTAATTCTTCCAGTTTTAATGATTGCACCAATAGCAACTCAAACGATTTGGTTAAAAATAATAACAGTGGTTTTAGTTGTATTAACAACATTGTTATTTATCTGTATGATGAGAGCATTCTGCGGTCTAACAAAAAAATGGAAACATAAATTTGCAAAAATTATGACTAAAGCAATGGTTATTCTAGCAATAATTATTGCAATCCAAAATATCCTATCAATCTTTGTTAATCTAGGAGGAAATTTATTATCTATGATCCTTAGTATATTAACAGGCGTAGTATTTGTTATGTTTGGAATTGGGCTTATACATCTTAAAAAGAAAGCAGGTAGTTTAATTAAAGCTTTAGGAATAATTTTTATAATATCAGGGATATTTAGTGCTTCACTAATATTGTTAATATTAACACCTGCACTTGTAATTGCAACTACAGTCATACAAGCAGTATTATTCCATGATTTAGCAAAGAAGTATTAATAAAAGAAAATATTTTTTTTCTTTTATTAATAAGCATTAAATTTCCAAACTGTTTTTTAACATCTTCTTAATGTGTAATGATTCAGAATAAATCCACTGTATTCCTCTTGGACCATAAATTATTTTACCACTTTTGAAAAGATATTCTAAAATTATTTGCAGAGTCTTATGCATAACTTGTTTTGGTAATTTTCTTTTTAACTCAGAAATCTTTATTGGTACATCACTTTTTTTCTTTAAAAAACTTTCAACCATTAAAATAGTGCTAAGATTAGGATATCTAACTGCTTTTTTTGATTTAACTATTTTTCTTTTAACCATTTTATTATGTCTTATTCACATCAATTGATACTTTATTAACATGAAATTATATATAAAACTTTTGCTTTGTTTAAGGTATTTTAAAATATTTATTTGAAAAGTTTTCGGTTTTTATTAATAAGAATTTTTAATAATAAATACACTCTATTAAATCATGAATAAAAATAGAGAAATAAGGGTGTTTTTAAAAGGACAAGCCAAAGAAGTTTACTTGAAATTAAAAACAAAAAAAGATAAACAATCTAAAATTATTCTGAAATCATTAAAAAGAACAAAACAAATCCTGAAACAAAACCCTCAACATGGACAACCAATATCAAGAAGATTAATCCCAAAAAAATTGCTGAAATTAGGTATCACAAATTTATACAGAATAGAACTTCTAAACTTTTGGAGAATGCTTTACACAATAGAAGGAAACAAAATAGAAATTCTTTTATTTGTTATAAAAATTATCAATCATAAAGAGTATAATAAATTATTTGGTTATAAAAATAAATAAATCATCTATGTGCAAACCAGAATTTGTAGATCTTATTATCTATGCTATCAAGTCTGCAGAAACCAAATCTTTCAAACTGAACAATGTCTCCAACATTTGCCTGTGCAAGAGCAGATTCTGCTTTTCCTTTTGCAGTAGTATGATTTGGCATAAGAACTTCTACATCCAACAAATCTTTAGAATTAGGCAACCAATGAATAATTTTCTTACCATTGGCCTTAAAAACATCATAGTCAAGAGAATCAAAAGTATATTTTGTATCTTGTTTCTTAAAATTAAGACAATCCATTAACCTAACTACTTCACCATCTTTGAAAGTATCAACATCTTTTTTTGCAAGCAAAAATTTGTCTGAAGTTTCAAACTTTCTTCCACCTTTAATAGTATCAGGATGCAAGTCTAATTCAACTATTTCTCCAGGAGCATTATCTATTGTAACTTCAATAGGGTTAAAGACAAAAAAGAATCTTTTGGAAGTTGCATCAATTATCTCTTTATTGTAAGCGTCTAAAGCTTTAAAAAACTCTTTACCATCCATCTTTTTATCAGTAGAAGTTATGCCAACATTTTTTACAAAAGTCTTGAAAGCTCCAGGCTGATAACCTCTTCTTTTTAGCGCAAGAAGAAATGGAACTCTTATGTCATCCCACCCAGTAAATTCTCCTGCATCAATCTTTTCTTTTGTTTTAGAGCAAGAAATTTCAAGACCTTCAAAATTCCATCTTCCAAGGAATTGAGTTTCAGGAAAATCTTTTATTCCAAGAGCATCATACATCATCTTTTGTCTTTCAGCATTAGTTTGATGGTCTTTAGCTCTGATAATATGAGTCATTCCTGCCTCAATATCATCAACAGTAACTGCAAGATTCATTAAAGGCCAAACCCGATATTTTTTACCCTGACGTGGATGTTCTGCTTCATTAATTCTTGCAAGAGGAAAATCTCTAAGCGCAGGATTCTTATTTTCCATGTCTGCTTTAAATCTAAGAACAACTTCTCCCTGTTTATATCCAGAAGATTTAAGCATTCTCACCCATCTTTTTAGATTGTCTCCTTTGCTTAGAAATCGACAAGGACAAGGTTTTTTATCCCAAACCATTTTCTTAAATTCTTCATTATCGCAATCACAAACATATGCTGCATCAGCACGTATTAATTTTTCAACATAATCATAATAAGTTTTCATTCTATCTGATTGAATCCAAACATCAGTAACATTACCAAAAACCCATTCAGCATCTTTAGGTAACAAGTCATATGCAGCAGAATATATTTTTTCAGGATTAGTATCTTCTATTCTTAGAATAAATTTCCCACCATATCTCTCAACATAAATAGAAGTCGGCATTCCTGTAAACACATGTCCAATATGCATTGGCCCACTAGGAGAAGGAGATAACCTCATGACAACTCCTGTTTTTTTAACATTATCTAACTCTCTAAATAAATCTTTTTTCTCTTGCTTAGGTTTTTTATCGAGCGCATGAGAATCTAGTGCCAAAAGTTCTGATTTTTGGTCTTCTAAACTCATTGCATTAATCTCTTTAGCAATAAAATTAATATCTTTTATTAAATCCTGCATACTATCTTTTGCTTCAGGAAATTCTTTAATAACTGCACCCACAAGTGCTTTAGGATTACACTTACCACTAAACTTAACTGCATTCTTCAATGCGTCTAATTTTATTGCATTCTTGATATTTTCTTCCATAAACTAGAATAAGTGTTGTTGTATTTTAAATGTTTTGCTAAAAAAAAGAAAAATAAATGCTCAATAATCGAAGATTATTGGCACCGCTTCACCGGAAATAACTATCGGGTTATATCAATAGTTATAGATCCATCTGGGTTGTGTGCAGTATATATTAACAATGGATAGTCAGGCAAAGTATTTAACATTCCATCAGTTAAAGGTAAAAGAATTTCATCACCTTCTAACAATGGAACAAAGTCGTCATCCCAATGTTCTCTATCTTGATTATACTTTGCACCTAAAGATACAAGATTATAATTTCCATAAGAGCCACTTGTTTCAATATCCCAAACCCACTCTGCATCATTTGCAGTATCTCCATAACCAAATAATTCCATTGAATCACCATCACCTACAGTCATATAAATATACTCTGGTGCATAAGCTAGTTTCGCTAGATTATTATCTGGCGGGTCATAGAGTATATTTCTCACTTCAATTGTTATATCACCAAAATCATAATTTTCACCTAATAGTATACCTTCTGTATGGTTATCAACAGTTACAACTGCCAAATTTTGGTTAACTGCATTTAAAGTTATACTTTGTTGCATATTAGCAACAGTAGCAGTATAACTTTCTCCTGGTTGCAAAGTTATTTCTTCAGCTACAGATATAGTTACATCATTACTATATCCACCATCAATATCAAATATATTTAGAGTTTGACCTAAAATTTGCATTTCAAACTCTTCATTATTGCTTATTTCCAAAGGAGGACTAAACAAATACTTTAAAGAAATTGCTTCACTAATCCCAGTTACAGTTAATGTTCCTGGTTCAAACTCTTCATCATGATAAGTTCCTGCATTTGTTAAAACTCCTGGCACAGCTTTAAAGATTTCACTTACCTGATAAGTTATTCCTTCATAATTATATGTTTCTACAGACAAATTTTCTATGTAAAGGTCATTAGGCTGAAGAACTGGTATAATTAAATCTCCAGGAGTAGAGTTTTCTGGCCCAATAAAAACTTTAGGAACAATCAAATGAACTTCTTCATTATCTCCATTCTCTTCAGGTTCTACAATTACAGTACCCATTCCAGTTGTATAATCATTTTCATAATCACCAATTGAAACCATTTGTGAATAAAAATATTCTCTTACCTGTATGTCCACTGATTCTGCATCTTCTTCAGGTCCAAGCCATTGATCAACAATATTTGCTAAAATAAAGATTTTTTCTTCACTAAACCCTGGAAAAAGACCTGATAAAGCCATATTTATATCATCAGCTGAAGAACAGTCCCATGTAACTTGATAAGCTTCATCTTCCTTACTAACCATTTTCACAATAATTTCAAACCCGGTCCCACCAAAGGAAATTTCTTCTACACCAATAACATCACCATCTTCATCTACATATGCAAGGAGTAATAAATCATTATTGTCGTCATGCATAATATAAACTGTGTCAGTTTCAAAAGTTCCAACTAAGAAACCCTGTCCTTCACCAATACCAGCTGAAGATAATTTTAAAGTATTTGCATTTTGATAATCATCAATATTTACTCCTGAATTACCTACATCATCTAAATCAATATTATCATCAAACTCAATAATTACTTCCTCAAGGCAGACACCATTATAACAACCATAACCAGATGGACAAACAACATCATATTCCACACTTAGAATAGGCCCATCGCAATACCTTTCAGCAAGAAGTCCTTGATCATTACATCCATCAACCATTGTAGTGAAAGAAGTAAGACCAACATTCCATCCGGTAGTTTCCCCCCGAATAGTATAATTCTGTCCACCATCAGAATCAGTACAATAATGCTCACAAGCACCACTATTACATTCAGTCATTTCAGAACAAACAACATCATATTCCACACTTAGAATAGGCCCATCGCAATACCTTTCAGCAAGAAGCCCTTGATCATTACATCCATCAACCATTGTAGTGAAAGAAGTAAGACCAACATTCCACCCAGTTGTTTCACCTTGGACAGCATAATTCTGGCCTCTATCAGTATCAATGCAATAATGTTTACAAGCCCCTTCTTCACAATATGTCATCTCAGGGCATTCAGCCTCAACAAAGCTAGCTTCATCACCTTCACAAAAATACTCAAGAATATTTACTGGAAACTCAACATCATGAATATTATTACAATAATCTTCAAAAACTCCATTACTTGCATTTACAAATCCTTGTACAAATAGGTTTGTCCCATTATCACTGTCAAAACAAAGATTATCCCTTGGGCTAGTATTATTAACTGGCTTAGCCTGCTCAACCTTCTTAAGATTATCACTTGGCTCAGCATCAAGCTTCATATCTAAAGCATCCTTTTCTGCACTCTTAAATGCTTCTCCACTAGAACATGCAGAAACAACAAACATTGCAACTACAAGCAATGAAATCATAATAATTAATTCTTTTTTCATTTTCTAAAACACCTCAAATGTTTATATATAATCATCACACCCTTTTAATTACTATAAAATTATATGTAATCTTTATAAAGTTTTTTTAAGATTCCGAATTTATCTCTCTAACCATTCAACTTCAGAATCTTCTAAGTCTAAATCAGAAATTAATTGTTTTTGCATAGTCTTATCTTTTAACATAAATCTTAATGTATCAACATACTTATATGCTTGCTTCTTACTCAAATGACTTGCATCAGCAAGTTTCTGTGCAATAGATTTCTTTTTTGCAGTTTTCATATTATACATCCAGATAGAAAGTCCTTTATTTGATCTTTTATAATCAGGTGTTTCAGAATACTTTTCATCTTTAGAAAGAGAAATACCTACGCTCAACAATTGATAAATATAAACCAGGAATCTCCAATATTGCCATCTTCTTATTCTTCCTTTATAGACATCTGCTAAACTAATATTATCAAAAGCTTTAGCTAAATCTTTTATTTTTGTATATTCTTTAGGAGTATTATATTCAACCCAAGACATTATTTCATCTATATTTAGATCAACATTATCAAATCCTCCTAAACTTACTTCAGGTTTTAGAGTTTTATATATTTTGAAGAGTGCAGCTTTAATTGTCTCTTTTTGTTCTCTTTCCAGAAGGAAATCCAGTGATGCAGGATCAAATTTCCCTTCACCTGAAAATGTTTGCAAATCATTTATTGCAGCTCTCAGATCTCCATTACAACTTCTTGCAAGAGTTTTCAAATCTGGATCTTTATATTTTATTTTTTCTTTGTCACAAATATTTTTTAAATAATTAAACACTACTTCTACATTCAAAGGAAAAAAATCAATTATCACAGACAATTTTCTTAAAGCTTTCAATTTATCTGCATAACCATCGTTTGCAGTCATAATTATTGGGAAAGAACTTTTTTTGATAATATCTTTTATTGCAGTTACTGCACCCCTATCTTTTCTTCCTGAAAGTCCATCTATCTCATCTACTAAAATTAATTTTTCTTTTGCAAAAAGACTTTTTTGTTTTACAGCCATTCCCAAAAGAGATTCAATTGCATTCTTATTTCTTGAATCACTTGCATTTATTTCAAGAAGTTCATAACCTTTCTCTCTGGCAATTGCCTGCACACAGCTAGTTTTTCCTGAACCAGTTGAACCATGAAAAAGCAGAGCTTTACCTTTTGGTTTAATCTCAAGAAAATTCAGTATTTTTGCTATTGCAGCATCTTGTCCAACAATATCCTTAATCTTATCTGGGGAATACTTCCTTATCCATGGCTGTGACCTAATATTCATAAACCTAAGAAAGAGAGGGCTATTTATATTGTTTTTGTATTGTACAAAGTTAAAATAATTTATTTATAAATGTTTAATCTAAGAAGTTAATCTGGAAAATTACCTGAAAGATAATAATTAATAGCTCTAAAACTTTTTATTTCCCTGATTGTTGAAAATTTATTTCTTAGCTTATTTATTATTTCATGATATCTTTTTGTATTTAAAACTTCTAAATCAAATTCGATGTCATATCCTCCAATCATATAAAGAACAGCAGTAGCTTCATTTATAGAATAAATCTCTTTTAATAGTTCTATTTTTTCAGAGTAATCACTCAAATTTATTTTAATACCATAATAATCTCTGTTTAATTTTAAAACATTAATATTTGCTTTATATTGTGAAATAATACATTTTTTTTCTAGTTTCTTAATTCTTTGATGAGCAAGCATTGCACTAACTTTTATTTTTTGAGACAAATCAATTAGTCTTATCCTAGAATTTTTAGATATATGTTTTAATATCTGAATATCTAACTTATCAATATTTATATTCTCAATAGAAAAAGTTTTAGGAATATTCCTCAAAGGTTTCTTCTTAATTAAATAATCTCTATTTAACTCGTCATAATCTATTAACTCGCTAATTAATTTATCACTAATAATATTTCTGAATTTACCCATTAATTTTTCATAAAAATCATAGAATTGAATATTAGATTTTGCAAAAAATAATATGGAAAAATCCCATTCACCTTCATTTTCTCCATATCCCCAAACATTATTCTCATTTTTTAGAAAAAATATTAATTCATTTAAACTTTTTTTATTAACATTAATTATTTTTAGTGCGATCCTTTTCTTAAAAATTCCTAACTTTCTGAAATTAATAAGTGTTCTATAACCTAAGATAAAACTTTCTCGCTCTAATTTTTTAATTCTATAACCTACTGAATCTCTGCTTAAACCAACTTTTTTTGCAATTTGTGCATTTGTTTGTTTGCAATTAACATCTAATTCATACAAGATCTTCTTATCTTTAATGTCTAATTTTATGCCCATTTTTATTATAAATAAAATATGCTATATAAAACTTTTTGTTTTGTGGTAAATTTTAGTAGTAAGTTTCTTATAAATAATAATATTACTTTCCATTATGGAAGAAGAAAAAAAATATGTGGAATTTATTTATGGGATGGCAGATCCTTTTGGCATATCTATTGAAACTGGATCTAGAGAAGTAAAATCAATAGATTATAAAAAACTAAAAAAAATTCCGGAAAGGTGTTATGCTTATAAATTTTTTGAAGTAACAAGAGTTATTGCAAAAAATAAAGAAATTATTTATGGAAAACCAAAATATTTAGCAGAAACTTATTATCCTGAAGCAAAAATAATAACTTTAGAAGAAATGACTAAAGAACTACCCTCAGACGATATTCAAATTCGTAATATGAAAATCTTAGATGAAAAAGAAGCAATAAAAGGCAGAAACGGACATTACTATCGATTATACCCAAACCATAAGATTGTTTAATATACTCCTTATGATAATATAATAAACTATATAAATGGGGAAACTGATTTATAAGTAAAAAGATGGTGATTGGAGTAATTAAAAAAGAGGATAAGTCAAGTTCTACTCAAGCAAGACCAAAACTTACTAAAGGCCAAATTATTGCTGACAAGATGACGACTTTTGGAGGAAGTTGGACATTTATAATCATATTTTTAGGATTCTTATTTTTATGGGTATTAATAAACAGCATGATTCTTATTTTTTCATGGGATCCAAAACCATTTATCCTTCTTAACTTAGTACTATCCTGTCTTGCAGCACTACAAGCACCAATAATTCTTATGAGCCAAAACAGATCAACAGAAAGAGATAGAGCAAAAGCAGAAAGAGATTATTATATTAACAGAAAATCTGAAAGAGAAATTGAAAATATGCAACAAGATCTTAGCAGAATAGAAAGATTATTACATAAAGTTCTGCAGAATAATAATGGTAAATAATTAAATAAAACCAAATTCTACATATAAGGGTAAATGATCAGAAAAATGAAAATCTAAAACTTTATATTTTTTAACTTTTATAGTCGGAGAAGTCAAAATATAGTCAAATCTTTTTCTAGGTTTATATGCAGGATAGGTTAATTTTAAAGAAGTTTTATCTAGTTTTGATTTATCTGTTAAACTTGTTTCTTTCAAAATTCGTTTTAATTCAATATCACCTTTAAATGTGTTAAAATCTCCCATTAGGATAACTGGGTTTTTTATTGTATTAACAATTTTTATTAATTCAGCAATTTGTTTCTTTCTTGCTCTAGAACCTAAAGCAAGATGAGTGAGCAATAAAGTTACTTTCTTTGGACAATTAACACTTGCTTCAATAACAACCCTTTTAGTCCCCTCATCAAACAAATGGTATTTTATATTTTTTAATTTATACTTAGAAGCAATTGCATTTGCCTGCTTATTCAATATAGGAATTCTACAAAATAATTTTAACCATCCAACTGAAGGGTATTTAATTTTTTCAACAGAACTTATCATGCCCAGTTCTTTTTCAAAAAATTTTACTTCATCTTTTTTTGACCTAAATGAACCTGTGTCCACTTCGACCAAAGCAAGAATGTCTGGTTTAAGCATTAATAAACTTTCAACTATTTTCCTATCTAATTTTCTAGGCGGGAAAAAAGTTCTCCAAAATTTGAGATATTGTGATAATGACCCATTCATACCTTCACAATATTCAATATTATAACATACAAGTTTAACCATAGAATCATTACTGAAAGCCTATTTTAAAAAGATTGCGAATAAATAATTATACCATGGCTTTCTTCATTCTATAAATAGTAGAATAAGAAATATTCATCCCATTATCTCGAGCATAGCTCTGAATTTCTCTATACTTATTTTTTTGTTTTATCATTGACTTAATTTCTGAAGTTAAACCTAATTTTATTGCATAGATCTTGTCAAATCTAGTTCTCAGTGCAACTTTTTGTTTTACACCTGTTTTTATGTAAGAAATTATTTTTTCTTCAAGAGAATCTTGATTCTTAGAAAATTCTTTGCACTCATCAACTATTGAGTTAAGAGATTTTTTATTATTGTAAGAACTTATAACTCTTTTATACATTGGATCAAAAGGTGTAGGATTTATTTTTTTCTTTATTGCAGAGTATGCGGCTGTCACAAGAGGAATTGCTGCAAGACCAAATAAATATTTTTTAGATTTTTTCTGAGAAACAACTTTTGTTTCAGGAACTTTCTCAAATTCAAACTTATATGTGATGTCTGTTATTAATTCTTGGCCTGGATGAATTATGTCAACTAAACCATCACTACCATGAACTCTTTTCCCATTAACATATTTCATCACATCATTATTTTTTGTTGGTTTTAAGTTTGAAAGTTCTTGTATCTTTTTTATCTTATTTGAGATATCTTGGTTTGTTACATCTGAACTTAATTTTCTCTTTGCAATTTTCCATAGACTATCACCTTTTTTTACAGTATAGGTTTGTGGCTGTTCTAATTTCTTAAGCTTATATTCTAATTTAGTTTTTTCAGGTTGAAGGATTGTTTCTGCATTCAACTTAGCACAGCCCAAAGTACTAAGAAACATTGATGATATAACTACATAAGGAATAACGAATTTTTTTAGTCTATTGAAAAAACCCATAGAAAAAAAGAGGATTACTAGTTTAAAATAACTTCTTAGAAAAAAAGCAAATTATATACGAAAATCTCGGAAATATCAAATACTCATAAAAACTCTTAATGTTTTTACAACAAGACCTGATTTATTATTAGAAAGTTCTTTTGAAGTAACTTTTGCATTACCAATTAGCAACAACTTATTTTCAGGGGTCATAACTGCAACCATGTCGTCTTTTTTTATTCCTGATTCAAAAGCTCCAACGCCCATAGATTTTAGTTGTGCACCATGACATAAAGATTTAACTGTGGTTTTCTTAACCCAAATTTTAGGTAAATGTTTGACTCCTGTTTCTATTGGCAAGATAATTTTTCTAAGCTCTACATCATTACCATTTTTATGCTCGTGAAACGCATCAGCTAAATCATGCAGATTTATAATTTGTGACTCATTAAATGGTCCTGCTTTTGTTCTTCGAAGTTCAGCCATGTGTGCACCACAACCAAGTTTTTCTCCGATATCTGAACAGAGTTTTCGAATATAAGTTCCGCCCTGACAATCAACAACAAATAGAACATCTCTATTTTTTATTTCAAAAATTTCAATAGAATATATTTCTCTTGTTCTTTCTTGTCTTTTTACTGCACTCTTCACAGGAGGTAGCTGCCTTATTTTTCCAACAAAAGACATTATAATATCTCTTAACTTTTTTTCTTCAACATCCTGATGAATATGCATTACGCAAACATATTCTTTTCCTGCATTCAGTAATGCCTGGATTATTTTGGTACCTTTGTCAAGTGCAACCGGCAACAACCCAGTTACATTTGGATCCAAAGTTCCAGAATGACCTGCCTTTTTTAGATTTAGAATTTTCTTAATTTGATCACTAACTTGGTGACTTGTTGGGCCTGCAGGTTTATCTATTAGAATGATTCCGTTGTGTAAAAGGTGATCAGTAGTTGGTTGTTCTGCTTTAATAAACTTGAATCCTTCAGATATAATTCTTTCTCTTGTTATTTTCTCAAATGGTAATTCTCCCATATGCTTTTAGAAATGTTGCTAGTTTTAAAAAGCTTACTTTAACAATGAACAACCTTAACGCTTTTGCTCAGTTAATACCATATTAACGTTCTAAATGACTAAGAAACCAATCATTACTCAACTTTGCAAGAGTATCAACATATTCCTTAAAGTCATGGTCTGCTCCTTTAACAATTTCTAATTGGGAATCTTTAGACAATAATTTTATTGCTTCTTTTGAATCTTCAACTGGAACACTTGTGTCTTCTGTTCCTTGAATAATTAAAACTGGACAATTAATATCTTTAAGAAGTTCTTTTTGATTAATAGATTCTCTATCAACCAACATTTGTTTATCTATTCTGTAGGTTATACGAATAGCATTTTGTCTAGTTCGAGTATAATAACCTTTATCGGTTAGCTCTTGTAGTTGAGCTTTAGAAAGTTTTTCATCCCAATTATATTTTATTTTAGTTGTAATCGGAGACCATAAAACCATTGTTTTTATACTTGGGGTGTAACATTTTAAAGAGACTAAACAACCAATACTATGCCCAAATAAACCTATATTAGTATAACTTCTCGATTTCGAGAATTTAATTGCAGAATATAAATCATCAACCTGTTTACCTATTGTTAGAGTATCATCATCACTTTCTCCACAACCACTAAAATCAAAAGCAAGAACATTGTATCCTGATTGATTAAGTGTTTCAGCAACTTTATCTAATTTCCCTCGTTCAGATTTATCATTAGCTAAAGCATGCAGCATAATAACAATAGAGTTTGATTTAGAAGTATAAAGATGACCTACTAAGGATTGATTTCTTGAATTCTTAAAAATAACTCGTTCCATAATAAACTCAAAAGAGTAATAATATATAAATTTTAGTTATTTACTTTCCAAATCTTCTTTCTCTAGAAGAAAACTCTTGCAAACAGAAGATTAAATCTTCTCTTGTAAATTCTGGCCAGGTTTTGTCAACAAAAATCCATTCAGAATATATAGATTGCCAGGGTAAGAAATTAGAAGTTCTTCTTTGACCAGAAGTTCTTATTATTAGTTCAGGTTCAGAGTTAAGATATAAATATCCTCCAAAAGATTCTGTGTTTATTTCTTCTTTAGATATTTTTCCAGATGCAACATCATCAACAATTTTTTTTACTGCATCAACAATTTCTTCTCTTCCACCATAGGCCATTGCAAAATTCAATTTTCTTGCTTTGAAATCTTTTGTTCTTTTTTCAAGCTCATTAAGAATATTTTGAATCTTTATTGGTAATAAATGTTTTCTACCTATAAAAGTTATTTTTATATCATTACTAATTACCTCTTTAAATCCTTTATCAGTAAGATAATAAGAAAACTTTTCTTCAAGAAGCTTAAAAAGAAAATCAACCTCAGCTTTAGGTCTTTTAAGATTCTGCATAGATAAAGTATAAATAGTCAATTCATTAATATCAAACTTTTTAATCCAATCTAAGAACTTTCTAAGAATATCTGCACCTAATCTATGGCCTTCCCATGGATTTTTTGCTATTTTCTTTGCAAATCGCCTATTTCCATCAAGGATAATGCCCAAATGTTTCGGAATTCTAAGTTCTTGTGTCATTTTAATCTAAAAATATAAATACTAGTGAGTAAATTATATATTTGTTTTTAAACTTTATGAATAAATTAAAAATCCTAAAAAGGATTTTCAGTCATAACTAACATTATAAAATGGCAAAGTTAGATGTGAGTAAACTAAAAGAGTGTATATTTTACGAAAAACTCGAAAGTTCTCTGGTAAAATGCAGGCTTTGCCCACATAATTGTATAATAAAAACAGAAAATACAGGGGTTTGTAATACAAGAATTAATATTAAAGGAAAATTATATAGTTTAACCTATGGAAAACCAGTTTCCATATCTGTTGATCCTATTGAGAAAAAGCCATTGTTTAATTTTCACTCTGGAGAACAGATTTTATCTATCGGCACAATTGGCTGCAATTTAAAATGCAAATTCTGTCAGAATTATAATATTTCTCAAGCAAAAGCAATAGATTTCTATAAAAAAATAAAAACAGTTGAACCACAAGAAATAATTAATATTATAAAACAGAAAAACCTGAAGCTGATTGCATTTACCTATACAGAACCAACAATTTTCTATGAATACATGCTTAATATTGCTAAACTTGCAAAACAAGATAATATAGAATGTGTGATTGTATCAAATGGTTTCATAAATAAAGAACCACTAAAAAAATTGTGTAAGCATATTTCTGCTGCAAACATTGATTTAAAATCTTTTAACAAAGAATTCTATAAAAATATTTGTTCTGCAACTCTTGAACCGGTTCTTGAATCTCTGAAAATCTTAAAAGAAAATAATATTCATATTGAAGTTACTAACTTAATCATTGAATCAAAAAACGATTCTCTTGAAGAAATTGAGAATATTGCAATCTGGATAAAAGAAAATATTGGTAAAGATACAGTTTTGCATTTATCAAGAGCCTTTCCAATGTATAAAATGCAGAATATAATGCCAACACCTATTTCTACACTTTATTCTGCGCAAGAAGTTTGTAAGCATCACCTAAGCAATGTATTTATTGGGAATGTTTAGTATTCTTATTATATTATTAAGCACACAAAGATTTAAATAGTTATTAAATAAAAATTAGTATAAGGGGTACATAGTTTACAGCGACGTGAAAGCATGAATAAAGGAAACATAGGAATAGATGAATCTAATCATGGCAACTTTCCAGAAATATATGTTGCAGCTTTTTCTCTTAAACCTGAAGATATAAAATTATATGCGCGAGCTAAGTTAGAAAAAACAAGATGCGCAAAAAATGTTAAGAATATATTAAAACGAGTTGAATTTAAGTACATAGTTATTGAGAGATATTACAAGCAGGATTTTGGGGTAATGGGCACTAAAATAATAGTTTTAACAGAATTTTTTAAAGCATTCCCACACATTAATACAGCATATATTGATGGGCAACTAATCCCGCAAATAAAAACTGAAGTAACCAAAATCATTGGAAAAAGAAAAACTCCGAATATAGTTGACATTATTAAAGGAGATAAAAAAATTAAATTAATAAATATGGCAGATAGAATTGCTTATTACTTATTCAAGAATCATACTTCTGATAGTGAAAAAGCAAGTGAAATTAGAGCACAATACATGAAAAACTTAATAACACCTAACTTAGCACAATATGCAAATATGTTAATCACTTCTTAACAAAAACTGTCTGCGTAGGAAATGCCATATCAATTCTCTTTTTTGCAAATGCTTCAACAATACCTAAGTTCACTTTCTGCTGAATATCTCTATAAATTGTATAATCTCTTGTATCTATAAACATCACAATCTCAAAATCTAGAGAAAAATCACCAAAACCTGTAAAATGTGCTCTATCAAAATCAACCTTATCAACCTTATCTATAATATTCTTAATGATAATAGGAATATTTTTAAGTTTTTTAGGTGAAGTTCCATATTCTACACCAAGTTTAAATGCAACTCTTCTCTTTCTCATTTTTTTATAATTCTGAATTCTAGTTTCAGTAAGTTCTTTATTTGAAACAACTAATTCTTCTCCTTGCAAAGTCTCGATTCTTGTTGTTTTAATACCAATTTTTTTTACTGTTCCAGAATGTGCACCAATAACAATGTAATCTCCAATATGAAAAGGTTTGTCTAAATATATAGAAATAGATGCAAAAATATCTGCAAACACTCCTTGCAATGCAAAAGCAATTGCAAGACCTCCAATTCCAAGACCTGCAACTAATGAAGTAACATTTAAACCAATGTTGCTTAATATAAACACTAAAGCAATTGCCCAAATTACCCATGAAACTAATGATTTAATAACAGGAATAAGATTAGTATTAACACCTGTCTTTGATTTTTTTGCTTTTGGCATCCAATATATTTCAAGAGCAGAGTGTATTAATTTTGTAATTCCCCAGGTAATAAGAACTACTGTTATTATAGTAAAAATTTTATTTATTACATTATCAAATGCAGGAGTCAAAACTAAATACCTAAAAGCAAAATAAACTCCCAGAAAGAATAAAGTAAAAAGTATTGGTTTTTCAAAAGCTTCTGCAAGTATGTTATCAATCTGTGTTTCTGTCTTTTTTGCAAGAGAACGCAAGTATTTTTTGAATACAAACGAAACAAATTTTGCAACTAAAAAAGAAATTATAATAATCCCAATAAAATATATATAATTCAACACACTATTATTCCATAATATATATTCTAATAAAAATTCTAACATTTTAATCCTCCCCTCCAAACACTTATCACAACTTTAATGTTGTAACTTTACTTATTCCATGTTCATTCATGGAAATTCCATAAAGATTTTCTGCATCAGTTATTATAGAATCATTATGACTTATTACAACATACTGTGCTTTATGTGAATAATCTGCAATAAGCTGTGCAAGTTTTTCAGAATTTCTCTTGTCAAGTGCTGCATCTACTTCATCAAGAACATAAAATGATGCTGGCTCATGCTCTTGAACTGCAAATAAAAATGAAAGTGCTGTAAGAGTTTTTTCTCCTCCTGATAAGGATCTTATATCTAGGAATCTTTTTCCTTTTAATCTTACTTTTATGCTTAACCCAGCTTCAAAGATTTCTTCTTCATTCTCAAGATACATTGAACCTTCACCTTTTGTTGTAAGAGTAGAAAAAATTCTCTGGAAATTCTTATTAATAACTTCATATGTAACCATAAATAATTCTTTTTTCTTTGAATCAATTTCATTTATTAAGACAAGAACATCTTCTTTTTCTTTTGCAAGTGATTGTTTTTTATTTAATAGAGATTTATATTCATTTTTAGCTTTATCATATATTTCAAGTGCTTTCATGTTTACTGCACCAAGATCATCTGCCATTCTCTCAAATTGTTTTATTTCTCTTTCTATCTTAGAAATCTCTTTATCTTTAAATGGATGAACATCCTTATATTGACTCATTTCTTCTTTTAGACCTGCAATTTCTGCTTTTATTCTTGCAGTATCAAGTTTGATTGCATTTATTTTTGCTTCATTAACTTTTATTGTTGTGCTATTATTGAAAACTTTGTTTTCAAACTTAGATACATCCTCAGATAATCCTGATCGCTTGTTAAACAATCCTTTGAATTGAGCATAAAACTTTTTCTCGTCTTTTTCTTTTGTTAGAAGTTCTTTTTCTTGTGTTTTAACAAGTGAAAATAAACTTTTTTGTTCTTTTACAAAATCAACATCTTCTCTTGAATGCTGTTTTAAGATTTTATCTATATTATCAAGTTCTGGCTTAAAGATGCTTGAAGATTCTGATTCAAGATTCTTAATATCCCCCTGCAACTGAATAATTAACATCTTAAATTCTGTTCTTTTTTCTTCAAGAGTATTTAATTCTGCAATTTTTGTAGGATTATTTAACTGAGTTACTTTTTCTCTTAATTCTTGTTTCTTAATCTTTATCTGAGTTAGTTCTTTTGTTTTATCAGAAATCTTATCTTGAGATTCATCAAGTTTCTTTTCTAATTCAGATTCTTCTTTTCTTAATTTATCTTTTGCTTTTTTACTTGCATCAAGATCTTCTGAATCAATATGAAGAGTTTTTTCTAATTTTATTATATCTCCTTCAAGCTCTGCTTTCTCTACTCTTAATTTTTGTATTAATTCCTCGTTAATACTTCTCTTATTTTCTAGCGAACCAATAATTATTTCAATATCATTAATCTCTTTTTTTAGTTTTTCTAAACCTTGAGAAAGTTCTTTTTCTTGAAAACCAAGGCCTCTTTGTTTAACTCTGTGCCCACCCTTCATTGCACCGCTGGTTTCAACTAAGTCACCAGTTAGGGTAACCATTCTTGTTCCACCAATACCTATGTTTTTTGCAGTATCAATATCATCAACAACTAGCGTATTTCCGAAAACATAAGAGAAAATCTTTTTGAACATAGGTTGGTAATCAATTAGATCGAGAGCCAAACCTTCAACACCAGATTTTTTCATAGTTCTCAGTTCTGTTTTAATTAAAGGGGCATTAATTTTATCCATTGGCAAGAATGTTGCAATTCCCAACCTCTTTTCTTTAAGGAATTTAATACATTGTGCAGCAGTATCTGCAGTGTCAACAACAATACTCTTTATTCTTCCTCCTGCTGCAACCTCTAATGCTAATGCATATTTTGATTTTACATTTCCAAGATCAGAAACAGTTCCAAATACTGTTCCAGAGAACTGACTTTTGTTGTCCATGATTCCTTTAATTGCTATTCCTCCAGCAATTGATTCTCGAATGTTTGAGGACTTTGCTCTAAGTTTTGATTCTTCTTCTTTTTTACTTAGTAATTTTGAACGAGCATTATTTAATTGAAGAGATAAACTAGAATTTTCAGATAGCGCAGTGCTTAATTCTTTTGTTGCTTTTTTGAACTCTTGTTTTTTTGTTTTAAGATTATTTAATTCGTCTTTGTTCTTTTTTGAAAGTTCGAGAACTTTTTCTATTTTCTCGTCAATACTTTGAAGCATTATTTCGATTCTGTCTTTTTCTCTCATGACATTTTGTTGATCTTCACGAAGTTTATGTAACTCTTCTTGTATTTTGTCAGAATCAGCATCTAATTTTGTTACTTCTTTATCAATCTCCGCTGCACCATTAAGAGAATTCTTTTTTCTGAAATCAGCAATAGCTTTTTCTATATTTTTTAATTCTTGTTCTTTTGTGCTTATCACTTTTTGCTTATCTTTCTTTTGCTTATCGATTAAAGTTAATTTTGATTTTATTTCTGATTTGGTTGATTCTAATTCTTTTTTTCTTAAAGAAATCTTTTCTATCTCAGTATCAAGTGTTTGTATTCTTTGATTGTTAACTGCAACATCAACTTTCAACTTTTCAACTTGTTTGTGGAGTGCAACTTGATCTTTTTCCCCTCTTGATTCAATCTCTTTGTTTATACTTGCAATCTCAGAATTCTTTTCAGTAATTGTTTTCTTTACTTTATTAATGGTTTCTTGAGACTTTTTATTATCCGCATGAAGTTTAGTTAATTGTTTTTCAAGATTATCTAGATTCTTAGAACTATCATCTTTTTTGTATGTTAATAATGTGAATTTGTTTCTTTTTATCTTGTCGTCTAATTCTTTATATTTTAATGCCTGATTTCTATCTTTTCTCAGCTCTTTAATATAAGTGTCTCTCTCTGCAAGAATAACTTCTGCTTCATTAATTCTTTGCTCAACTCTATTTAATTCGTTCATAGATTTCTTTTTTTTATCTTCATAAACAGAAATCCCTGCAATTTCTTCAATCATCTTTCTTCTTTGCTCTGAAGACATTTCAATCATCTGAGTAATTTGACCTTGCAGAATAATATTGTAACCATCTGGATTAATTCTTGCTGTAGCTAAAAGCTCAATTATTTGAGTTCTTGTGACAGTTTTATTATTAATTTTATATTTACTATTACCCTTAGGACTTAAGACTCTTGTAATCTTTATTTCGTCTCCTTCAGCAGGAAACTCATTTTTTAAATTTGAGAAGTATATACTAACTTCTGCAGATTTTGCAGGGGTCTTAGATTTTCCACCATTATAAACTAGATTTCCTGTCTTTTCAGCTCTTAGGCCTTTTGCACCTGATTTCCCAAGAACAAAGCACAGAGCATCAATAACATTACTCTTTCCTGCACCATTTGGTCCAAGAACACAGTTAAAGCCATTTCCAAACACCATTTCCACTTTATTTGCAAATGACTTGAATCCCTTCATCTCTAGTTTCTTAATAATTGTCATGAATACACCCTGATTAGCATCTTAAAGCAGATACTATGTAATATACTATAATTTACTAGTAGAATCACAAATATATTATTTATAAAGATTTAGGTTTGATTAAGGTAATAAAGATTAAAAATCATCAAAACTATTTCTGAATGCAGTAATCTTCCCTGAATCAAGATTTAAAATAAAATTATCTATTTGTAAAAGAAAATCTTCAGCAATATCCAATAAATTATTCGCAACATTTTGATCTAATTCTTTATCTGAAATATAATATTGCCTATTAATCCTTTCTTTTCTTGCATTTGTTAATAATCCAGATAGATCTTTCATACTATAAAGTCTATTTAATAAAAGTGATGCCACAGTATGGTTTTCGCATTTAATCCCACAAAAGAAAAATAATGAAAGCGTTATTGAATACATAGAATAATAAGAATCTATAATAGAGTTCTCATAAAGTTTTTCTTTGTAGAGAACTTTTGCAGATTTTAAATAATTTATCGATTTAAATTTATATGCATCTGAAATCTTTTTGGATTTTTCAACTAAGATAAGTTTTTTCTCTTTCTTCAACTTCATTAAAAAATTCTGTTTTTTCATAAAATTCTTCAACTCCTCGAATAATAATATGGTTATTTATTATTTCTTTAATCAGCAAATCTTTTGTATTGAATTTTCCTGACTTTATGCTAAGTTTTGAATAAATATTATCTAGATTCTCCTTCGATGAAATGTAAATATCAAGGTCACTTGACTTATTTGCATTGAACTTAGCATAACTTCCAAATAAAATTATCAATGAAGAATTAGATTGCCCAAGTATTCTAATAATTATAGATTGTAAAATTGGATATTTTTCGATTAATTGTAGAAATTTATAGTTTTCAGCATTGTAAACATATCTTTTTGCAACCAAATTATCCTTAATAAAAAATATTTTATTCTTACCTTGCTGTTTGTAGTCAAGAATGTTTAGATTCATTAAGTCTTTTAATATTCTCTGAATTGTTGTCAAAGAAGCACTTATTTGTTTTGCTACATTTCTTCCATGTTGCGATTGCTTAATTAATTGCAAAAGAATTTCATATTGCAGATTGATGCTTTTTTGGTTCATATGATTCAGAAATGAATCATTGTTTATAAAGATTTAGGTTTAGAGAGAGTTATTTTTCTTCTTTTTTTTCACTCATTTTTTATCACCATCATAAACTCCAAATGCATACCCCTGAGACTGCCAAATATCACCTGAAAGTTTCAATCTATACCTACCATCAACTCTTTCAAAAGAAATGTTAGAACCAGTAATTTTGGGAAACGAGAGGTCATTGCTCACAGAACCCAAATAACATTGTGGATGTTTATTATCATTATTATCAAATGGGAGATGAACTAATTTTAACAAACCTGCTTCTCCAACTAAGGCTTTAGCATATTTATTATTTGCTAACTTAGATATAGAGTTCAAAAATCCTGTTTGATATTTTTGATCAACAGATCTTACAAACATATTATGCTTTTTTAGAACATGTAACAAGGTATCTAGTCCTAATCCAGACAATTTATTACGATTATTTTCTAAATCTTCGGGGATTGAAATTAAACCATTATTAGGAAAAACTTTTATTTTTTCATTAGAAATCCATAATGTATTTGTAGCAGTAATGAATCTACTATCTTGAAACTGATCAATTATGAATGTCGCATAGGAGATACTATTCTTATCAACACCACCAGAAGAAAAGGCATCATAAATAATTGAAACCGTTTCAGGCATAGTAGCCATTCTTAAACCATCTGCAGTTATTTGTTTCTTAAGAACAGGCTCACTGTTTTTACCATACATTGAAAAAATTAATTCTCCTTCATCGTGAGGAATAGAAAACTTCATTATTTGCTTAATTGTCTTCATTTTTTATCACCATCATAAAAGCATTCTTTGCAACATCTGTAATCTTCAAAAAGACAATTCCAATAATCATCAATATTAATAGTGTTTTAGTTTTCATTTTTCATCAACCTTATTTTGTTTTTTTCTTTTCATGTTTTTTAAGATAAATAACATAACCTGGAAGAACAACATCTAAAACCCTATTTGTTCTTTTTTCACCTGTAAGATTTACAGAACCATCATTAAATAATACATTAACATAATTCTTTCTATCTTCTAAAATACAATCTGTTAATTTTTTATGGTTCTTTAATAGACTATCTTGCCTTACAGATGAAATAGTAGATTTAAACTTTGGTGGCTTTGGATTAGTAAGATAATCATCAGGTATTTCAAGGTCATAAATGTTTATTTGATCAATATAAAAACTATTTTTTTGTTTTGAGAATACACGAATATTTGGTTCTGTTGGCATATCTAAAATAGACATATTATTAGAATTATTACTCAACTCTTGAAGCGTTTGATTCATAGTCACGATTTCTAAAACAGATATTCCTGGAATACATGGCTTAGAGTAAAAGCTTGCTACTTCTTTATGCATCTCTGCATGAACAGTAATCTTTTCTATTTTTTTCTTTATTAAATCTGCAAACAAAACTTGAGAGTATCTCGACTTAACCTTACCTACAATATCAAATATCATATCAATTTCAATAGGTTTTTCTAAGCTTGAATTATCTCCTGCCAAAATTCTATCCCATAAACTTAAAAGATAATCATTTACTAAACTTGTATCCTCTTTTGACAACAAATATTTGTCAATATGTTCAGGGTTTTTGGCTAATTTTTTCAAAAACTTTAGTTCTCTGCTTTTCTTACTAAACAAAGGTCTAATGACCTTACCACTAAAACTTCCTAAATAAGCAAATGGAATAGAAAAAACTCTCTCAGGATTGATAGTTCCGGATTTGGTAGTTACATCAACAATTGAATGTGTATATATATAACTTAAACTAATAATTAAAGGCCAAACTTTTTTAAGTTTTTTAACTCCTGATCTAAAACTTGTTATTTTTTCATTTGACAATGTTTCTATATTTGATAAATTTGGAAACTTTTCAATTGTAAACTCTTTATAAGAATTAGGTAATAATTCAATTAAATCTAATCCTTCTTCAAACCGTTCATATGGCAGAATGAAACTACTTGCAAAACCTAAACCAAAGCCCCATGCTGCACTTTCAATAATCTTAGTTAAATCCATTTTTTTATTTTTACTTTTTTTCTGACATTTTATATTTGCCTTATAATAAAAAAACTAAAAAAACTAAAAATTCATATTAACGTATGCACCCATTACTCCTGTGTCATCGATTTTAACTTCAACAAGACCTTTCTTAAAATCATATGTTATAATTGCACTTAGACTTGAAGCTTTATCTTTTAGATTATACATTTGTTGCAAAGTTGTTCTTACTGTACCAAAATTACGACCTAATGTGGCAAGAACTTCTTCTAAATCTTTATCAGTTCCATTAACTCTGAACTGTGTAACAAAACCACCTTTACTTTTATTACCATCAGCAGTAAAGTAAGGACTATCATTTTCACCCCAACCAACAACTGATTCACCCCAGCATTTAGGACCTTTTGCTGTTAGTGCACCTTTTCCATTTTGACCAAAATAAACTCTACCATGCCATGCCTTAGTCTTAGGATTATATTCAACAATCAATAGTTCTGTTAATTTATTCTGATGAGCTAAAGTAACACCAATATCCTTTTCTGTACTTCTAGAAGCCCCAAGACCAAACTTTCCATTGTCAACTGCAACAAAACCAGTAAATAAATTATCTTCTTGTTTTGGGTTAAGATAAAGTCCTGCAATATCAATATTTACACCTTTAACCTTACCATTAAAACTTGCATAAGTATCAACTCCTACCATATCGCCATACTCATCAATATTTGTCTGTACAGGTTCAACATGAAAACCTCCTTTAGCAAATGCAGGAGAAACATAAAACAAGTTATCTGCACCTTGTTTACGATCAAATTTTGTTGTCACTGAAACTTCTGTACTATCAGAAAATGTCTTCCACACTCTTGGCTTAATTGAAGCCAAAGTTTGCAATTCATCTTCTGCTGTGATGGTTGTATAGTTTACTTTGAAACCATTAAGATCAAGACTGTCTGCTAAGATAAAGTTTAATCTTGTTTTTGTCTTATCTGCAGAATATTGAAAATCTGCATTACCTTTTAAAGCATGTGAAGTTGCATAACTTCCGAATAATAATGTTAAAAATAGTAATATTTCTTTTTTCATTTTATTTCCCCCAAACTAATTTAATAGTTTAACTGTACTTTTCTCCCCTTTTTTCATAAACCCAAAATCCCATTTCATTGACAATGGAATTGCAAGTATAACGATTATTATAAGCAACCAATTCATTTTACTAACCCCTATTAGTATCACTTGATAGTAATACCTATGCCTATTAGTATCTAACTGATATTATTAATATTAATTTACAAAAAATCAAACATTGAATCATCTCCAATAGGAATTTGTTTTGCATGTTCTTTATTCATATTTATAAGTGAATAATAAATTGACTTATAACTAAACCTTCTTATATCAACATCAGCAGGTTTTTTCTTAGCAAGATCACAAAACAAAATATAAGCTTCAGAAACTAAATCCTCTCTAGGAAGAGAAACCATGCCTTTTGTTACAGCACCAAAAAATACCCTATTTGCAATACCATCAAGAAACTCCTTATTACAATTATATAAAATTCTAAAAGAGTTAGGATTGGATTTTAAAATATCTTCACTTACTCTTCCTCTTCTAGCATAAATAAGATTGGCTTTTAAGCATGCTTCTTGCGTAGTACCAAAGTATTTACCTATTGCAAGAGTCAAACGATGATTTTTTTCGTTTATTTTATGAACAACTCCTGTAGGAAACATTTCTTTTAAACATTCAAGAACAGCATCTTTATCTCTCCAAGCATCTAAACCTTTTTTAGAATAAACAAGACCTGCTTCAAAAGCTGCAGCCTTAATACCACCAAAATAATTAAATGCAGCTGCATAAAGATTAGGATCATTTTTTCTAGCTTCAGAAGTAACAAAACCAGAAGGAAACCTTTCTTTCAAAGTAGATAAAACTTTTTCACCATTTTCCCAATTAGTTCCTCTAACATATTTAGAACTATCAATACCAATATTATCTAAAAAATTTCTCCAACCACCAAAGTTTTTAGAAGCTGCAAAAAAGTATTTAGCATTCTCTGAATCTTTTCTTAAATCCTCTTGCTTAAGACTAACTCCTTTTTCTTCAAGCTCAAGAATAATGTCTGTTAGTTCAGATAGAGTGTATTTTTTTCTATGTAACCTAATATTTTCAGGGTCAAGACCAGCCCATTTTAATGCTGTATCCCACCCTCCATCAAATTTTTTAGTTGCATGCAAATAAAGATTCCTCATAAAATAAGATCCTTCTTCAAGCATAAAAGCAGCATTAAGTTCAGAACCTTTTTTAGATAAAGATTTTATATGTTCAACTATCTCTTCTTTACTTAAATGCAAACCTAATCTTACATCTGAATATTTTAAACCTACAAATTCAATAGCTTTTTCCCAAGAACCAAAAGATCTTAATGCCGCACTATATAAACCATGATTAAGCTTTAAAATGTTAGTAGTATTAAGATCCTCCCCAGACTCACTTATTTTAAGAATATGTTTTTTAATCTGTGTTTTATTCCAAAAATTTCTATAGTTTATATACTCTTCAGGATTAACACCTGCTTTTCTTAACAAAGTTCTCCAACCATCTTTTCTTTTAGTAGACCACCAGAAAATTTTCTTTAATTTTTGATCAGGATTTTTATCTGAAACAATCCACCCACCATTAAAATTAGTTCCCTGAATATCATAAGTAATAATTCTTTGAATTACTTCTTCTTCAGTATAAGGTTTAGAAACAATCCGAGGATCTCCAATTCTAATCTTAGAATATTCTAAAGCACCAGTATAACAATCAAAATGATTATATATTGCTTTACAAAGACCTTTTTCCTCAGGATCATTTATAATAGATGTAATATTCATTGGTTTTTTATCCTTGAATCTTTTCTTTAAGTGCAATTTTACTTTTTCCTTAGTCCATTTCTGTTGTTTAACCACAGTTAAAGAATCAATACCTGCATCATTCAAAGTATTTTCCCAGAAAGTTTTACCTTTATAGAAGCCTTTAGAACTCCAATATAAAAATTTGTATTCAGAATTTCTAATAGACCCACTATCAAGGGCAACACCATTATCATAAGCTTCTTTTATTTGTTCTAAGAGAGTTAACTTTTTTTGTTCTTTAAGATTAATCAAATAATTATTTTCTTTTATTTTTGTTTTCTTAATTGTAGTTCTCCAATTGCCAAAAGCTTTGCAAGCTCGCCTATAGAAAGGTTTATTAACTTTTTGTACATAACAAAGTCTTATATCTTTACCTTGATTATTCCATTCTATTATTTGTTCAAGTATTGCTTTTTTATTATATTTAAATTTATCTTCAATTGTCTTATAACTTATACCCGCACGTGCAACAGCAGTTTTCCAAGAACCATAAAATCTATAACCTGCTTGTTGTAATTTTCTTAGTTCAGGATTATCAGAATTTTGTAAAACCCCTGCTCTTAAATCAACCCCTTGCCTATTAAACTCTTTAATCTTTTGTATAACTTTTGTCTTTGACCAGTGTTCTTTTGGTTTTAACATTTTAAGATATATTTTCTTTAGGTATAGAAGTTAATATAGATTCAAGTAAATAAACATCTTTAACACCTGCTTCTTCAACAGCATTTTCCCAAGAGCCAAAAGCACGTTTTGCAGAACGATACAACCAAGGCATCTTCTCTTTGATACTTTTTTCATTTAAGGTTTCGCTAACTAAAGAATGAAGCTTTTTTTTTACCCTAGACTTGGTTCTAGTATCATAATCAAATAAAGCATTAATTATACTTGTATCAACAAAAAATTCCTTCATAACACTTTTATCAACATTTAATAACTTATAAACAAAAAATTCAGGTATTTTATTATAATATATAGCCTTTACAAACCTTTGTCTTAGTGCTTCATGCTTGTTTTTAGAAGATACCTTAAATATTTCAGAAACAATTATTTTCCTAACAATCCCATAAGTAACACGAAAAAGTTTTCTAACTTCCTCTGTTTCATGAAATTTCATATAATTCAATCCAACACTAAACATATCTGGATAAACATCACAGAACTCTGAAGTTCTATTCTTACCATATTTCCTTGCTTTCATTAGTTGTAATCTTGAACTCATTTTAACCATCCAAAATAAATATTAATATATTCCTAAAAACTATTTAGCTTTTATTTTTTATAATCCTAATTGATAAAAATCCTCAACTTTCACAAACTTATTATCCATAACCTCTTCGATAAATTCTTTAGTGTAAAAATCAGTTTGATCAATAAATTCTCTTAACAAATATACTTGAGAAATAATCTTTTTTTCAACAGGACCAGCCATAAGCAGAGGATTACTTTTACTCATCTTTTCCATGCCTGCATTAAAAACATCATTAACATTAGTTATATCACCAACTAAATCTTCTGTTTTTATTGCAAGAGGAAATCCATTATGGATAAAATATTGATTAACTGCTCCAATAGATTTAGATAAATAACTAATCAGAAGATGATTAATAGTTACAGAAACAAATTTTTCTGCAAGCATATTCTTGAATTGTTCAGGAGCATCAAACTTTTCATTAACCTTTCTACACATTTCTTCAGTAGAAACAGCACTTACTAATACAAGCTGAGAATGTTTTTTTATAAAATCTGCTAGAGTAATCTTATCTTCAAGTAAATATATATTTTGTTTATTAACATCTAATGGTAAAACATGACACTTATCTATGTCTAAACCATACACCATTCCATATAAAGCCTTTAATCCTTTATCCATTTTTATTCACCATTAAAATTAATATCTTCTTCTGGCTTAAATCTTTTAATATAATTTACAAATAGTTCTTTGGTTTTGCTTACAATTGACATTTTTCTCCCTCACTATTGCTGAGTAACAACAAAACTTAGAATCAAATTGGAGTATTAATATCTAACTGATATTATTAATATTAATGCTATTAAACCACAAACTTTAAATATTAATAATGATTCTCAAGCAATATGCAACGTAAACTAATAAAACAAGGACTTGGAGGCTTTACAATCTATTTACCAAAGAAATGGCTAGATAAAAAAGGCTTAAAAGAAGGTAGTAGTGTTGAAGTAGAAGAACTAGAAGAAGATATTATTATATACTCAAACAAACTAAAAAAGAACAAAGCAGAAATAACATTAAACATAAAGAAGTCAACAGAATCTGCAGCAAGAACAATCATTACAAATGCCTATAGATTAGGTTATGATAAAGTTAAGGTTAATTTTAATGACAACAAACAATTTAAATTACTAAATAAAACAATAAGAAATCAATTATTAGGTTTTGAAATAACAAAAAAAGAAAAAGACTTCTGTATAGTTGAAAGCATAACAGAGCCTTCGACAGAACAATTTGATATATTGATACAAAAAGTATTTTATAATTCATTAGAATTAATAAAAATAACTAAAAAAAGATTGAACAAACAAGAAGTAGAAGAAGATTATAATGAAGTAGAAGAAAGAATAAAACAATATGATAATTTCTGTAGAAGAACAATAACTAAAAAAAGGTTTCAGAGAAATAGTCAATTATTCTGGACATTCTTGACACTAATAGTGCATGCTCAAAGAGAATTCTACATGATAAACAAATGGCTTGATAATAACAAATGTGACACAAATAAAAAAGTAATTGCGTTTTTAGAAGAAATAGAAAAAATGGTTAGAGACATAATAAAATCATATTCTAAAAAAGAAGTTAAGCTTTTAGAAGAAATACATACATTAGAAAAAGATTTAATTCATAAAAAAGCAGAAATATTATTTAAAGAATTCAAACATCCAATGATTGTACATAGATTAGCATCTTCTGCAAGAAAATATTATCTTGCAACTAGTCCATTGATTGGAATAATTATTTAGAACTTTCTAATTCCTAATTTTCTTTGAAGATTATTAGGTGCATTAGCAAACTTTGCATCAAGAGAATCATTATTAGTATTCCCCATAACAACAGTATTAGAATGAACCTTAGAAGAATCAGGCTTAATAATTTCTTTATAATTACCCTTATCATCAACAGAAAAATAAAACGCAAGAGCACGATTAACTAACTCTTTTTTTTCTGGAGGAAGATAAGTTGAGTAACCATCATAGCGACTAGAAGTTTTACCATCATCGTTTTTCTTAAGAACAGGAAAATAATTTTCGTTACCTGACCTTTGTTTTGCACACATAATTTCATCATCAGTACAAAAATACTTTGTAAAAATATCATCAACTCTTAAGAATCCCTCTTTAAAATTTACAAAGCTTGTGGACATAATTAAATAATCTTTAAGATTTCCTATTTCACTTATATCACCATCAAGTTGATTATATAACTGTATATTTAAGAGTGTATTATTTCCATTATTCTCTTTTAATAAACGCGCTTTAACAAAATCAATAGGAACCAAAAAGTTCTTACTTCTTTGAAAACCAAATAACCCATCTTTCTTTTTCTGATCAAAAGTATAAGCAGAAAACATTATTGAAGCTAATTGATTCCCAATATTAATAGTTGCTAAAGACCGAGATGAAATAAACTTAGAGTCCTTATAATATTTCATAAATTCCGGTTCAACCAAGGCTCTTTGCACATCATCTAAATAAGGTTTTAAGTCAGTGACCATATCAATAGTTGTATGAATCTTCCTAGTTGCTGAGGGGTTACTATTAATTATGCTAACAAGTTCTATTTTACTTCTTAATAAATCATTAAGTGTTGGGGAATAATCAAGTTCTTTTATTTCAATATTTGAACCCAATTTAAAAAACAAATACCCAATTGTTAGTACAACTGAAATCCAAAACACAGGTTTAGAATACTTTTTTATTTTCTGAGAAACTTTATAACGTACATCTGTTTGCATTAATCCATTTCTAAATTTACTGACATCCAAAAAAGTATCATCAAAAGAAAGAGCTTTATCAAATAACTTTCGATAATGCTTAGGTAACTTTCTAAGAGCTTTCTTCTTATTAGACCGATGTATCTCAGATGTTATTTCATCAATCTTATTCTCACCATCAAAAAGAGAGACTTTAACTGTTTTATCACCTATTTTCAGAGGCTTACCATTAACAGGATCAAATTTAATTTTATAATTAAATGCTTCTTTACCTGCTAAAGCAAAATACATAGTATTAGCTAAAGCATAAAATTCTGTTTGTCTTGAGGCATGAGCTTCTTCTTCAGTAAATATAGAATTTAATAAAACCGGAGAAGTATAAGGAGTCCCTCCTCTAGTAGGCCATAATTGAGCCTTAATATCATCTCCTTTTTTAGCATTCTGAAAATCAGTAAATATCACTCTTCCATTCTTATCAATTATAATATTGCTTGGCTTAATATCTCTATGTAATCTATAATCCAGACCAGAATACATATCCTTCATTAAATCAAGACATTGACTAAAAATATCCATAAACTTTTCTTTAGAATAAAGATCATTACTCTTTAATCTTTTTTCAACATCTCTTTTCATATCTGGTCCATCACCATACTCTTCTGCGACAACATGCCTTCCGTTAATATAGAAACTATCAGTAACAGAAGCAATATGTGGATGATCACCAATAGAGTTTTGTGTATCTAATTCATTAACATCAGGATTACCTTCAGGTAGCCGTGAAAGATTCATCAAAGTGCAAACAGAATCAAGATTAATATCGCTTTTTCTTTTAGCAATTTTAATAACTCTTGGTAAACGTAATCCATTTTTCACAAAAATAGCTCTAAAAACATCCCTTGTATTACCTGAATTAACATATTCACCAAGAATATACTTTTCTTTCTCAATTAAAGCAACTTCTTCATCAGTTAAAACTTTATTAGGTTGAAAATCTTCAGACACATTAAAATTAACCATTTCTTCAAGTTTTCTTGCAGGTTCAGCTGGGGGTGTCACTCTAAATCACCTCTTAGAACTTCTTTTACTGCATACTCAAATGCATGTGATTTGTTACGAAACTTGCCTTTACGCATAGCTTCTCTTATTTTAACAATAGTTTCTTCATCTACTGAAATGCTTAGTTTGTGCTTCAAAATATCACCATTTAGTAGTAAAAACTACTACTAATTTATAAAGCTTTCGTCCTATTATCACTAGAAAGTAACAAATATCCACAAAATCCAAGAAACAAGTTTCAAAGCTAAAATCATCAGTAAAGTTTATAAAATATGAAGATGAATATAAATTATAATAGGTGGATAATTATGGATTCAAAAAAACTAATACTAATTATTATTCTTTTCATTGCAATTTCTTTTACAATAACAGGATGTTTCTTACCAAATCAAGAAGAAAACTCAGGAATCCAAGGATCACAATCAAAATATTATACAGGAAAGGTTGGAGTTGAAGCAGAATTTAGCAATCTTCCTAAAAAAGTTTGGTATTATGAAGGGGGAAGCCCAACAGAAAATGTGTTTGACTTTACTGTAAAAGTTCACAACAAAGGAACTAGCCTAGCAAGAGGAGCAACATTTATTTCTGGTTATGGACCAAGTTTTTTAGAAGTAGAAGGACAAGATCTTCAAAGACAAACCGGGGGAGATTGTGTAATTGATATAACAAGTTTTGGAAACCTCTATGAACTACACACTTGGAATGGATTATTATCTTGTGCATTTATGGATGGGTCATCATTTGAATATACACGAGATGAGGATTTCTGGACAACAAATATTAATAACATAGGAAACATATTAGGCCAATTAGGAATTTGGGATACACCAAATTGGATAGACAATCTAGACCTGAGCTTAACTGGTGAAGATAATAATTTATTAGGATTTGGTTTTAACTTTGATAATTTAACAGGTTTAGATATTAATTTATTATATCATGGTGCAGGATTATCAATTGCAATGGCTGAAGCAATTAATTTTGAAAATTATTTTGGAAGAGAATATATTTTAGCTGCAGACAACTCATACTTCCCAGGAGGAGGTTCAGAATATATTGGTTACCATGTTGATATGAAATACTGGCCACCAGGAGCAGAAGAATATGAATTACCATTAATGTTAACAAACTGTTATGGATATGCAACTTATACTGCCCCAATGTTATGTATTGATCCAATGCCTGAAAGTGAACAAAGAAAAGCATGCAAACCAAAAGATATCCACATGACAAATCAAGGAGCTCCTGTTGCAGTTACAAAAATCGAGCAAGAAGGAGACAAAAAAAGAGTTAGATTTACAATCCATGTAAAAAATGTAGGAGATGGAGAAGTAATAGACTGGGGGCATATTGCAAGATGTAGCCCTTATTATACAGGACCATTAATGATGAATCACAAAAACTTAGTTCAAGGGTTTGTTGTAAATCTTGAAAACCAAAGACTTGAGTGTACTCCTTCAAGTGGGAATATTAGATTAAATGATCAAGGTGAAGGACAAATTACTTGCACATATAATATTCAATATCAAAACTTGCAATCAGCATACCAAACACCTTTAGTTATTGAATTTTGGTATGGGTATCAACAAACAGAAATACAATCAATATTATTTAAGAAAATTTAACAGGAGGTTTTACTAAAATGAAATTAAGAAATCTATTTTTAATCATAATTATTATTGCTGCACTAATGCTGTCAGGATGCGGACAACAAACAACTACTAAAACAACACCTTATGTTGGCGGAACAGAAGGACTAACTATGGAATTTCAAGAAGGACAACCGCCTCTAGAAATCTTTGATGAAGGAACAATGCCTTTCACAGTAGGGATATTATTAAAAAATAAAGGAGAACATGGAATATTTGATGAAACATATGAATTAAATGAGTTCGAGGACTTTGGAAGACTAACTCTTAGAGGAATAAATCCAGTTTATTTTGATATAACTAATGATGAAACAATTCTTGATTTTAAAACAAAAGGAATCAGTTTAATGGCTTACAGAAAAAATCCTGCAGATGGAACTGAACTGCAAGGAGGAATCGCAAGTGCACAATTCCCAACACTAAACTATCTACATGATTCTCAAGGAAACAATGATCTGACACTTGGAGTAGATATGTGTTATAACTACAGAACAAAATCAACTACAAACATTTGCGTTGTTAAAGATATACAAAATAGAAAAAATAAAATCTGTGACCCTTTTGAAGAAAAAGAAACAAGTAACAGTGGAGCACCTGTACATGTAAAAAGCATAATACAAGCACCAGCAGGACAAAACAAGCTTTCACTAATAATCAACATAGAAAAAGTTAATGATGGTGGAACAGTTTTCAGAAAAGTTAACCCAGACACAATAACAAACGATGACCTTGTATGTGATGAATCACCAACAAACCAAGACAAAAACAAAGTTTTTGTTAGAGTTAATCTTCCAGATGGAGACGATAAAATAAGTTGCTCTGAGTTTGGAGGAGAAAATGAAGGCGACATAATGCTAAATGTTGGACAAGTAAAACCTGTTGTTTGTTCATTAGACATAGAAGAAGTAACACAAGATTATGTTACAGCATTATATGTTGATTTAGAATATTCTTTTGGACAGTACATGGACAAAACAATACAACTAAAAGATTATGAATAATAATTTTTATTTTATTTTATTTCTGACAACTGCCTTAAGGTGAGCTCATTCTAATACTTTATCGAGTTCGTTGTAGGGGGATGCACTCGCCGATGGTCAGGAGCACTGCGACTGAGAGCGGTAACATCATTTAAATCTTAAAAAAGGCCAATATATTTATAAAACGTCTCACTTCATTGAAAACCTTTATAAGTATTCAATGTTTTCTTAATAGTATGTTAACAAATAATGAATTAAATAAAATATTAACTAAAAATAGGTTACCAAAAAATAATGTTTCTAGAACTAAATACATAAATAAAATTATTGATTTTATTGACCGAAAAGAAGTTATTGTAATTAAAGGAATTAGGCGTTGTGGAAAATCAACAATAATTAAACAAATAATTTCAAAACTAAAAGATAAAAATTGTGTTTATGTTAATTTAGATGACTTTAGATTCTTAGAATATAAAAATCTAGAGTTACTTGAAAAGATTCTTAAACTGAATTTATCTAAAGAAAAATTATATTTATTCCTAGATGAAATACAAACAATCCCTAAGTTTGAAAGCTGGCTAAGAACACATTATGACAAAGAAACAAATGTTAAATTCATAATCTCTGGTTCAAACTCCAAATTAATGTCAAAAGATTTAGGAACAGTTATGACTGGAAGATCTATAACTTTTGAAATAACCCCTCTATCTTATGATGAATTCAAAGATTTCTCTAAAGGAGGATTAAAAGAATATATGAAATTTGGAGGATTTCCTGAAGTAGTTCTAGAAAAAGAAGAATATAAAAAAATAGAAATATTATCTAATTATTTTAATACAATTGTAGAAAAAGATATAATTGAAAAGTATAAAGTTCAACAACACAAACAATTAAGAGAATTATTAAAATATATTATTTCTAATCCAGGAATAAGAATAAGTGCAAATAAAATATCAAAACAATTAGGAATATCAATTAACACTGTAAAATCTTACCTATCTTTAGCAGAACAAGTTTATTTAATTTTTGAAGTGCCTTTTTTTTCTTATTCTGCTAAAACAAAATTTATAGGATCAAGAGTTTCTAAATATTACTGTATTGATTTTGGATTAATAAAAGTTTTATCAATGAGAACAGAAAAATCTAAATTATATGAAAATTTAATAGCATTAAAATTTTTCTCTAACAGAGAAAACTTATTCTACTGGAAAGATAAAAATGAAGTAGACTTTGTGATTAAAAATAACGCATACAATGTTATTTCAAGCCCAAAAATACCTGAAAGAGAATACAAAGGTTTAAAAGAAATAAAACAAAAATTTAAACATATTCAAAAAATAATAATATTAAATCCAAGTATAACAACAAAAGAAAAAGGTATTGAATTAATAAAAATACAAGATTTTTTAGATGAATGATGTTACACAAAAAGCACCGAAGTATTATATGCACTCACCGACGTAGAGGAGCACTGCGACCATCGTCGGTAACATCATTTAAGCGAAACATATTTATAGGACATTTCATATTTATTAAATTATGTGGTTATTAAAATTAAAAGTTAAATCAAAGAATCAATTTCTTGGAAAATTGGCCATTAAGCACAAGGTTTCTATGACAGGATATCCTCTTTCTTATTATAAAGATGATAAATTTATTTACTTAATTCAATGCGGTTTTTTGTTTGGAAAAGAAAAAAACAAAAAAGATTTACTTAAGGATGCTAGGAAAAAAACAGAGCTTGTTAAATTAGAAATTAAGAATGATTTTGCAACGTTTATAACAAAACAACCATTATTTACAGAACCTTTTTGGGATCCTAGGATTATAAGACCAAATCCCACCATTATTAATTACAAAGAAGAAAAACACATTTGGGATTTAGCTAGTTTTGATAGAAAAATATTAGAAAATGTTTTTAAATTTGCTAAAAAATATCTTGGAGCGGAAATGTTGAAATTTAAAAAAGAAAAAATATCTAATATTTCTATTACAAAATTGCTTCCAGACTTAACTAAAAAACAAAAACAAGCATTAGAGCTAGCTATTAATAATGGTTATTATGATTATCCTAAAAAAATAACAATGGAAAAACTTGCTAAATTAATGAAAATTTCTTACTCTACCTATCAACAGCATTTGAAAACATCTGAAAGTAAAATTATGCCATCTATATATAAAGAGTTGTGATTCTGGCCAAAAAAACCGATAATTGTCGGTAAAAGTTTAATATATTGTTTCTCATTACTATTTATTAGTAATTAATCATAAAATGTAAAATGGATAAACTAAACAAAAATCATATAATCGGATTAACTTCTGAAATAAGTGAAATTAACCACATTAAAAAAAGATATTTCTTCGAGGAATATATGAATCATCATGTTTTAGTTTTTTTATATGGTAATCACAAAATGGTGGTTCCTAAAAAAGATATTCGTGATTTGGGATTTAATCTTTATTTTCCAAATAATATATATGATACTCGTTTAGAACTTCTAATTACTCCTGTTAAATTCAATACAATTGAACAATTAAAAAAAAGTAAAAGACCTTTATATTATTTAAATGAAACGAATTTATATCACTCTAATCCTTTTAATCACATGCTTGATTCTTATTATCATACCTCCATTCCTAAACCTTTTTCTGAATATTATGGTAGTAATAACAAAATTGTTCATATAACTTTAAAAGATATAAAAGATCATCATAATAAAATTAATATAGTTTTAAAAGATAATAAAAATGCTCGGAAAAAACTTGAAGAAATTAATCAAAATAGCCCATTTATTTCGCCAATATTTACAGTAAATGTCATAGGCAAGTTAAATTATGAGGATTCAAATTATATTTTTAAACGTAGTCGAAGATATAAATTAATTGAATGAATAATATCACAATAAATTCTTAGAAATGATGTTACTCGATTTAGTGCAAGTAGCACTAATGCACTCGCCGGGACTACAGAACTAACTTTAATTAAATTAATTGAGCGAAAGACAGTAAACATTTCTTAGAAAAAGAAATTAATAAAAATAAAGAATTAAAGTTTATACTTATAGGTATTTCTAACACCCGTATTCTTGAACTTAATTATGTTTGCTTTTCTTAGTTTCTTCAAGCTCATAGTTACACTACCAATAGAAATACCCAAGGCTTCAGCAATATCTCTACTAGTAAACCACTTACCCTTATTTTTTTGTAAAAAAGCATAAACCTCTTGTTGACCCATTTTCTCTTACCCCCAATAAATATAATATTAAACTATGAATGATGCAATTATTAATACAACACCTGCTCCGATAGCAATCCAAGAATATAAAGAATATTGGCTTAAATTGCCAAAATAATTCTTGATATTGTTGAAAATTTTCTTAAAATCAATATCAACAGTTTTACCTGAAAATGCCATATAATTACCAAGATATACTTGAAACTATTTAAACATTTATAGCCATTAACTAGTAGTATAGTATATAAAGAACTAGAACTGATGCAGGTAACTCACTGCTTTACAGAGCTTACAGGGCTTTAAGCCATCTTTTTGTGCATCATGTGCAGAATAATAAAACTTTAACCTTTTTTTTACTTTATTTTCAACCATTTTGCAATCAAGAGAGTGAAATTTACTACCACCTTTGATTGCAACAATTTTTGCATCTGAAGCGTTAACTTTTTTCGGATTCTTAACAGGCTTATACCTTCTAACAGTTGAAGCCTTAATCTCTTTAGATTTAGCCTTTAAAGCTTCAATAGGAGTTGCAAGATTTATTGTTAATAAAATTGCAAGAAGATTTGCAATTATAATTGCAATACCAATCAAAATAACTGCTTGACTTCTGAACACTGCATATGCAGGTATAAAAAATATAGTTATAATAATTATCACAAAATTATATATATTATATGTTGTCCAATTTGCATTAGTAATTAATCTGTTTGAATGCATAAGAACAGTTATACCTAATAGTAACATAATAATTGAACTGGTTATAACTAAATCTTGAGAAAGTAAACATAATATTAGAACAAAAATTATTTGTAGAGTTAAATAAGCCAATATCTGTGCGTTAATCTTTGTCTCTGCCATATAAATAGCTTGGAGCAACTACTATTTAAACTTTGCTATGTTTTTCTATTACTGAGTGGAGAAAAAGAAAAAAATACTCAATAACTATAAATAATTATTGGCACCGAAAAAACAAAAAGCAAAGCTCTTTGGTCATTAAAGCAAACTTGAATAAAACAAAAAATCCTAATAAACCCTATGATTCTCTTCTGCAAACTCTAAATCAACTTCATTCAGAAAATCCAAGTCATCAAGATCATTCATCTTAATTTTACTGTTAGAGATAGTATAAAGAACATCACCAATATAAAGTGCTCTTCTCACATGAGAATTATAACCACCTAGACGATAACCACTTTTATCATAAACAGATTCATCCCCAATATGACTAACTCTACCTCTCAGATCAAAACCATCTTCAAGATTTAAATTATAAACATATGCTCCTTGAAAAGTAAATTCACCCTGAGCATTTTCAGGTTGACCGTCCTGTAATTCTGCAACAGTTATAGGAATAATTAAAAGTTCTTTTTCCTTATCAAATAATAATGCCTTATGATTATGTGCCGCTTCAGATTCTGTTCCTCTATCACCAATAACTTCTTTATACATTTCTACAGGATTACTTACATCAGAAACATCAAACACAGCCAACTTAACTCCTTGGATTGCAGTATAATAAACAGCACCTTCAGTGTGAATTTTGTCAGCATCAATACTTGCATCAACTTCTTTACCAATACCAATTAAATGTGTTTCATCCAATGGATGTAAATAATCAGAATAACCAGGAATTTTTAATTTTCCAAGTATTTCAGGATTCTCAGGGTCTGCTAAATCAATAACAAATAAAGGATCAACATGTTTAAAAGTTACCATGTAAGCCCTTTTCCCCATAAATCTAACAGAATAAATTGATTCTCCTGGTGCAATATCTTCAATTTCACCAACAACCGCCAGATCATCATCTAAAATATACATATTATTATAAGATGTATCTACATTATTAGAATAACCCCTAATAGTAGTTGCAATCCGAAAATGTTCATCATACTCGTCCATAGAAAACTGATTAAGAATTGTTCCAGGAACACTTCCTGAAGCTTCATAATCTATATCCCCATCATCAAGTTCTAATTTATAGATGTAAGTTTCTTCTGTTCCTTCGCTACTCCAAGAATATTTCGACTGTGCAATATACATGTTCTCAAGTGAAACATACATATTCTGTCCTGAACCAACTATTACTTCTTTACTAATATCAGACCCATCAACAGGAAGTGCAATTATAGAGATAAAAGATTCTGCAATCATTGGTTCAAAATAACCAACTTGTTTTGGTTCAACCAGATCAACCGGTTCAGCACCATCAATAGCCAAATAAGGAATTATGTGGTCTGAATAGGGATAAGTTGAAACCGCATAATAAACATAATCACCTATCATTCTTGAAGAGACATAACTTCCTTCAACATCAACAGTCTTAATTATTTCTGGTTCAGCAATGTTTGAAAGATCATAAATTCTTGCCTCTAAGAAATTAGTCATAGGTCTATAGGGCATTTCACTAAGTTCTTCTCCATCTTCTATAATAACTGGTTTTCCTCTATAAGAAGCACTACCAAAAATTATCAACTTATTCTCACTAATAAAAAACTCATTAGCATAAAAGTTTTCAAATTCAATATAACTAACTAGTTCTGCATCTTCTGCAGGATAAGCTTCAACAATATTTAATGTGTTTCCACTTAAGGTATAGATAAATTTACCATTTGTCTTAACAATGTCTGCTTCATCAACACCTTCAACTTGAGTATTAGTTTCAGAGTAATCTGCTCCGCCAACATCATTTGTTGCTTGAGGTGCAGATGCAGTTTCTGCCATAGCTTTCATACCTGTTCCAGCACTTAACACCATGTCACGCATTCCACCCATTCCCTGACCTTCAATTGAACCAAATGCATCCTCAATTTCTTCTAGAGAACTAAATCTCTTCAAATCAAGGTTTTCATCACCCAGATTTAAGGGATTTGGCACCCTAGGGTTACATCCTGCAACAACTAACATTGCAATTATTATGAGTCCTAAAATTGTATATATTTTTTTCATGAATATCACCTTTTATAATTAATTATTAATAGGAAAGTTAAGCATTAATATATACTTTCTTAAAGCTTTGAATTGAGTTGAAACTATAGTAAAGCTAATCTACTGTCTCTTAAGTGCAAATGCAAGCTTTATCTTTATTGTTTCATCTGATTCAAGCCATTTGCCAAGCTCCCAATCATAAATTTCTTCTTTTTCTTTTGTATCTAAGCAAGTAAAATATTTTAGTCTATAGTTTGACAAAGAACTATTACAATTAGGAAGAGGATTAACAGTTAAATTGATTTCAACCCCAAGAGTATCATAATACTTATCTACACCACTAACATTTTTATAAAATATGAACGCAGATACCCCAGCTGTATAATTAGTAACAAAATAAATTTTTTCTATACCTATTAAAGCAGGAGAAGTTGGTGCTAAAAACTCATTAATTTCATACTCAAGAAGATATGAAGCTTGGTTTTGAATAATATTTATTTCATCAAAACCAATATAAAAATTATCTGGAACACTCAACTCATATTCCTTAAATAGTTCAATTGATAAATTATTTTTAATTGTTAATATGTTAGTACTAGAATTATGAATAAAAGAAAGTGTTTGGTCTTTCATATCTGCAGAAAAAGGAAACTCTTTTGCAACAGGATATTTGCATCTTGGATAACCAAATTCAACTGCATTCACGAAATTATCATACATATAATTAAATAAATTAACTTCTGGCTCTTCACAAAATTGTGTAAAAGTAACATTATACTTAGAACCTAAATTATTAAATTTAAGATTAACAACTGCTTCAATATTAGCTTTTTGCAAATCCGAAATTATTTTTGTTAAATTACTATAAACTTTTGGGAACTTAGGAGCTTTTATTGTGAAAGATGGAACAAATTTTAACAAACCATAATTAACTATATCATCTTGAGAAAACTTTGCAAATGAAGAATTTAACTGCATAACTCTTTCAACAAAATAAATATCATTATCCCCACCACAATAAAACTTGTTAAATCTTCTTACTGCACTTTCCCACCCTTCATAAGTTACCTGCGACCGTTTATCTTCGCAATCACTACCAGATTCAGGATAAGTAATAGGTACAGCAAATGATCCTTTGCTTAAAATATATGCAGCACAACAAACTGAACTATGTGGATTTGAATATTCATGTTTTACTGTTTCCTGATTTTCTAAACGATGTTGTATATCAAGATCTTCAACTTCATCATTCATACATCCAGATTCTATACAATCAAAATAATGATAGTTTTTACCTTTAGAATCAAAAGGAACAAGCTGCATTAAACCAATTGCCCCATTTTGATCATAAACATCATTAGGATCTAGGATTCCTGCAGTTTTACCAATACCCATCAATGATTTTAAAAGATTTTCAGGAACTTCAAATTTATTTGAATATTTTTTTATAAGAGGAATATACCTATTAATATTAGTCATTATTAATTTTATTTCAGAATCTTTAAACCTATTTAATCTTGCTTTTTCTGCAGAAACAAAGTTAATATTCGTAGATAAAAACAATAAAATTACAAAGAACATAAAAATAAATTTCAGGTTTTTGTAAAATTTTGTTTTTTCCATTTTTGTATTATTAAATTTTAGGATAATCTGGTCTAACAATCATTCTAACTCCATCAGTTTTATCAAGGTTTGATAAGAATATTTTTAGATTCCTATCTTCAGGAACTTTATCATATAAATTTCCAATTATATGTTTTCCATTTCCATCAACACCAAGATAAACAAATATGTGAGTTATTATGGGGAAATTTTCACATTCAATATTGAACTCGCTGAAGTCACAATAGAGAGGATTACCTGAAATTTCAATTGAATCCTCAACACAAAACCCGATTTCACCATCAGTTCTCAAGTAGCTAGCAGGATCAGTTGTTCCTTTATCATAGCCACACATATTATCATTATTATAAAAATTATAACCACTCCATTTACACCAGCTTGTTTTTGTTGATGTAAATAAAATATCTCCTTGTTTCAGAAGTCTCCCATCTAAAAATAATTGATCAAAGGATAATCCTGGCCCTGCATAGACAACTCTTGAAGTTTCAGGACTTATTTGTGCATTTCTAAGATTACATGCTGCAACACCCCATGCATGATTTGGGAAACAAGCAATTCCAGTAAAACTAGATTCATCTTTGTAAGCTGTTTTTATCAACCAATTTACATATAAGGAACATTTTCCTGATTTCATACTTTTGAAAGGTTCTTGATTAAGATCAATATCTAATATTTTTTCTACAACCTTCTTATGATACTTTGAAGTTTTTATTGAAAGATCAACAATAGCTCCGTGAGGAAGAATATTAAACTCAAAATCTTTATTTGTTATAAGTAAATAAACCTGCTCAAGATTCTTTGGAACAATATAATTATTTTCAACATCAAAATAATTAAATTCTATTTCTTTGAGATTAGAATCTCTAGAAGTATATTTTACTAACTTTTCTTTGAATGCAAATAAATATTCATCACTATAATCATAATTATCTACACAAGATTTTCCAGATGTGTCTGAAAGCAAATTATAAATATGTGTTCCACACCCAGTAATATCTTGATTAGGATTAGATGAATCAACCTGATTGTAAAAACCTGCGTTTTCTGCTAATTCAACCTGAGAAATTTCTTTTTTTGCAAGCTCTGCAGAACTATCAACATAAAGTAATAAGGCATCTTTTTTATTAAGTGTTAGAATTGTTCGTTTTTGTACATTACCAAAGTCTTCAACTTCAGGACCATCTAAATTGTTTGTTGCAATAATTAAATATATTAACATGCCTATAATTGTCAAAGCCATAAACATTACAAGTATTTTTGCTTTTTTATTTTTAAAAATCATTTTACTTCATTTGACACAAAACATAAAGTTATTTTAATATTATCATCTTTTCCAGGAACTTCATAAGAAAAAATCATCTCAGATTCTGAAACATCAGAATAACATGGCTCAGATAATTCTTCACCCTGCAAAACTACACTAAAATCAAGGTCTCCACCTAAATTATCCCCCATATAAAAATCAAGGTCTCCACCTAAATTATCCCCCATATAAACTTCATTGTATTCATATAAATTAACAACAAGTGCCTGCTTACAATTTCCAAATTCATTATCAGTCATAATTTCTTTATTGTGATCAAGCCACATCAAAAATTCTCTTCTAGTTATATTTTCAGGAACCCCTGCACAACCTCGTAAATTTATTATTTCACCTTCAAATGCAGAAATCACATAATGAGGAAAATTTGTTCCCAAAATATTTTTACCAATATCTTTTTCTTTTAGTTTTTCTGCAAAATTAATATATATTAATAATAAAACAAGAAAAGCTACAAGAGCTATGATTGACCATAAATCAAGCAAAACAAAAAGTCCTGCCGCTTTCTTATTTCCTTTTAGTATTTTTTTCGTCATTTTATGAATTTGGAATTAAAACTTTCAATTGTACATTACAAGGAATAATTGTTGAGTTAAGCTTACAACTTGATTCAAAAATTCTTAATAATCCTGTTACTGCACCCTTACCTTTAAATCTTATCTTAGGATTTAACAATTTAAATTGGGTTTGATTTGACACAAAACTTTTTCTCTCAAATTTTGTTTCATTCCAGTAAGTTGTTGTTAAATTAAAAACAAGAAGGTTTGTCCTCGATGGATGATATATTTCATTTCTAAAGTAAACCTCAAGATCATCCTGAGAAACAAATGAATTTAGTTTATCTAAATCAATTATATTATTATAAATTCTGTTTATTGGGTCATTTTTATAATGTATTGTATCTGAATAAAGAACTCTTCCCATTAATATCTCGGCTCTTGGTTCATAAATATCTGGAAAAGGGCTAAGCAACATATTTGCAAAAAGAACAAAAACATAAACTGAAGCTGCAATAAAAATAATTCTATACAAAAGCATTCCCATATCTTCCATACTCATTGCTTTTTTCAGTTTTCTACTCTTCTTTATTATTTTTCCCATCTTTATTGACTAATCAATTTGTTTATCTTTTCTTGACTTATTTTTTCTGTTGACTTTCTGAGATTATCAACAATAACTTTTGCAAATATCCTATTATTAATATAAAAGTTTTCTATATCTGAAGACTGGAATTCTAATATAATAACCGCATTATCACTTTGAGAATATTCTGCTGTCTCTGTTGAAGAAGCAGGTTTAATAAATAGATTTACATCCTGATTAACATATTGTTCAAGTTCAAAATACATATAATCTAACTGAGAAAACACATTACATGCAATATTATTTGCTAAAGCAGAGTCTCCAGTTGGACTATATTTAACTGATATTGCATCTTTAGTTGATTGTCTAAACTTTATCACAATAGTTAAGTTGTTACTATCTCTAAGATCAGGGTCTTCAATGTTTTCAGAATATAGTCTTGATTGTAATGCACTATAACTTCCTAAATCATCTGAATATTGAACTGCAATCTGGTTTTTTGTTTCTAACAAAACATTCTGCAACTTTATGGGAAGATTCTGATTCTCAGGCAGGTAAATTTTTGTCAGAACAAATTCTTTTTTATCTCTTGATAATGTCCTACACTGAAGAATAGATTCTGCTGAAAATGTTATTTGATCACCTGACTTAAATATTGCAAGTGCTTCAAGAGGTGCAAATATTTTTAGATTAGATGATTTTTTTGTTAAAAAAGGTTTAACATTCTTATATTGAGTTTCATTTCTTGAGAAGATACTTACATATCCAGGGATAATATCAACAAACAATCCTGTTTGAGCACTTGAGAGGGCTTTACTATGAGTAACAACATAGTTTATGCTTAAATCTTCTGGAATCCCCTCTATTAAAGACAGAGTCATACTAATATCTTCAACATAATATTGCCTCCAATAATAAGTTCCACTATTAATTGAATTAACAAAGCTTAATAATGCGATAAAAACAATTGCAGAAAAAACAAGATCATATAAAAATGACATCATAAATGCCTCACTACCCTTTTTATTTTTAAAAACTCTTTTTTTCATTTTTTAATTTTTAATTCACTCAAGTGATTGAAATAGTAGAACATTTATTATTAGTATCATCATATTCACATTTTTCATATGGATCATTAAGATATATACCAAGAGACCATATGCTGTTAAGATACAAGTTACAAATATCTCCTTCACAATTAGATTTAGTGTTATAATCCTGGCAATCAGTTATACTATCACATGGACCAATTGAAATAGTAGAACATTTATTATTAGTATTATCATATTCACATTTTTTAACAGCATTAGGAGGAATATATAGTTTACAAAAATCATCTCTGCACTCAAACTTTCCATTATAATCAGAACAGTCAGTTATTTCATCACATAAATCTGTACAAACTTCTTGATTATTTTCTATTCCCCAAACACAACCTAATCCACTTACACTACAAACATCACTATTACAAGAATCTGCATCATAATCTTCACACTTTGTTATTTCATAACAAGAAGAACTGCACACTGCAGGTGTTTGAGTGTCATCCCAATAACATAAGTTTCCTGTATCACAAGCATCAGATGCACATGCATATTTATCCTCATATATTGAACAGGGTGTAAGAACAATTCCTTGGGCTGCATCTTCACAAAAGTTTGTGGGAAGGTTTACTACAGTTGTAGCTTCTGCATCTCCAAATTTAGCACAGTAACCATATGTTATTGCTCTTGGAAAAATAACTTTATTATTAGCTCTTGAATAAAATGAGCTTGTGCCACCACCACAAGCACACATTTCTGCAAGTGTTCCTTGTGGACAAAAACCTATTCTATCTTCTGATTCAATCAACCCACTAATAGTTTGTTCACAATATGAAAGATTTCCTGGTTCATCTACAACCTCAAAAACAGTATGCAAAAACTGGTTATCACATGAATCTAAACCAGGATGTTTTAATAAAAAATATTTTCTATTAAATAAACCATAAGAATAAGGAAACACTATAAGCATAGAATTATCATCTGTTTTTAATAATTCAACATAAAGAGGTATTGGAACTGATTTTTTTGATTTTATTACTAAGTCATGAAGAGGAACATCATTAATGGTTTCATCATAAAATCCAAGATACTGCGTTCTATCTTTGATAGCATAGGTCTCACTACCTTCTATAAATTTTCTTATATGAGCTCCAAGACCAGATTTTTTAGTAAAACGAGCACCTAGAAATGATCCTGCATCAGATTCACTAAAAGAATACTCCTCAGAATTAAACATAATTATTTTTTCTTCGTAAATATGATTTGCAATAAACATTTCAACATCGATGTGTTCACATTTGACAATATTCTTATGTTTATCGTCCTCTTCATCTCCCGGTTGCTTATTATATAAACAAAGACATGTTTGATCAGGTTCTTTACTGCACTTCTCTGGTCTAAAAGCAGTAAATAAGCTAATCTCCCCTACAAAAACTTTATCAGAATCTGAATAATTTACAAAAGGTGATGCTGCAGGAAATGCAACAAGATAATAATCTGCAGGCATCAACAGCTGAGAATAAGACAAACTGTATTCAGCTTGAGTATAAGTCATAGTCCTAAGATTAGAAACAAATACATTAAACTGCATTTCTGCTTGTTCTTCAAGTGAAGTGCCTTTTAGGTTTCTCCATAATGATACTAAGACAAATATTAATAAAAGAAAGAAAATTGAAAATAAAACAATCTCAAGAAGAGCCTTTCTCATACTATCAGTCTGCGCTTTTTTAGCCCTAAAAACCATCCTCTAACCTCAACATAAAATTAAGAAGGATTGTTTAAAAAGATTGTTATAAAAAGAAGATATTTTAGAACAACTTCTATTACTGTCTTAAAGTGAGCTGATTAGAGAAAAACTTTGAGTGCGCAGTAGGGGGCCGCTCCCTAGGGGACTACCACACCATCAAATAACAAATAGATTCAGCAAAAGACAGTAAAAATATTGTTATAAAAAAGCACGAGAAACTTATATTTTCACAGGAAAATTAAACTCTTTAGTGAAAATAATAGTTTTATCTTCAGTAGAAGAATCATAAACAGTTAATTTAAACCTACAATCACCAATATTTAAATTGAAGTCATATTCTTCGAACTTCTTATCACATTTAGGAAATGAGAAATCACCATCATCACGATAGGAGCAAATAATTTCAAGAGGTTCACCAAGAGCAAGAGGTTCACCATCATAACATTTTGTTGTTGCTCTAACAGGAATTAACTCAAGTTTGAATTGAGTTACATCATCTTTAATTTTCCTTCCATACAAATATTCAGGATAACTAAACTCAACAGCAGTTATTTTTATTGAATCTGCCCCACCTGTTGAAAGATAATCTTGTGTTCTTCCTGCAAGTCTATCAATATATTTATCTCCATCATATAATTCAAGAAGTATATTTTTCTTAGGATTATTAGCAGTACAACATTTCATGTCTGCAGTATCTTCAGGATTATCATCTTCTTTACAAGATATTCCTGATGAATCAAATGAATTATCATACTTAGCACAACTTTCACTTGGACTAATACAAAAACCTGTGCCCCAAAGAAGTTTATAGCAATCATTATACTCATCTAAAGTAGCTTCTACAGCTTCTTTTCCACCAGTTAACATTGAAATAGCAAACCAAACAATAAAACCAATAATAACTACTGCAGCCAATATTCCAATTACAGATTGTATAGCTTTCTTATTATATTTTAATTTTAGCATTTTAACTCAGTGCATCAGGAAGCAATCTTTTACAACACATTTCATCTTCAAGACATCCTTTTGCTTTACCTGTTTCTATGTGTAATATCCAGCCTATATCACTACAACTATTAATCTTTTCCTGAGAATAACATTTTGTTTCATAAAGACCCTCTGGAGTTGGATTACCACAAGTTGTAAGAATATCAAATGTGGATTTTCCAAAAAATAATCCTTCAAATATAATATTATATAAAACAAAAAGCAGAATAAAAATAAGAATAATTGTTCCTAATATCATCAATGGTTTAGCAAATACATCTGCTTTCTTATTTTTCATTTTAAATTATTAAGTTTATTTTAAAAGTATATTAAACAATAATATCCTGTTGGAATAAAATATTAATGACACAGTCATCTTGAAGTAATGCATGTATTTTCCCAAACACAATCAAATAAATTACAATCATGTCCCTGTTCACAATCTTCTTTAGACAATAAAAATTCGCAACTTCCTGGGCATTTTTTGCAGTCTTCATCTTTTTCATTCCAAAAACAACCAGCAGTATTAGGACTAAATGTGCAAGGATTTATAACACAAGCCTCTTCTTCATTATAATTTGCACACTTTGTTACCGAAGAGCAATCCCTACATTTATTTGAAAACTGCCACCATTTTTTTCCATAATAACAACTCAAATCTTCACAATAATTATCTTCTGAATAATAGCTATCAAATTGTGACTCAAGTTCTAATGAGCCCCAAATATTATTACAAGGATTTTTAGATTCAATTTCAGTACATGAATCAACATCACAAAGCTCTGGCTGATTTAAGTTTGGACCTAAATAATAAATAACTTCACAATTTGGGTTTTTTAACCAATCAGTTTTTACTTTTTCTACTCCTTCAGCTCCTATTGCACAAATTGTGTCTCCTTTTGCAATATTCTTATAAAAAAGTTTAGTATTATGGTCTTCTACAAAAACTATATCTTTATACAATAATTTGTAGGCAGGTTCTCCATTTCTTACTGTCTGAAGTTCTTCACTAACACAATCAGGATTATTTTCAGAATTATCTATCAAATCAACTCCAACAAATTTACAAGCAGTTTTTGTATCATCATCTTTAATTGTTTGACAAAATAATTCACAAACTCTTTTCTCACCACTAAATAAAGTTCCTAAATTATCCCTCTCAACTAAAAACAGGTCTATTCCAGTAATTTCAGATTCTCCACAAGTAGGACTACCAGGAATACAAGTTGTTTTATCTTCAATAATATATGTATCTGGATCAAATTCAGCAACATCAAACAATGTTGAAATACTCGCAGCTGTTTTAGCTAAATAATCTGGTCTAGAATTATCATCATCACCACAGCCTTCACTCCAATAAATAAAATCAACTTTAAACATTGCCTTTGATTGTGGAATTAACTCACCACTTTTAATACAAAAAGATCGATAATCAAAAGAAGCATCCCGAACACTTTCCTTAAAAACATTACCGGGATTTGCAAAATCAAAAGTAAGATTTGCTGTGCATATCCCTGTTTCATCAGCAGAAATATATTCTGTTGCTTCTCTTTTTGCTTCTGTAGTAAAATAAGGAAACTCAGGAATACCATTACTATTATCTTCTTCATTAATTCCACCAATCTGCATTCTACAACATTTTGCTGTTGCAGAAGCTGTTAAAGTAACTTTTTCATTACCTTGAAATAAAACCTGACCATTAGTTATTGGTTCAGGAGGTTCTTTATTTTTATCATACTGAGGAAATAAATAATAACAGTTTTTTTCCTTATTACCACTATACCATTTAACAGCAGTTTTCCAAGTAGTATCATCTTTATTATCTAAATAAACATAGCAAATTTCATAAGGAGCACATGCTCCTGCACCAGAACCACCAGAAGACTGACCATTTTCTTCAGTTTCCAGCATTTCCCCTCTGCAACAAATCTTTTTTCCGTCTTCTTCACAACCAGTTGCGCCAGGTATTTCATAAGCATGAGCTCCTTCACAAGAAGCATAACAATTTCCTCCTTGAACTTTACAATCAGCCATGCCTTCTGCTGATTTAGCAGCCTTCTTAATAAGGTAAGAAACAAACAGAATAATAATCACAGCAAAAACAGCCCCAAGAATAAAGCTCCAAGTGAAGTTACCATTTTTATTTGATCTAATGACTCTTTTACTTAGTTTCATCAATCACTCACCTGAACCTGGCAAACAACAATACTTACCATTTTGACAAAGATCATCATCATAAGCTAATGAATCATCTGAATAAAATCCACTACAATCTTCTAAACACATTCCTCCTTTAAGAGGGCATGCAGTTCCTTCGTTAGCACCTTTTGAAGAATTAAATAGGAAATACAATAAAACCACTAAGACAATTATTGCTAACACAGCTATGATAACTGTGTTAAATGTTAGACTTGTAGCTTTTTTATTCCAATTCTTATTGGAATGACCAAAAACATCTGTGTTTTTATGTTTATTCATCATATACACCTCGAAAAATTATTAAATTAATTATACTGGAACACAACAAGTTTCCTCATCTGGACAACTAGTTTGCCCTCTATCTATGTAAGTTATACCTTCATAATTAAGATCTGAACAACTATCATAATAACATTCAGCGCCTTCAGCTATTGCTTCACATTCAGTTCCTTTACTAAAGTCTCCACTTCCCTTTAATAAAAATGTTGCAAGTAGAACCAACACCAATAAAGAGATTGCTGCGATAATAATAGTACTCATACTCAGACCTTGTGCTTTTACATTATTCATCATATACACCTCAAATTACTTAAACATAATAATTATATAAATTTCACAATTTATTATATATAAATGTATTGTATTTTTCAAAGCTGTTTACGAGAATACATAAAGAAGAAACTAAACTTGAACTTCTTCTTCATAACGGCTCCATGAGCAAGAATTACCAGGACACAGACATTGATACTGAACCTTACCTGATTCACCATAAATTTCAATCTTATTATCAGGATTTTTACCTGCAAGATTTAAATCACACTTAAACCACATGTAAACTCCAAGTCTTGGAGAAGCACAAACAAGTGATTTGTCAAAATATGCAGAAGTCTGCACACCACCATCTGCTTTATTAAAAAAGTGGTAAAATAAGTTTAGAGCATCACTCTGACAATGATAACCAGAAACACAATTTTTTGTTAATTCAGTTTTTGCCTGCTTCTTATTTTCTGGAATTATTGGGGGGATATCATAGAGTATTAACCCATTAACATCTGGTTTATATAGATTTACTGCACAATCATCTCCAAGCCCGCCTATCTTAGAATCATCTTCTGCAGCAAGAATATAACATCCACTTCTGCTTAAGGTTCCAGGAAACTCTGATCCCACATCACATTTACTAGAACCAAGTTGCTTATACGCAGCAAAACTACTCCCAAGCCCAATCTTAAAGTCCTTCACATCTGCAGCTCTTCTATCTGCATCTCCATTAACATAAATATAAGAATAAACATTATTTTTGATTTTTTCATCAACATATTGATCAGGTGTATATTCATATTCATCTGGTTGATAAGATTTAACCATAGATTTCACACTTGACCAAATTGAAAATATTGAATCTTTTACATAACCAAGAATTCCAAAACCAATAAATAATGCAATAACAAAGATTATTCCAATAAGTAACCAGTTTGCTTCACTAGCCTTCTTGTTCTTTGTTTTGTAAATTATAGTCTTTTTCATATAACCAACTCATAAGTAAATTAATTAAGTGAATTTCAAAATATTTTGAAAAATTACTTTTACTAAAATAATTAGTACAGCTAAAATAGCTATGAAAAGTAATATATTTTTAACAGTAAATAAACCACTTCCCTCTACTGATTGTGCTTTTTTTGAAAATATTAATTTTAACATTTTAAATCACTCTTATATTTGATTACTTATAAAAATTTCTAATTCTGAAACTCAGCAGGTAGATATTCACATTGAATCTGACTCATTGCATCTTCTGTATATGGAATAACCATTACTGCTGAGAATATAAATGGGTAAAACTCATCACCCATAAGATCTGCCCAATTTGAAGGATAATCATGAGTTTGGAAAAAGATTACTGCATAAGGAACATTTGTATCAGGAGGCTCCTGAAAAGAATTAACATCTAAATTATCAAAAAAAGTGTTAAATACTTCTTTGATGTTTGATTTAGATACAAAAGTACTGCCAAATAAATCTTTTATTGCTTCGAGTCTTCCAGCCCAAAAACCAATATTTTCATAGTTAGCTACTTTATCAAAATACCAATTTGTATTTCCAGGATAATAAACTTGGTAATGAGCTAGAAAATTATTGTATGTTGAATCATAATTACGCTCAAATATATGATCATTTTCTTTCCAAGATTCATCAAAATATTCAAAAACTGTTTCAGGACCTTCATAATATTTTAGTATTTGCTTCATAGTTATTCTTGCACTAGCAACATATAATTCTGATTCAGGAATTTCTTTAAATTCTATAACTTCTTTAACAAAACAAAAATTCTTTTTTTCTAATCCTGGATAAAAAGCTTTTTTTCCTTCTTTAAACAAGAACCAGGTTTTTACTGCACTAGAAATTATTTCTTCTTCTATTTTTTCTTTAGTTTTTTCTTTTGACTTAATTATCTTAGTATCACATTTTATTGGAGGAGGATCTGTACTTGAATCTATAAAAAATGAACCAATTCCTGCAGTAGAAGAACCA
>Ga0208904_1000193_pt1 | contig 52303 bp, 91 predicted proteins | sample AntAceMetag02UKB_FD_184774 | JGI IMG/M metagenome (GOLD analysis project Ga0208904, IMG submission 184774) | Saline lake microbial communities from Ace Lake, Antarctica - Antarctic Ace Lake Metagenome 02UKB (SPAdes) (version 2) | ecosystem: Environmental > Aquatic > Non-marine Saline and...
ACACAATTTGTATTAAGCCTAAACAGAAAAAAGGTATACAGTTTCGGAGCGTCCGCTGCATTTATCTCACACGCACTCACATTCTACAGGTCTGAATAATGGCATTTACCGCACAAATGAAAAAGGCTTTAAAGTATCAATCGGGGATGAACGTTCAAGTTGAAGTTGTCGTAGATCCAGATGGTGACGCTTACAAGCTTGACGGCTTTCATGATATTAAAATGATTAACCCGATTAATCAGGAATTAATAGTTGATCCGGTTGGTATGGAGCAGATAGTTCTTTACGATTTACAGATAGAATTTAACGATCCTAATGAATTCTTTTGTCCATCGGCAGGATTGCAGGTTGGGTATACACCTTTCCGTTCTGAAATGGCATACCTTAAAACCACATCAACAGCAAATACGGTTACGGTTGATGAGCCTAGTTTCTATCCGTTTAAGGCTAACGACTTAGTTGATGTAACCGATGGAAATAACAAGGAAACATCTTTAGTCGGTAGTGTGGATAACACGGGTGCAAATCAGATAGTCAACCTTGACACTGCATTGGCAAATACATACGCAGCAGGAAGCGTTGTAACGAATGATCCCATATACGGAAAGCAGGTAACAGTTCAAGTTAGAGCAAGTGGTTTAGGATTGACTGAAACACAGACCATATTCAGGGGCGTTATTAGAAAGCCATTTACATGGATGAATGGCTCTGCAATTATATACGTTGACAATATACTTGCAGAGATCTTAAATGAAAACTTGTCATATCAGATAGAAGATTACAACCCTACTCCGTGGCAAAAGATGGACAATGACGGAACGCTAATCAATGGTTTTGAATGGACAACACAAACAGGTAGCGGTTCATTTGCCGGTGGTCTGGTTGTTTATGCAGGCGCAAAGATTGGCGGTTGGGTTTTAACGTTTACAAGTCCAACAGCTTATAACATTACTGGACCGGGTTTCAATGGCGCAACTGGTAGTACTGCATCGGATTATACGAACGCTCAAATACAAATACTATCAGCTCAATGGTCCGGCACTCCTGCAATAGGTGACGTTTTTGAATTCTCAATACGTGTAAATTATACCGGACTAGTTCCATCGGTAGTTTTATTTAGAACGCTTTTTACTCACCTTGGAAATAGTGTAGATTTAATAGATAGTAGCGGCACATTCTCAGATGCATTCTTGGCAACGTTTACCACTGATTTAATGTCAATATCATTTGAGGAAACTATAACGGTAGGCGAGGCATTGCTTGTTATTGCCGCACATTTACCTGGATCTTTATTTCAGAATACACAGGGTGAATTAGCGGTTGACTTGCTTAAATCAGACTTCACATATAATGAGCCTAGTTCATCATTGACAGGGCCGAACGTTAGAGCAAGAGACGTTACGATAGGCCAAACAATTTTCTACAATGAATTTATTATAAATTATGGTTACGATTACGATTTAGGTGATAACCAATTTCAATACACTTATCCCGAAGCTGATAATGAAAACCCATCCTTGAAAGTGTATGGTGCAAAACGATCTGTATTGATTGACGTTCCTGGAATTTACACAGAGGCAAGGGCAAAGCGGATTGCGAAACGCCATTATTTATTCTGGGCTTTCGGTCGTAAAACGTATACAACCGAGGGGGATGCAAGGGAAGTTGATCTGTCTCTTATCAATTCAGTGTACACCATGACAGGGTTCGATTTTGGAACTACTACATTCGCAGAGAAAGTAATGGGATTAGTTCGTACTATTTCGTCAAGCGGAATTACGGTAAAAATTACAACCATCAAACAGGATACTTCAGATCCGCAGGGAGCGTGGTCATGAGAGACAAGACAGTATTGATTTTTAATTTAGACGGAACTGAAGTAGGGTTTTACGAAGAAGAAGTAAGCCAAGTTGAATTGTTTACGGAACAGAGGGAACAGTTTTTCCTTGAATATGAAGGCGCACATTTTATCCGTAAATCGTTTGGTGTTTCTACAAGTAGATTTGTTGTTAAGTTTAACAACCTATACACGGATACACTAACAAGGATTCAGCAACTTTACGATCATAAAGATTTTGATTTTGGTGGCGGCAGTAATTCACAAGCTGAATCAATGCAGATGTTTTACGAATACGGATTCAATACAGCAACAAACAAATGGGTACAAATGAAGCGTGATGATATGATGTGGTTTTACGAGATGGGCAGAAAAGCGGCAGGTCAAGTTATCACAATTAATTTTATAGAAGTCAAGCCAAGTAACGTTGTGGCGGTTTATGATTTACTGGACGATGTAATAACAATTTAAAGGATTGAATTATGGCATGGGGACAAAAATGGCCTAGGCCGGTTGTAACTGATGATACGACCGGATCAGATGACACGACAGCGCACACAGTTAAATTGCAACCGATAAACGCAGCATATCCAACAAGCTCAATCGCAATGGCTCAGTGTACGGTTGAAACTCAGATATGGAAACTTGCATCAGATTTATTGGCAGATGATATGCATTACGATCTGTATATAAACGGTTCAAAGATCAGACGCTATCTTGCACCAAACGCAATAGCAAATTTAGGATAGGAGTATTAAGATGAAAAAGTTTATAGTACTTACAATTGTACTGACATGCGCAAACTTATTTGCACAAGGGAATTTTAAACCTATACGGGTCAGACCGTCTTCAATAGTCGAAACTGTTGAGGCATCAATCACAACCGATTCCTGCACGTTCTGGATCTCAACATTGGGAACTGATACGTCAGCCACATTTGACGCTTGGCCTTTCAACATGAGTAACAACTTTTGGTGTGGCGATACTTCAGGAGATGATTCAGTTGACATTGATATTGAATATTGGTCATGTACAAGGGCAGACGATACCTTTCAAGACATGTTTGATAGTTGGGTGCTTGTCGAGTCGTGGACTATTACAGCGGATTCCGTAGTATCAAAACAGGCGATCACAGATAACACAATTCCACTTGATGAAAATGGAAGGTACGTTGTCAAGGGTGGTGCTGATAATAAAGTGAAGGGTTCAATAGCTGTGAGAATTAAACATCAAAACGCTACTGAAAATTACAACACCGCTGCAATCAAAAGGAGATAACGTGAAAAATAAAACATTACTTCTAGCGTTACTTGTTCCGGCTTTACTTTTCGGACAATCAAAATGGACTAAGAATTTTAACAGTCTGGGTCATGCTTATGTAAATTCTGCAATTGAAAACGCATCAACGTCAGCAGATATTTCCACCGTTGATTCCGCAGCCGTCAAATTCTGGATGGTTACCGGTGGTGATGAGTGGAATATATCAATGTATAATGCGCTTGGAGTTTTGACGTTTAATGTTGATTCAGTTGGCACTGGTTATTTTTTAACCTCAGTCTTAACCGACAAAGTACAAGCCAATACTTCAGCAGGGTTAAGCTTATTTGAAGATGGTGGAACGGGGCTGTTTGTAGAAAATGGCGGGCAGGTTGGGATTAATGATATTACACCAACTTATGGATTAGATGTTAATGGTACATTTAGAGTAACGGGTAATGGAGTATTCGACGCAATGGCCGGAGTTGGGCTTGTTACTCCTGTTTTAAATTTACACGTGAGGGGAGATGTTGGCCTCCCCGCTAGTTCAGGAACAGCTCCAACAGGTGTAATGCGCCTCGGCTCTGCTGCCGGTGTCGGTGTTATAGATTTTGGCGGTGATTTTGCATCTACGGGCAAGGGCTGGATTCAGGTATATAACAAAACAAACTTAGCAACAAACTACGCACTATTATTGAACCCTAATGGTGGAAACGTAGGTATAAATGAAACATCCCCAGACTCAACGCTTGAAGTAAACGGTTCTGGACACTTTACAGAGAGCTTACTTGTTGATGAATATGTTAACAGCAAAATACAAGTCGCTCAATTTCATAGAAATGTAGACCTCGCAAGTGCCGGCACTGATACTTGGTATGATGTGGCATGGGATACATTAATTGCCGTTGAATCTACAAAAGGTTTTACGTTTAATGCTGATTCAACCGGGTTCATTACAAGTGTTGACGGTATTGTTAGAGTTCAGGGTTGCGGACACTGGGAATGGAGTGGAGGCAACACTGATGCTAAGCTTTACATTAGAGTGCTAGTAAATACTGATGAGGCGAGGTGTTTACAATCTAACGATGACAGAGCGTTTAAATCTGCTGACGATGGAATGCTGTCGTTTATTGGAACTGTTTTTGTTAATTCAGGTGATGAGATTTCTATACAGTATAGAGTAAATAATGGTAATCTTGATTGGGGTGGTTCGGTAGTGTTTGATGATCCGGCTGCATTCTCTGTTAACTTTGAAAAAATATCAAATTAAGGATAAGCTATGAAACTTTATGATGACAAGACGCCGACAATAAGCACTGTAATTGCTAAAGACAAGAACGGTAAGGCCAAGACGGATGCAGACGGCAACGTTATGGGAAAGTTGTCATTTAGTTTCAATTGGAAATCTGCATTAGCTTCATTTGCATTTCTTTTATTTGTCGGTAGGGCAGGAGCGTTTTACTTTCAAACTATAGACACCACGAAAGCCGTTAAAAGATTAAGGTCAACAGTTGACACCCTGCAAAACAAAGTCATCACTGAGCAATTGGCAAACGGTCAAAAGATGAATCTTATATTAACTTTGCTAGATCCAGAAAACGGAATGGCAAAGATAGAGAAGATCGAAGCAGACAAGGATAAACTTCTAAAGGAATTAGAGGCGAAGAAGAATGAAAAAGGATCATAATACTAACGGGAATTATAGGAGCTTTGTCCTGACCGAGGGCGATGGGTGCTTGCTAGATGCTGAAGAGATTCACCGCATAGAGTTTGGCGATAAGGCAAAAGTTAAATGCTTTCTAGTCCCGCCAATCGACAAAGAGTTACCAGAGCAGGAAGTTGTTCAAGATGATTTCTTTGGATTCAAATTGACAGGTATCTATTCAGATAAAGATTTAAAAGTTGTCACTGCTGAAGGTGGAAAGGAATTCCCGAAACATTCACATCCTGGCAAAGAATGGATTCAAGTTATAACCGGTTCAATCACGGTCTATTGTTATCGAGTATTGGCAATAGGTTTTATAGTAATGGCTTTAAATGGAGCGATGTCATATTATGGATGATACAAGACCAACATGTAAACAGGTTCCAATAGTGTGGGCTTCCTGTCCAACCAACCCGCCTTATAATTGTCCAATCTGTCCACCTGGTACAAATTTCTGTGCAGGGTTCGATCAGGAAGCATACGACAAAATGAAAGAAGAAACTGAAGAGGCTTAACATGCGATTGATAACATTGGCTAGAACTTCATACACAAAGTACGGAACGTATGGAATAATGCTTGACGAAACAATGACTCCAATTTGTGTTACACTTGAAAGGCCGTGGACAAATAACAAAAAGAATGATTCATGTATTCCGGTTGATACTTACAAGGTTGAACGGATGGATACAGAAAAGAGTCATTTCATGTTAGAGCCAAAATACAACCGTGACGGAATAATGATTCACCGAGGGAATACAATCAAGGACAGTACGGGTTGTATATTGTTAGGCACTTACTTTATCGGGACGGGAATTGGAGAAAGCCGGAAAGCATATGATAAATTTGTAGGTTACTTCCATGAAGATGAAGAGTTCAATCTCTTGATAACTGGAAGTCCTGACGAATGAATACAAGGAGAAAAAAAGATGGTAACAGTTGAGAAAGTAAAGAAGAATATCAAAGCGTGGTCTGATTGGTCTAAATTAACCAAGCCTGAAAAGGTTGAATTCCTAGAGGCATACAATAGAGAGTGGAAAGAAAATCTAGGAAAGTACATGCCTCCAATGGGAACTAGAAAATCAGACGCTCTCAAAATGGAACTACCTGATTATATAATCAACAACTATAAAAAGAATCAGCTAACCGAACTGATGGTATTAGTATACGATTCTTTCAAGGGTGCAAAGACAGTAATTGATGAGAGAACGCCAAAGATCATAAGGATTTTAAAGGGGTTAAAATACTTAGCGTTATTGGTTGCGAAATTGTACCTAACATTTAAAGGTGTAAAAATCTAAGGAGAAACAAAGATGAAATTCTTTACAGCAATTTGGAAATGGTTAGACGGTAACAAAACACTTATTGGAACTTTATTGATAGTACTATTGCAAGGCGGTATGTTTGGCGAGGCCGGAGTATTGTTTGATGTAATCACATGGCTATCTGGAATCATGGTTGCCGGTGGCGTTGTTCATAAGATCGCAAAGGGAACAAGTAACACCGGTAAATAAATTATATCCAAATCTCAACGATAACTTACCCCTTTAGTTATCAACTTGAACCCTTCATATTGTTTGAGGGGTTTTTGTTTTATATAAACCATTGTAAATTATAGACGTATTACTATAACCAAATGAAGAGTAATAATTTTTATTAAATAAGACTTGACATTGATGTTAAGGTTTATTATCTTTATACCAGACAGAGAAACCAACTTAATTAAGGAGCTTAAAATGTTAGTGTATGAAAAACTTAAAAAACAGGCTGACAAAATTATTACGGTAAAGATAAGTAAAGATATTCCCCTACAGAGACTAGGTGTCATAGTCGCAACCGCACATCTTGAAAGATACGGTTATTATACATACACTCAATGCAATAAAAATGTATTGCTCATATTGGGGTCATAATTATGAAAGCCATTATTGCATGTGAAGAAAGCCAAGCCGTTACAATTGAGTTTCGTAAAATTGGGATTGAAGCGTTTTATTGTGATACACTCCCTTGTTCTGGTGGTCATCCTGAATGGCATTTACAACAAGATGTTATTCCATTGCTTGAAGAGAACTGGGATATGATAATTGCATTTCCGCCCTGCACTCATTTGGCGGTTAGTGGTGCGAGGTGGTTTGAAGAAAAAAGACAGGATGGCAGGCAACAGCAAGGCATTAATTTCTTTATGGAATTCACAAAAACAAAATGTAATATGGTTGCCGTTGAAAATCCAATAGGAATAATGAGTACGCTTTACCGTAAACCAGACCAGATAATCCAACCGTGGCAATTTGGACATGGAGAAACAAAGTCTACCTGTCTATGGCTCAAGGGACTACCACTGTTGATGCCTACAAATATTGTGAATGGAAGAGAGCCAAGAATACATAAAATGCCGCCAACAGAGAATAGATCAAAATTGAGAAGTAAAACATTTCCCGGAATAGCAAAAGCAATGGCTGAACAGTGGGGGAAATTACTAGAAGGTTAATGTTATATGCGGAGGAGCCAGAAATGATAAATCAAAAGCTAATTGAAATAGTAACCATCAAGCCATTCAATGAAGCGGCAGCACAAGCTTTGAAATCTGAAATTGAAAATCAGTGTCCGACTGTTGACGATCTGCGAAAGTTTGTAATTGAGATTGATGAGGAGATGCAAGCTTCGTCCGGTGACATACTTTTGAATTTGGGAATCATTAACCGTTGCGCAATCTACATGCTACGTGACCGCATGAAATTAGACATGCCCAAAATAGATCACATGGCATTCTTAATGCAAGAACAGCGAAGGCATATACATTTAATATAATTATCAACCCCTGTCCGTAGTCGGATAGTCCGGCAAACTCGTAACTCAAAATCACTTCACACGGGCAGGGGAATTTAAAGGAGAATTAAAATGTACAAGTCAATAGACCTTTCAATAAGCGTATTCATTCCAACAGAACCGGCAACAGATCAGAAGATTGAAGAATGGGTAAAGTTTCAATTGGGTGCGATAGGTGGAATATCAATCGAGAATCCACTACATGAACATGACATGGAATGCGACATTAACAACTTAATGATTAGATGAGGCGAATTCGACAACCCTACCGAATAGCTACGTTACATTCCCCCTTGTAAAAGAGGGGGAACACGCCATAGGTGGGTTAATTTAAATATAAGGAAACCAAAATGAAAAAGCAAAAAGTACACCCTTTAATGATCCAAGCAATGAAAGACTTGTTGCATTATTACGAGACAGGGGAAGGCGAAGAGATAAAAGATAATTGTGCGTTATGCACAGCCGCAAGTGAAATACAAGAGGATTCATTATTCCATACTGGCATTTGTGAGACTATTTGCGATCCGTGTTCATGGAGAATATTCACAGACGAGTGTTGTCCTGATTTTGTTATTGGTCAAGTGGATATATCAGATGCAAGAGAAACACGAAATGAAGCATGGCTTAAAATCCGCATCCCCCAATTAAAACAATGGATAGAACATTCAATTCCAAGTGAGGAGACATGAAATTTTTAGAAGCTTTGAAGAAGTTGGATATACAGCAATATGCCGACAGAATATATAATAGTAATTCACGGGGAGAGTTGTTTCATTTGATGGATTACTTTTTTATGGCTGAACACATAAAGGACGGGATGGCTCCAACTTTCAAAGAATGGTTTGACAATATCGTGAAAGAAGCAGAGGAAACTTGGGATAGGCCAGAGTCTGTATTCCAACATATTCCAAGAATTTTAGCAGAGCAGGGATTGATAAAGTGGTAACATTTAAAAGAAAACACTTGCAATTCTTATTAAAACTTATTACATTAGGTATACATTAATCTGATAGGAGATTTAACAGAATGGGGAAACCAAAAGTAACACGACACAGAACAATCAGCCTTCGACTCGTTAACACTGAAGGTGCGGAACTTCAAGAACTCGATATAGTTGAGCGACTATTTGAACGTGAATGTACAGGCGTTGGCAAGCGTAGCCAAAGTGCAGTTATCACAAACTTGATGCTGACGGATCAATTGGATTTTGAAAAGAATAATAAATAGGTGATGAAATGGCTGAAGTAAAATTGACTAAATATGTTGAGGGTTCAGACGAGCAGATAGTTTTCTTAAAGAAGATTGAAAAGTTAAATTCTATCTTTGGCGGTGAACCCGATGAAAGATTTATTACAAATCTACAAAACCAGTTTAATTATTTGCCTATCTCTCACTTGGAAACCCTGTTGGATGAATACTTTTTCGGTCACTGGTCAACTGTTAATTTTAAGTACCAACAGATAGCCAATGAGATTTGCGGTGATTTAGAATTAGTCGTAACGCATCCCATAACAGGGGAAACCCTAACGAGATCAGGCGCAGCAAGTGTTGTCATTATGCAAGACGCAAAGACAAAGCTGATAGATTTTGCTGAACACAAAAAACCGAATGCGCTTGTAATGGGGTTTCCTAAATTGAAAGCAGAGTGTATCAAAAATGCCATTTCAAGTTTGGGTAAAAAGTTCGGTAGGGATCTAAACAGAAAGATTGTTGATAACTATGCACCACTGTATAACCATGAACCAAAAGAAGAAATTGAAGTTATCCGAAAGAACATCATTGACGAACTCGAAAATTATGCCGGTGAAGATAAGGAAATGATTAAAGAAATGTGCAGAGAGAAACATGAAGCCGGTGAATTCACAATGGTATTTGCAAAACAGATATGCCAGAAATTAAACTTGCCGGTATCGTAATGAGTGTTATAATACATGATGTTCAGCAGAACACAGACGAATGGCTAAAGTTGAGACTTGGAAAGTTTACGGGTTCACGGATTCCCAAATTGTTCATGGGCAAAAGCACAAAGGGTTACAATGAGTTAATAAACGAGATTGCCTATGAACGGTTAACCGGTAAAGTAATCGCTCACTTTTCAAACAAGTGGACAGACAGAGGGCATGAACTTGAAGCTTTAGCAATTGAAGAATATGAAAACAATACATTCAATAAGGTTACAAGGGTTGGATTCGTTGAGTTAAATAAAGACGTAGGTGTTTCTCCTGACGGGCATATCGGAGAACACGGAATGATTCAGGTTAAGGCGTATGACTTTACTCACATGTGCGAGTTTCATTTTTCCGGTAAGATTTCCAAGAATGAAGAGCTGCAATGTCAAGCCGAGATGTACGGATCTCAAAGACAGTGGAATATTTTATACATCTATCATCCACAATTAAAGCCGTACCAATTTAAAATCCTGAGAAATAAAGAAACAATAACAGCGATCAAGCGAGAGATTGAACTTGCTAAAATCGAAGTTGTGAAACGTATGGAAGCATTGAAAGGTATTGTTAGGTGAATTCTATAATGTATATGAATTACGCTGAATTAACCACCTTAGAGCATTTAACGTCCCGATACAAGGGTTCACCGGTTATCGTTCATCTATTGGGTCAATACGGGTCAAATTTGCAATAAATTTAAATATAGTTCACATGTTTTAACGATTGGGGAATACAGTGGATTTTATAGACTACATTAAACGTGACATGCTAACAAGTCAAGATGTGAAGAGAATGCAGAGAACGGGAGCTTTGCCGTTGAATGGTGAGGCGCATTTCGGAACTATCAATCCAAGTTTTCTAAAGGGTAAACTGATCGACTTGTTAAATGAGTTTGATACTGTCCCGACCGCATCAATTGCCCGTGCTGTAAAAGTTGTTGCCGGTAGCGGAATGGATAAAGGCTATTTAATTTCATGGCGAATAAAGAATATTCAAGCAAAGAATTGAGAGGCCAAGATGGGTAAATTTCCTCAACACATAGACACATCATCAATCAAGATGAAATCAAATAAGATCGGTAAGATTGCAAAGATTGCAGTAATGTATGATCTTGAAAAGTACGGCTATGACATATTCATGGATTTCACAATTAATCGTTACGGTGATTTCATTGTAATGCCAGGTAAGTTAATTGTCCGTGTAAAATCTGCAAGGATGAAGGAAAACGGAAAGCCTTACTATTCCAGAATGTCTAATCACAATTATGACATACTCGCATTAGTTTTTTCAGATGGGATGATTATGTATAAGGAGAAAGCGGATGGTCGAACTTAATTACGATGATAATGGAATTGATATTGTCGAGAAGCTAAATAAAGCGTTGGTTGCATATGGCCTTGTATTTAACTTTGACGATGAAGAACATGATGGGTTCGAGGTTGTAACGCTTGATGAAATTGAAAAGCCGAAACACAAGTTCATCAAATTCCGAAACGATGACATATGCAAAGAATGCGGAAAGCATGTAACTGAAGATATTCACAGGATAGATTAACATAATATTTCGTTACCATCTGACACGTTGGTGACGGAGATATAGGAGGGAGTGAAATGTATAGAGTGAAATACGGTGGACGAAATAAAACGTCAGTCCGTGAGATCGAAACACGCTCAACTGATTCACTTGAATATGACTCAGGAAGTATTGTTGATATAGTGAATGGTGGATGCGTGGTTATCTTGACTAACGATTTGATGCTGTTAGAAGATTGGATGGACGTTGACGATATTGAATTAATTTAACCCCTTCACACCCACATGATGAAAGGAGAGAATGACCAGTTACGATAACACCTTCATTATCAGCCGATCATTCCCCGGTCTGATACATGATGAGGTTATGACAGGAGAGAATGATGGATAGATTGCAAGAAATTGAAAATGGGTATAACGCATATAACGGAACTGCAAGTTCTCAAGAACATAAACACGGGTATGCAATCAGCCATTTTGAAGAGTTATTACAAGTTGCCTATAATCTGCAATGTGAACTGTACAGAGAAAAGTTATCCGTAATCACTCAGGATAAGCCGTATAAGCTAACCCTTGAAGATATTATTTTAAGCCGTGATGATTAACCATAAAGGACAACACCTTACCCATTAACCCCTACTATAAACGGTTAAGGGTCATTAATTACTTTTAAAGGAGAGGGACATGAACCAGACGGAACGTATACTGGAAGCGATAAAAAAGGTTTTTGATGGTCAACAAATAAAGGGTATGCCGCACCCTGCGTCACTTGCCTTGAAATTTTACCGTACCGACATCGAAGCCGCCATATCCAAGATAGTGGGTGAGTGGGAAGAAATTACAGACCACAATGAATTACCGATAAATGAATTATTAATGTTAGGTCTGTATCTTCGCAGTGGTGATTTTGAAACATGGATTGTCTCGATTGATGAAGCGTTTAACGTAAAAGACCAGTTTGACGATTATGTTTCTGAATGGAATGTTGACGATTTTACCTATTACAAACCATTACCACAATTACCAGAGAGGAAGGATAAAAGACAGTGAACGTAATTTTTAATTTAAGACCAATACGAAGAGGTTGTTGTGGGGTCTGCAAGTATGGATTTTACAGTGACGCAATGTTTTGTTGTCGTAGAATAATCGGAAATGCTGATGGTGGTGCATTATTCACAGTCGGAGATTTTAAAGAGTATGAATATATTTGTGGTGGATTTAAATTTTATCGGAGTAGACAATGAAAGGTAAAGAGTTAAAGCCGTGCAGTGATTGTAATCATTTACCCGTATGTAGTGAAGGTTTAAAAACAGCATTGGAAGTTATTGGGGATATTTACCCACACTATGAGCCCGAAGAAACCCGTACAGAATCCCTCCTTAAACAGATAAGGGAATACATCGAAGCTGAGAAAGATTGGAATTTCCATGTAAATGAATATGTTAAGGTTAAGGGGTTATTGGCAAAACTTGACACATTAGAGACAGAGGAATAACCATTGCATGCTACCGGCAAACAAAGCAACCAACACACAGGTAAACCGTTCAAGGTGAAGTTCAAACGTTGTCCCGGCAGGGCGCAAAAGAAATTCAGAGTGTACTATTGGGTGCGCAACCAAAAGATTGCAAAGTTCAGTGGTTCAGGTGGCTGGCAGTTCCAAGGTGAGCGGTACATGCCAGAAGAGAAGCAAGACAGTTTTATTTTTACAATTTAAAGGGGATGCCATGAGAAGAGTATACGTAGCAGGGCCGTACAGTGCAGATAATGTGCTTGATGTTTTAAAGAATATTGGCAGAGGTGAGCACTATTGTGCTGAACTGTTCATGGATGGGTTTGCTCCGTTCTGCCCGTGGCACGACAAGAGCTATGTCACCGACAATTTTGAAAGAGAATTTACCGTTAAACAGTTTTATGATTTCAGCATGGCATGGCTTGAAGTTTCAGATGCAGTGTACTTACTCAAGGGTTGGGAAAAATCCAAGGGGACGTTACTTGAGATTAAAAGAGCAAAAGAACTGAATATCCCCGTATTTGCCAACTACCATGATTTACTAAAATGGCGAGATAGTGAAACAGACTGATAAATTTAAACCGTACCTGAAACCTAATCGCAGAATTGAAGAGCTGAGAAGGGAACAGGGTCTTTGCTTTAGGTGTGGTGCTGAGAAAAGAAATGACAGATCAAGGTGTAACAAGTGTCTCAATGATGATAAAGTGGATCATCTCAAAAGAGTACAGAAAAGAAAGGTATCGGGATTATGTACAGTATGCGGAAAACCGCTAACTGAAATTGATAAAGGTTTTAAGAATCACAACAGAAATGATTGCGCACCTTCAAGGAGGTCAAGCTAATGGAATTACTAACTTCAGAAATACCCTTAAATTGCGACATAGCCTTACATGGTGATACTCATGTGGGTGCTAGCATGTACCATCATGCAGGAGTTAACAAGCTTAAAAAGTGGCTGCTTGCTAAAAAGGATAGTAGGTTTTTCGTACATATGGGTGATGCTATTGAAGCAATCACAGTTGATGATAAGCGTTTTGACTTTGCATCAACTGAAGAACCCGTTCCATTAAACCAGGTTAAGAAAGTTGTTGAGATTTACAAGCCCGTAGCTGGTCAATGTCTGGCATGGTTAAAGGGTAACCACGAGGACACGCTTAAAAAGTTTGGTGACCTATCGGAACTTATGGCTGAGAATCTAAATGTACCATATGGGACATGGACTTGTAAATTGAAACTGACCAATAACAAAAAGCAGATTTGTAAACTGTTCCTTTCTCACGGATTCCGTGGGCGCATAGTTTCAAACGCAAAAGACCATGAACAACAGCAAGCCAATATGAAAGCAAGTCTTAAACGTAAGCTCGAAAAGAAAGCCGCTGATTGTCTTGTCTTGGGAATGGGGCATACTCACCTTTTACTCGTATGTAATCCGGCTGAAAAACTTATCATGCTTGACGATGGTGAAAACATTGTTCAGCAATACTTAGGAGCCGGTGATGGTACTGCATCTTATATTGAACCAGACCGCAGATGGTATTTGAATACAGGTTCATTCTTAAAGCTTTATCAAGTTGGAATTGACGGTTACGCAGAACGTGCAGGTTATGATCCCGTTGAATTAGGTTATGTAATAATTCGTATTCGTGATGGGAAAGTTGAAGGGGTTGAGAAAGTTGTACTTTAACAGCGAGGTAACATGAATCGTAATTACTATTTAATGAATTTATGGCGTTGGAAATGCGGCTTGCCTGAAAAAGGAAAAGAGCAGGCAGAAAAGATGCGCTATGAAGATGTGAAGAAATCTGAATGGTCTGACGAGTTTGAGCAATTGATGCGCAATAGATTGGCGGTCGGTGCTTATCGTTATGGCCTCATTGGTGCGCCTAATAAACCAAAGTTTAATCACGTTAAGTCAATGATTAAAAGGTTGCAGGAATTTGACAGGACCGGTAACAAAGAGTTTTTAGTTGATGTGGCAAATCTATGTTTAGTGGAGTTTGCTGAATGTCACCACCCCAATGAACATTTTAATAGTATTGACGATGGTGAACATGTACAAGAAACACCATAATTTGTACATGACATGTGCAACGTGTACATAAAACGGTAAAATTTGTACATGACGTTAGCGATCCTTTGCAAATACTACCGAAATTCGTTAGATTCTGCAAACAATAACTAATGATTGTAAACTGAATAACAATAGAAATGCCCTAACGCCTCTCAATGAAGCGCACCACTAGACCTGAATGCTTACAGGTATCGTCCAGTTCGCAACTGGAAATGGGGAATAAGGTGTACAGCCATTTTATTAAACTTTTGCTTGACATTGATAATAAATATAGTTAACGTATAGGTGTACGGCAGACAGGAGTTTAATTTGAATAATCATTGGTCACTCGGAACACTTTACTTTCTCCTTCTATGCCTGCCGTATGGATTCTGAAATTGTTTCGGGTGACCTTTTAAATATGAGGAATTTTCCATGACTAAAGAATAACTTGGACGTGACTATGATAAAGTTAAGGCTGATACCTTCGCTGATACCTTCAAGAAAGGCTTTGTGTGCTATGACAAAGATGGTGAGACTTGTAGCTTTTTTGATTGCGAATGTCCAGAACCAGCATCAGAAATTTGCCATACTGACGGAATAGACACCTTGAAATAATAACGGACATAGGCACTTTAATGGTTCCTAGTTTCATAGAAAGTAACGAGGGTGCATACGGGCGCATTTTGGATGATAGGGAAGCGTTATTAATTATTAAACGATTAACCGAAAATTTGGGAAGTGCATAGATACGCCAGTAATCCTATTTTCTGGCAAACATTTGAACGGAGGTGAAGCGTGCGTAAATGTAAACACCCAATAGAAAAGAGTACGCTTAAAAACAGTTTCTACATCCCAGAAAGAAGATGTGTTACCGATCCTTACAATTATCAATACATGGTAAACACTAGGCTATGTGGAAAGTGTGGAAAGTATTTCATTGATGAAGGTTTTGAATTTATAGAAAGGGGTTGACTATGAGAACATTTGAAAAGTTTCCTGAAGATAAGATATGTCCAGTATGCAAAACAAACGATGACAAAGAGTGTGTGCTAATTCCAATTGACGGAACGGATGAAGGTAATAATTGTGAAGCTGAAATTTTTCATGTCGAGTGCTTGGATTTAAATAAGTTCCGGTTTAAAAAAGAATTTGACTTTGTTTATTTGAAATTTTACATGGAGTATATAGTGAAAAAGCACATCCTAACATTAATAACCATAGCATTAATTGCAACATCATGTTCACTACCTACCGATCCAAAACCTAAGCTTGCTAACATGTACGGTGAAGTCTGTACTGGCCTTATGCAAACTATCAAGTACAGTGGCAGAGTCGAGTTGCAATACAACGGGGAGATAAGTTCATCCACTTTGCACAATCTCCACTTTGACGGCCCGTATTGCTTATATGATTTCACCTTTGAGAATATAGAGATAGCCGGAAGCAAACAAGCTACATTTATCGTCAAGCTTATGAATGGGTTCGGGGCTGAGACTGTTTACGGTGACACTACTTTTGTTTTGAGAAAAGGTGATAGCAGCTTTAGGTTGAATATTTTTTAGCTTGACATTGACGGTAAAAAGCCGTAACTTTAATTTAACATTGGTACGGCTACCAAGGAGAAGTAACTTCATGATTAAATTTAATCCCCATTCAATGAGCGCACACGCTTCTCCATATAGCCGTATGGTTTTCTCGTGCCTTATTGGGTGGGGGTTTTTGTATTATGAGGTGTTAGTATGGATATGATTGAATATTTAAAAGGTGTTGATAGTTTTGAGGGGTTCAAGTTTAATATTTCAGATACGGCAATGTTGCCAGTAGTTATTGAATTTTTCATGAAAGAGTCCAGGGGCAACAATCTATTAAATATTTTCCTTGAAATTTATAAGATAAAAGAAAGAATGATTAAAGACCCAGAGTGTAAAAACATGGTAATTGGGGGTGACGTGAGGATCGTAAATATAGCCGTCAATAACCTATCTATTCGGCAACAGGGAATTATAAAGCGACTATTGTCTCACGGTGTGTATTCATTGCGTGGATATATTCTAGAGTGCATAGAAAATTATCGCGCCGACACTTCATATATCCATAGAAGAAAAACTGCAAATTCTGAACTAGCAAATCAAACATTGAGAAGAGAAGTTTTCAAAAGGTTTAGTTATGAGTGTGCTATCTGTCAGTCAAGGCATAATCTAGCAATAGATCACATTGTATCGGTTAAGGGTGGCGGTTCTAATGATATTGAAAACCTACAAGTGTTGTGTAAGTCTTGTAATTCATCCAAGGGCGCAAAATGAATAAGGCTCCTGCATTCCAATTCTACGTTAAAGACTGGTTATCATCAAAGAATGTCATCTGCATGACACCTGAACAGAGGGGTGCTTATATTCAATTAATGTGCCATGCGTGGAACTCTGACAGACAAGGAACCCTACCCAATGACGATAATATACTTGCAGTTTTATCTGGACTAAATGGACGATGGGAAAAGGTTGGAGATCCAGTAAAAAAGATGTTTAAAATATCTGGAAGTCTGTTATACCATCCAAGACTTGTTGAAGAAAGAAAAAAACAAAAGGTCCGTAGCGACCAATGCAGAAAAGCAGGTAAGGCCAGTGCTGATAAGCGTTTAGGTGTCCCAACGTCCGTTCAACATAAGGCCAACACTTCTTCTTCATCTTCTACTGCTTCTTCACCTTCTCTTTCTATTGCAACAAATAAAGAAAACGTTGAGGCGTTCGATAAGTTTTGGGAAGCATATCCACGTAAGGTAGCAAAGCAAGAGACATTCACTTATTGGAAAAAGAATGTCACAAACTATCAAGCCATAATGGATTCGTTGAAAGTTTATAAAAAAGATTTCCCAACCAAAGATCAATTAAAATTTATGCGACATCCAAAGAGATTTATATCTAACGATTTTTGGCGTAGCTTTATGCCTGAAGAAATAGACCCATCTAAAATGCAACCAGAGGTTAGGGATGCTTACAATATGTTACTGAATAAACAAGAATGATTTCAGTATTACCCAAACAAGTACAAGATAATTTAGCTAATTTTGGAGGTGAGAAATGAAAGTGTTAACGGACGCAGAAATTAGTATGATTATAATAAAAGCAGAATCAGCTTGGAGTGTAAATAAAATACCTGTTAAATATAAACAAAATTTCATAACAACACTTGAATCCTTTATTAGGAAAGGTGGACTTGTTGAGAATATCTGCCCACAATGCTTAGGCACGGGGCGGAAAGAAGTATGAACCAAAGCCAAAACATATTTGACCGAGTTCCCCCACAAAGCTTAGATGCTGAAATGTCTTTACTTGGTTCTTTAATGCTTGACAATGAAGCAATAAACATCATAAGCCTAACCGGAACTGAATTCTACAAATCTGCACACCGTAGAATATTTGAGACTATTCGGGAAATGGTGAATGCAAATATAGCGGTTGATTTAACAACCCTATCTGATGAATTAAAAACGAAGAAGCGACTTGACGACATTGGTGGGGCTTATTATTTAACTGAGCTATGCGAGGTTGTGCCATCAAGTGCCAATATTTCAGAATACGAAACCATTATTAAAACTAAGTGGAGATTGAGGCAACTTATTAAATTAGGCCACAATGTACAAAAGCAAGCACACGAAGGGAAAGAAGAAGTAAATGATATTGTCAATAGTGCGACAAGTGAATTGATTCAAGTATCATCGGTTGAGTCAAAGGGGAAAAGTATTGCAGACTTCCTGCATGAGTTTAATGATGATGTTGATAGGCGTAAAAATGGTGAAATTGTCCACGTACACGCCCCACTGATAGGTAATATAGAACGGGGTGAGACTTGCATACTTGCTGCCCGCCCATCGGTCGGTAAGACCTCAATGGCAACGCAGATACTATTTGAATGTGGCGTTCCTTCAGGCTTGATAATGCTTGAAAGTCAAGGAAAGAAAATTGCCGGTCGTATGTTGGCGCAAGTATCAGATGTTGATTTTGCAAGCATAATAGGTGGCAGTTTAGATAAAAGTCAATTGGCTAAAGTTATTCCTGCTTCAACCGTATTAGCAGGCGCACCGATTGAGATTGAAGAACATACAGAAAAGATTGCAGAGATTTTGGCAATAGCGCACCAATGGGTAATCAGGAAGCACATCCATGTTTTAGCTATAGATTACTTGCAATTAGTAGACGGTGGGAAAGCTGAGAATAAAAACTTAGAAGTTGACAAGATCACAAAACAGTTAGTATTATTCGGAAAGAAAAATAACGTGGCAATGTTAATACTTGCACAATTAAACCGTATGGGAACTGATGAACCAGGACTGCACCACTTACGAGACTCAGGCGGAATTGAACAGGCAGCGGACAAGGTTATACTTTTGTCAAGATCAGAAAAAACCAGCCCCTATAGAGTGAAATGCCACGTAGCAAAAAATAGAAATGGCGCAACTGGCAGTGAGGTTTTAAATTACAAGCCATCAACAATGACATTCAGCAAGGATACACAATGAGTAATTATGAAAGTTTAGGAACCGTATTAAAAACACTACAAAGAAATAACTACAAAATAAAACAAAAGAGGCAAATTATGTCAATGTATGAATGCGATAAATGTGGACAGTGGAGAGATTCAGACGATGGTTGCGCACCTTCACCGGATGGTAGTTTGGATTTAGTTTGTCCTGAGTGCTTTGATGAACTTGAAGAAATTAAGAAAGGAGAATCAAAATGCAAGTAATATCTACAGAAAAAGTACCTATCAAGATGTGGCTACACGAAATAGAAGATGGGGCATTGCAACAGGCTAAGAATTTAGCGAACTTACCATTCACTTTTAAACATGTGGCAATCATGCCGGACTCGCATCAAGGTTACGGAATGCCAATTGGCGGCGTACTCGCTACCGTAGGCGTGGTTATACCCAATGCGGTAGGCGTTGATATAGGGTGTGGCATGTGTGCTGTTAAAACGTCCCTAACCGATTTGACTGAATTACAGTTGAAACAAATTATGGGTGGATCTGCTGATTTTAAGGGCGGTATCAGGGGCCGTGTTCCGGTCGGGCGTAACCACAATAAGAAAGATCAAGAGTGGAGTGGATTTTTATTTGCTCCTGACATACCGATTATTCAGCAAGAGTTGAAATCTGCACGGAAACAACTTGGAACGCTTGGTGGTGGAAATCATTTCATTGAAATACAAAAAGGTGACGATGGTTTTATATGGGTGATGGTTCATTCTGGCAGTAGGAACTTCGGATACAAGATAGCGAAGGAATATAATAAACTTGCTCAGAAACTTTGTACTAGATGGTATTCAAACGTACCTAGTTTTAAGGGTGAAGATGGTCTTGCCTTTTTACCTATCGATACTTACGAAGCAAAAGAATATATGGAAGCAATGAATTACGCCCTTGATTTTGCGTATATTAACAGGCGAATTATGCTTAGAGAAATAAAGAAAGCGTTTAATGATGTGGTTGAATGTGAGTTTGAACCAGAAATAAACATGCACCACAATTACGCTAGATGGGAAAACCATTTCGGCAAAAACGTTATCTTACACCGTAAGGGCGCAACGTCTGCGAGACTTGGAGAGGTTGGTATTATACCCGGATCACAGGGAACATCTTCGTATATCGTTGAGGGGCTTGGCAATCCTGAATCGTTTAACTCATGCTCACACGGGGCAGGTCGCAAAATGAGCAGAACTGCAGCAAAGAACAACCTTGATTTAAACGCTCAGATTAAATTGATGGACGACATGGGTGTCATCCACGGAATACGACATGAAGGAAACCTTGACGAAGCACCGGGAGCATACAAAGATATAGATACAGTTATGGATAATCAATCTGACTTGGTTAAAATTAAGGTTAAATTGAAACCATTAGCAGTAATAAAGGGTTAGGTGTTAAAATGAAACTCACAAAAGATCAAGAACTATTCGATAAGTTTTTCACCGGATTGAAACTTGAAAATAGATACTGGTTTATGAAAGATTACAAAGATAAAACCGAAGAAGGATACAACGTTAAAATCAAATCCAAAGAATGCGTTGACAATCAAAAGTTTGAAGATTTTGAAACGGATAACGTAAAGTGTTATTGCGCAACTAATTACACAGAGAATAAATCCGTAATGGTACGGGTAACTTTTAAGAGGGATTAGCCATGAAAGAATTCCACGTACAAAAGAAAGGCAATACTATTATCCCCCATACACAAGAAGACTTAGACATGTTAAATAACTTCTTGGAGAATCAGGTAATAAGAATCAAAGCATACGGTACGAAGAAAGAACGCTCATTAACTCAACTTGGATTACTTCACGCCTGCATGAAAGTAATAGCCGACAACACAAATGATGAAGAATGGAATACAGTTCCGAAAGTTAAATTCCAAATCAAGATACGTTTGAAATATGTTGACATGGAGAAAAGCGTTTTTGTAGATGGCGCAATGCATTTCCATTATCGCAGTTTTAGCTTTAACGAATTAGAACACATGGAAGCGAACAACGTATTTTCTGAAGCCTTTCAATTGATGGCAGATAAAATTCAAGTGACAAAAGAAAAGTTAATTCAGGTTGCACAAGAGAGAATGCAGAGAAGATTTTAAACAAAGTACTTGACTTTCTTATTAAAAGTTATTATATTTAAAGTAACGTAAAAGATGATAAATAACAGGAGAACATAAGATGAAAAACGGAACCATTGATTTAGACCTTAACGAAGGTGAAGAATTGCAGGAAATAACCGCAACCGAAATTATACCACACGAAGAAGAAACCACAGATCCATTCCTTTCACAATTAAACATTGCAAAGAAGTATAAGGATGAAGCAATGGCGATTGTCATTACAAGCCCTGACCAGATTGAAGAGATTTCCAGAGCAAGAGAATTGCGCCTTGAATTAAAAAATATTCGTTGTGATGTTGAGAAGCAAAGAAAGTCATTGAAAGAAAGCGTTCTCCGTGAAGGTAAAGCGATTGATGGATTCGCAAACATTGTGAAGTTTATGGTTGTTCCACTTGAAGAGCATTTACAAGCACAAGAAGATTTCTCTAAGATCCAGGAAGAGAAAATAAAAGCTGAGTTAAAAGAGAAAAGAGAAGCGGAATTGTTGGCGGTCGGTCTTGAAGATGCAAGTTTCTACAACCTCGCAGAAATGCCTGAAGAACAATATGATTACCTGTTTGCAAACACGAAGCATTCGTTTGAGATCACACAGGCAAAGGAACGTGAAGAAGAAGCCGCCAGAATTAAGCAAGAGCAGGATGATTTAATTGAACAGGAAAGAATTAAAGAGCAAAACAAGTTACTTCTCAAAGAAAAAGAAGCAGCAGACAAGAAAAAAGTAAAGGGTGAAGAGAGACAATCTACACTTTTCGCAATCAATGTCAACCTTTCATTTGACGAATGCGCAGATATGACTGATAAAAAGTGGTCTGAATTTTACAAGGGAAAGAAAGCTGAATTTGATACAGCCGAAAAAGAGAAAACCGAAACCGCCGCACAAGAGAAAAAAGATCGTGATGACAAGGAAGAGTTAGAACGCCTTGAACGTGAAAAGATTGCAACCGGCAAAAGCAGAGTAAAGTTTTTATATGAAATCGGAGTACGGCATGATTTTGACGAATGCGCAGATATGTCAAATGAACAGTGGGAAAAATTCTATACTGCTGAAAAAGCTAAATACGATGCAGAGCAATTAAGATTAGCCAACGTCAAGAAAGCTGAAAAAGCAAAGGAACTTGCACCGGATAAAGACAAACTTGAAGCCTTTGCAGTTGACATAATGCTACTCGACACGCCTGTTTTAAAGAACGCAAAAGCAAACGAGATACTTCAGAAAGCGTTAAAAATGTTATCAGACGTTAGCGGTATGATTAAACAGGAATCTATTAAATTATAGGTGAACTATGTCAATTCCAAAATATAAAATATGTGGGTTGCGGTGGCTGTTGTTTGGTACTGGAATACTAATTCTTGCAGCCCTAACTTTAAAATGTGATCCTGCTTTATATGATAGAATAGAAGCGTTAGAGAAGAACGCAACAACGACTGACTCAATATGCGAAAATCAAGAGAGTTTAATTCTGGTAACTATTGGAATTGTAGATTCTATGAGATCAATCGGCTTGACAAATGAAAGGGAATTCAACAACGTCTGGCAAGAAATAGACGCTATAAACGAGGACATGATAGACCTTGAAATATCTGTTGCTGATTCTGGATATATAACGTTAACTCCTGTTGAATATGACATTCTAAAATGGAAGGTTGCAACCCGTGATTCAGTTACGTATGATTGGGATTCTAACGATGAACCCGACCTTGCAGGGTATATATTCTATTATCAGAAAGACGGTTTTCCGATTCAGGATATTGGCGTAAAAGATACCACCATTACAATTGAATTTTGGAATGGAACTTACACGGTATTTCTGAAGGCATACGATCACAGTAGAAACATTTCTGCACCATCGGACACATTGAAAACGATAGTAAAATAGGGATTAATTATGAGTAACTTTTACAAAATGACAATACATCCTGATACCGGCGAATTGGAAAATGCAGAATGGTTAGATGGTTATTTTGATGGCCGTCTTTATGGAGTAAGGTTCCCAGGTGGTGAGATATGGAGCGAAGAAGATATAAGAGAAGTTCACGTTACAAAAACAGCAGTGACAATTCCTATTGATTTATATTCTGAAATACTTGAAGTACTAAAGAAGCATATGTTCTGGTCTGAAGATGGCGAAGAGGGAAACAATGACGATGTTTGTGAACTTGTTTCTAAACTTGAAGACACGGGGGATTAATTATGACTCTCAAAGAAAAAGCAATGTTAATACGTTGGACTTTAATCATACTTGGATTAGGTGGATTCTGGATTGGTGTAATCGGTTTCTTTTTAAAGAACGTAACAATGATATGGTTCTTTGCGTTACCTGTTGCAATACTAATATACGTAGCTATCGCAATTAAGGCGCAATCAAAAAGTCAGGACTAAGGGGGTGCGGAATTATGCAAACATATAAAAAGATTTTCACAGAACAACAACTAGCCGAAATAATACATGAAGGATTAAGGGTTTCTGATAAAGATTACAGCTTGGTAGCTGACGATGATTCGACTGTGGGGATTGATTTCAGGGGAAGAGGTTCAGACTTTCACGTATCAATAACCGTTGAGAGTGAATAGTTGAAACTAACATTTGAGACATTCAATCAAAAAGTAAACTGCCCTCATAAAGATTGTAAGGGTCAAAATATACTTGATGAAATTGTCTTAAAAGAAGAAGTCGAAAGAACGTGCATTCATTGTCAAGGTTCATTCTATGTTAAATCAAAGGCAAGTGTGAAGCATAAATTAACCCGTAAAAAAGGTGGCACGAAGAATCATAAGTCAGACCACAAGAAAACGATTGAACGTCTTGATAAACTTTGGAGTCGTGTCATAATTGCAAAGGCTGGTTTCAAAAGTGAATTCTCTTTAATGGGTGGTCAAGGTATAATTTTACAGGCTCATCACATCGGCAGAAAGAAATCTCTTTTCATGCGGTATCATTTAGAGAATGGGGTTTGCCTTACAAGGAATGAACATTTTAAAGCACCATACAGCCCCGGTGAACATGATGTTAAGAGATTTAACGAGACATTGAAGAAAGTAAAGGGTGACGGTATTTTGGATCGAATCGAAATGTTAAAAAGATGCAACACAAAAGTAGACCTGTTTTTAGTTGAGAAAATGCTATTGCAGGAAATTAGTAAGTACGAATAGAAAAGGAGAAACAAGAAATGATTGAGACAAAGTTTGATCGTGAAGATGTACTTGAGGATTCTGTCACTGGATTTAAGGGGACAGTAACCGGGATAGTCGTATATACCACCGGCAGTAATTCATACTGCCTTGAGGCTGATGCAAGCGGTGACAAGCGTAGTGATAATGTGTGGGTCGATGAAGAGCGATTGATAAAAGTAGATTAATTAGCTATTGACATTGACGTTAATTATTATTAAATTATAGCTAATGCTGTTCAACTTGTGTTCTTTACATTTAATGATTCTGAAGATAGAAAGGAATTGTTTATTAACTTTCACAATAAAGAGACAACTTTAAACCTGAATGCCAGACAGTTTCGAGCAGGGTTGGATAGCGTAAATTTAAATATTAAACAAGGGGTAATTAAGTATGACTGAACAGAAAGAAATGTTTATTGATAAGATTGAATTTATTTATGTAGAAAGTGTTATAGGCTCAGGATATGAAGTTCCGGTTGCCGACCTCGCTTTACGTGATGGCGTTGCATATAGGGCAGCAAGAAAGAACATGCAAATCCATTCAGCAATAATTTTAAAAATCAACGATGTATTTAGTGGGTTCTTTACTTTCCAGGTTAACCATGATGCGAAAGAATTTTGTCTATTGCAATCTGCAATGGAGTTGAATAAAAAGGACAAGAAAGTATACAGTCAAATGGTCAATGAGATTATAGAGCAAAACACTTTTGGCTATCCTATGATTATGACCGTTAGCACAAAGCATGATTTAGAATGTCCGAAAGTTTTCGAGGCACTTGGATTTATTACGTATCTCAGTTTAAGCGGTTATGCATACATGGTATATGGAACCCTTGACCAAGTGAGAATGAAACGCCTCGCACATGCTACAATGACAAACGCATGGACAACAACCCGCTCTGATTGGTTGAAAATGAAACGTGCATGGAATGCAGACATTGAAGAAATGGGCGAAAAGTATGATATACCTAATCCGAAATTTGCCTCTCGTGACGGTTGCTGGCAAGGATCAAACGGCTATTCAAATGTTGTACTATCATCACACACAGTTGAGAACGGTGAAATAAAACATAACAAAGGGAAATCGTTTAACGGCAATGCTTCAGTCCTAGACCCGTTAGCTTGTGAAGTAATCCTTAGATTTTTCATGCCAACAGATGGCAAGAGCGTTTACAATCCGTTTGGTGGTGGCGTTCAATTCGGTTTCGTTACTGGATCTTATGGTTATAAATATTTAGCCAGTGAGATAAGACAAAACCAATGTGATGCAAATAACGCATTATGCCAGGACTTCAAAAATGCAAAGTGGGTTAAAAGCGATAGCTCAACCTATGAGCCTGAAGGAATGTATGATTTATGCTTCACTTGTCCACCCTACTACAAAGTTGAAAAGTATGTAGATTATGAGGGGGTTATACCTGACGGTGAATTAAACGAAATGGGAACATATGAAGAATTTCGTGATACTCTTTTTGAGGGATACAAGAAAGCCATTGCAAAGCTAAATGATAATTGTTTCTTCGTTGTAATGACAGGTGATTCAAGAGACAAGAACGGGGCCTATTATGGATGTGAAGCAGAACATGAATTGTTCTTCAAGGAACAGGGCTTGCATATTTATAATAAAATTGTTTACCTTGAATGTGAGTTTACGAGATTAGCACACGCAAAAAGAACACTTGATTATCGAAAGTTCCCAAAGCGTGAACAAAAGATACTTGTATTTTACAAGGGCGACATGAAGAAAATTAAAGAACTATACCCACCGTTGGGCAGACTATAATGAAACAGTTCGGCAACTTCTATTCAACAATAGAAAACCGTAAGTTCAATACTTGGTGTAAATACACAACCAGGCTTGATACTTATGGTTGCGGTTGCCAACATGATTGTAGTTACTGCTATGCTAAAAGTCTATTAAATTTTAGGGGGCTGTGGGATTCGAGCAATCCTTCAGTCCCCAATATAGACCACGTTCACAGAACAATAAGAAAAATACCACGCCACAAAGTTATAAAGATAGGCGGTATGACAGACCCTTTCCAGCCGTTAGAAAAAGAGCAGGGCATTACATACGAAACGATAAAACTATTCAACCGTTACAAGATAAATTATTTAATAGTCACAAAGAGTTCGTTGGTTGCTGATGATAAGTATTTAGACATTTATGACAAAGAACTTGCACACTTCCAAATAACAATTACAAATACAGATGATTATAAATGTCTGCTATACGAAAAAGCCTCAAAAGTATCTGATAGAATTAAGGCTATTGAGAAGTTGCACTCATTGGGATTCGATGTAAGTGTACGGCTAAGTCCGTTCATTTATGGCTTTATTGATTTCAAAGTATTGAATGATATTGACTGTGATAAAATCCTTGTTGAATATTTAAAGGTTAATCATTGGATTAAGAAATGGTTCAACATCGATTACGACAGCTACAGTTTAAAGTACGGCGGTTATTTACATTTACAGTTAAGTGACAAGAAAGAACAGCTTGAAAGTATTGATAATTTTGGTCAATTAAGCGTGGGTGAATATGTCAAAGACCACCATTCATATTTTAGCGAGAACGTTAATTACAATAGTGATGATTGTTGTAATCTTAGTTTTGTTAATATGCGTAAACCTGAAGAACAAATAAATCTATTTAGCGAGGTTAATTATGAAAACTAAAAAGGCTCAAATACTAGTAAGGTTCAAAGAAATAAACGATGTAGATTGCGGAGTCATAAAATACACTGGTTCAATCTTTAACGCCTACACTGAAATAGATAAGCAAGACGGTAAACATGCAGGCCAAACTCACAGAATAAGACACATTGAAGAATCAATTTCAAAACGTGCAGTAAATGGATTGACTAAGGCAGTAGTGAGAAAACAGTTGATCGGGATAGAATGGCAATCAATACCAGAAAAGGAATAAACTATGAACGTACATTTAATATCCGGTTTTGTCGGTCAAGACCCAGAAATAAGATACACCACTAAGGGGACGGCTTGTACTGCATTTAGTCTGGCCGAAACTAAGCACTGGAAAGACCCTGAAGGAAACAAGAAAGAAAAAACAATATGGGTTGATTGCAAAGCCTGGGGCAAAGTAGCTGAAATAATTGCAGAACATGTTAAGAAAGGTTCATACCTTGAATGTCAAGGACCCGTTGAAAAATCTACATGGGATAAAGCAGACGGTTCAAAGGGATATAGAACGGAAACGATTGTTGAAAAGTTTAAATTTGGGCCGAAGCAAAAGAGAGAAGAAAGCGATGCTGCGGTTACGAATATTGAAACCGTTCCAGATGTTCCGGCTCCAAGTGATGATGATTTACCGTTTTAATTAAAGGGGTTAATTATGGAATTAAATGAAGAGCAAAAAGCAATCATTGAACATACAATTAAGAATGACTATTACTGCGGAAGTAGTAAGGATATGCAGATTTTAGTTAAGGCGGGATTAATGCAATACGCAGGTCAGAAATCATTTGTACCTGATCCGTATTTTAAAGTAACAAGGAAAGGCCGTGAAGCTGTCAGTGAGATTGAATTATGATAGCTGAAATAGAAAACAATCAACTACACATAACGGCAACATCGAGAGAAGAGCATTCAATGATTAATGCTTGGCAAGACTTCCACAGAATGTATGCGCCTATAGTTATTTTGGATAATGATATACTTTCAAGGGAAGCAATTGCTAGAATTTTCAAATCAAGGAAACCAGTTGAACCACAAAAAGCAAGAATAGATTGCACCATACACCAAGACGGAACAACAGAGTTTCATGTGAATTATAAAGGCAAGGATGTATTCACAACCAAAGATGATAAAATGATAAAAATATTCCTAGATGGTTTACGTATTGGATTAGATAAGGAGTAGATAGATATGAAGAAAGAAATTGACGATTTAGGAACAAGAACGGGTGTTGCGGTCACGGTCCTCATGTGTGCAATACTATTTTCATTTTACATGATAGACAAAGATAGATTTGAAATTATAGTCGCCAATAAAAAGATAGAAGCATTACAAGCCATGTCTCACAATCACGAACTACCAGAGAAAGAAACAACCCTTGACGGTCATGTACTTTCTGAATACGTTCAATGCTCATCATGTGGATGTTTGGTTGTTGTTGATAGCGCAAGTGTTGAGAAGTCAATTAAGCAAAGACTCCATTTCCGTTGGGACGAAGAAAAAGGCGTGTGGAGTAAAGAGGACTATATTCATAAATCATATTACTGTAAACGTTGCAAGGAATGAAAATGAGTAAAACAATACAAAAACCCAATGCCCTGCAAGTTGAAACAGTAAGTATTTCTGAAATCAAGCCATATATCGGGAATGCAAAACAGCATCCAGATTGGCATATAAGGCAGATAGCGTCATCCATTGAGGCGTTCGGATTTAACGATCCCATTGCCATTGACGAGAACAATACAATTATCGAGGGTCACGGCAGGTTAATGGCTGCCGAAGTATTAAAACTTGAAACCATTCCTGTAATCAGATTAAGTCATATGAGCAAAGCACAAAAGCAGGCGTATATTATAGCTCATAATAAATTGACAATGAATACTGATTTCGATTCTGAAAAGTTAAGGGTTGAATTGAATGAGTTGAAAGGGATTGATTTTGATTTGACATTGACCGGGGTTGATTTAAGTGAATTTGAAACTCCTGATTTTTTTCCGGCAAGTGAAGAAGACCAAGGGAAGTTAGATCAATTGGAACCTAAATGGGTTGTATGCCCTGATTGTGGTAAGGAATTCGATGCAAGGGAAAGTTAATTTAAAAGTAGACTGGTGTAGTTATGAAGCCGCTAAATATGCTTGTTTGCATTGGCATTATTCAAAGTGTACGCCTCAATCTAAACAGGTGTGGATTGGCGTATGGGAGGACGATATTTTTATAGGTGTTGTGAGTTTTGGAAGATCATCAACTCCATATTTAGGAACGGCTTTTAATTTAGAAACAACGGAATGCGTAGAGTTAACAAGGATTGCATTAAACAAGCACAAAACGCAGGTGTCTAAGATAGTATCAATTTCATTTAAATTATTAAAAAAACAATCCCCAGGTATAAAATTGATAGTTTCTTTCGCCGATCCATTGCAAGGGCATTACGGTGGCATATATCAAGCCGGGAATTGGATATATATAGGAACTTCATCTTCAAATATTCAATACTTCTTTAGGAGTAAGTGGCGGAATGACTCTCCACTTATGCGTCACCTACAAAAGAATCCATTACAAAAAGATATATTGGAAAAAAGGAAAGTTCCGGGCAAACATAAATACTTAATGCCACTCAATAAGGAAATGAGAAAGCAAATTTTACTATTATCAAAACCATATCCGAAAGCAATTAAATGCCCCACAAGCATTGATAGTGATGCGACCAGCGACCAGCCGGGAGAAGGCGGTGTAAGTCCGACCGTGGGGCTCCATATAAAGACAGGGCAGGAAAAGATAGATGAGTAAGAATACACCCAAAATAAACCAAACAGACCCACAAGCTAAGATCATTATTGATTGGGAAGAGTTTGAAAAGCTATGTGTAATACAAGCAACAGAGGTTGAAATAGCTGAATGGTTTGGGTGTACCGTGCAGACATTAAATGAGAAATGTAAAGAGTATTATTCTCTAACATTTCTTGAGGTCTTTAAAAAGAAATCTGCAAAAGGTAAATCTTCATTAAGGCGGGCGCAATTTGCAACGGCTTTAGGGATTAAAGAAGACGGTAAGTTCACAATCAATCCCAATCCAACAATGCAGATATGGTTAGGCAAGCAACACCTTGGACAAAAGGATAGATCACAGTTTTCAAATGATCCTGAACAGCCATTTAACCTGACCGCATTAGTGCGTGCTGGGGCTGAATGCAAGACGAAAGAAGAATTCGATAAAAAATATAAGAATAAGGGGAATAAAGAAAATGAGTAAAAAGCTATGTCTCAATATCGGAGCCGGTGAAAACACTTTCAAGCATTACCCTACAGATGAATACGATTGTGAGAACATAGATCAACGCAACCTACCAGGGATTGACTATATATGTACAGTTGGGAAGTTGAGTTGTTATAAACGCTTCAAGAGAAACCAGTATGATTATATTCTTGCATCTCATATTATAGAACACTTCAATATGGATAAAACCGAATACGTATTAAGGGAATGGTTCAGAGTTCTAAAGTCAGGCGGAACAATAGAATTCAGAATGCCGAACCTTAAACAAATCATGCGTGAATACCTTGAACATGGACATGCACACCTTGCGTCTAAGCTTCTTTACGGCGATCAGGACTACTCGGGTAACTTTCACTATGTTGCATTTGATGAAAGCTGCTTCCTTAGAATCTTACGTGATTTAGATGTTGAATTAGAGGTTTTGCAAATCGAGAAAGAAGGGACTAATATGGTAATTTTTGTGAGGAAATTGTAATGAAGAAACCATTCATGCCAAGCGAAAGAACTTCGCAATCCATTGATTTAATCAAGAAAGCAACTGAAGCTGAAACCACAGGTGACGTAATCAAAAAGGCGGTTGCAGTGTATCGTTATTTCATGGAAGCATTACAGGGCGGTGCAGTTGTTACCATCATTAAGGATGACCAAGTCAATGAGGTTGTTTTCGATAAGAAGTTAACAGTAACGGGAGTAGCGAATGACAAAAGCTGAAAAAGAAATCAAGATAGCGGAACTGAAGAAAGCTATTGAATCTCAAAGCGGTAAAATTAAATCTCTTGTCATCAAGAAAGAAGAACTTCAATTCGATTTAGCATGTCTGCTATGTTCATTTAGAGTCAAGGACAAAATAGGCAACGGCAATGCAACTTACATTATTGATTCAATGTGCATGTACGATAAAGACAGAGTTGAATTAGTTGGCAGGCGTGTGCAGATGAATGATGTACCTGTCAAGAAATCGGAAATGATCTGGCAGTATTTGTCATATCCTGATAAGTTTACTTTGATTGAGAAGGGGAAATAATGGAAGTAAAAGAATTAATTGAGATGCTTGAAGATTACCCTGAAGATTCAAAAGTCTTTGTTTGGGATGGACTTGACGATTGCCCCACAAGCAAAGTACACATAAGCAAAGTAGAGGATTTGATGTCAACGGAAGACGGAATTCTGATAGCTGACGTAATGTTTTAATAAGGAGAGAAAACAATGATTTCAGTAACAATGAACGATGGAGAACATACACTACACATAGATTATACAGATGAAACAATAGGCTTTACCGTTACTGGGCCAGAAAAGATGCAACTAGATTTCGGTTGCGATAAATCAGAGTGGATAGTTATAAATAAGTTTATTGATGCACAAATGAATCCACCCGCCCCCGCACATTTAAAGTAATACAGAATAAGGAACAACGTTCTTTGGAATGGGAAGATGTACAACTAGCAAAAGCACTAACAAGTGATTGGAATGTACTTGCATATGATGGGTTTGGAATAAGGCTTGACGATCAGCAACAGGAAGCCTTATATTTAATCCAACACAACAAGTATACAGAGATCCATTCAGGCCATGCGAGGGGCAAAGATTATTTAGCTGCTGCTGCTGGCCTATGCTTCCTTAATTGTTTCAGTCCTTCAAAGGTTATCTGTACAGGGCCGACTAAGTTCCAAGCTGTCAATATCAATATGGCTGAAGTGTCGAGCATTTATCGTAATTCCAAAATACCATTACCAGGAACACTTTTAGCAACCCGCCTTGATATGCCTGCCCTTGACGAATATGGGAATCTCACAGGCGAGAGAGAAACCAATCATTTCCTCACCGCATTTAAAGCAAATGACCATGCAATTGAAAACTGGACAGGCTTTCATTCCCCAAACACATTCGTAATAGCCACAGAGGCCTCAGGGCTTGACGATAGAGTGTTTAACGATGGCATAGAAGGGTTAATGACCGGAGAGAACCCTAAGTGTCTCCTAGTCCACAATCCGCACCATAGAAGCGGTGGAGCATACAAGGCATATCGCAGTAAGTTTTATGTATCAGTTGAATTATCATGTCTAGATGCGCCTAATGTATTAAGTAAAACCTATGGCATTAAAGGTCAGGTTGGTTGGGATTATGTTGCAGAGCGTGTCGAGCGTTGGTGTGATCCTGTAAAAGAAACTGAGATGTGCGAAGAGGAATACGATTTCACTTTCGAGCTTCCCGGTGTCGGTAATCATTGGAGACCTAACGATGATTTCCTTGTAAAGATTATGGGGAAATATCCCAGAGAAGATTCAGATCAAGTCATTCCTTCAGGTTGGTTAGATTTGGCACATGACCGATGGGATGAAGTAATGGAGGACTACGAACTCCACGAAGATGATGCGCATAGAACACCGTTAAAATTAGGCGTGGATGTTGCGGGTGGTGGAGTTGATAAAACGATTGCAACTTTCAGGCGTGGCAATGTCGTAGAGAAGATGGTTAACTGGCCTAAGCCTGCTGATATGAGATACATTCACCCCAACACTTTAGGTCACATAAAAAATAGCTTGACAGATTCACAAGATATAGGTTATATTGATGCGATAGGTGAAGGTGCAGGAGTTTTCCAGTTTGGCGTTGCGGACGGTCTTAATCTTGTCTGTGTCAAGGGAAGCGAGAGCGCAAAGGGTTTAACTTGTATGCATGAAGTGAAAACCTTTTTTAAGATGAGATCCTATTTGATTTGGGCGATTAGAGACGCCTTAGATCCTAAGATTGGGTACAACTTAGCACTACCAAGAAACGAAGAACTAGTTGAGGAACTAACATCATACAAGATCAAGAGACGTATGAGTGATGGTAGTATTTTGTTAGACCAAAGCGAGGATATAAAAGAGCGTATAGGAAGAAGCCCAGATTGGACTAGTTCATTGTCAATGACTTTCTTCCAAGATGCGAATACAGATCTATACATGATAGGCGGAGGAAACAGAAAATGACAGGTACAATTTTAAGCAGAATGCGTGGAGTACCAGAACCTAAAGCAAAAGAAACCAACACAGCAAGAACCCAAAAGATTTCAGGACAGTCAAGGCATTCATTTCAATGTAGATTAGGCGAGGACATGAGCAAGCCTAAATACATGATTGATGTTAAGTATATTGACAAGATGAGAGCGTTACTTCCTTTCATGGATGTTATACCAAGTGCGTACAACCGACTGATAGGAAAGTTTAATTTTGAAAGCACTAATCCGCAAGTTGAAACATTCCTTAACGATCTGTACAAATCAATTCAGGTGAATGACTTTTCGCTTTCATGGCCTACATTTCAACAACAACTTGTTGACTCCTGCATTGCAAAAGGTTTCGGAGTTGGTGAAGGTGTTAGACTTGGAAAAAATGTAGCATGGGATTACCTGAAGAACATCAATGCGAACTGTATCGGATTGCACAACACTGAAGAACGGTATCATCTTGGAATGGTTGACAATTTCAATCGGGTTGAAACATTCAAAGACATGGATCTGATATATTATTTAGCAACTGATTTAAGGGACGGTTATCCATTAGGGTATTCAATCTATCATGGTATGCCTTGGATGCTTTCGATTTTAGAACATCTATATCAGTCTATCAGCAACATGTCGTGGCGTACAGCAGATCCATCTTTTATAATCTCAGTAACAGGCGGGAAACCTGAAGGATCAGGTGGCGACATAAACAAAATGATGAAAGCAACAAATACCGCCGCCAGTGCAATGAGAGATCAGATAAAAGAGATTATGGAAACTAAACTTTATGGCGGTACTCGTGATGCGTTTGCCGGATTACCATATGGTGCAGAGTTAAAGATTGAAACGCTTGGAGCAGGTGGAGAGGAAATGGTCAAGGCTTTACAGTTCCCAATCGAAGAAATGATTAAGCCATGTATCGGTAAATCTGCATTACCTGATTGGCTATTCGGTTACAACTATGGAAGGACTGAGGCGTTAAGCAATAATCAGATTATCATATTAACAGAGAACGTAAAAGCTTATCGTGATGGACTAGATCCAATCGTAGGTCGGTTCTTTGGTGATGCTTTGGTAATGGCTGGTTACATTGGTACTGATTGGTCTTTTAAGTGGGAACCCATCGGGTTACATGATAAACTTGATGAAGCACAAACGGAACTGAGGAAAGCACAAGCCGAGAAAATCAGATGGGAAACTGCACTCTCTAAATTTGACATGGGCGTATTCAGTTTTGAACAACTTGAAATTGAATTAGGCGTGAAGTTCACAGCAGCCGAAATCCAGAAAATTCAAACTGGTTTAATCATGAAGAATGCGGGCTTGAAATAACGCTTGACATTCTTGTTAATAATTATTATATTGATAGGTAGATTGATAATTAATCATGAGATGAGGGATATTTAAGATGGAAATATTAGAAAAATTGTTAACTCCGTGCGAAGCAGCTAAAATGTTGGGCTATCATGAAGAGTATATTCGAGCGATGTTTAGGGATGGCACCAGGTTGAAAGGATACAAAAAGGGACATGCGGTTTTTACGACCCCGGAAGACATAAACATTTTCAAGAAAGCGAGAAAGGAAGTTTATAAAAGGAGAGGTGAAATGATGGACACCTCAGAGTACAAAGACGGCAACATAAAAACCCGCACGGCTCTTATAGGTGGACTTTGGAAAAAGGTAATTGATGAAATTAGACAAGCCGAAGCAGAGGCTCTTTTGTAGTAGTCAAAGATTCTCATAACAATACGGTAGAATGTTCAAAGGGTGATTGATAATTAAATATGAAATATAATCCACACATAAGGCACAACCCAATAGACACTAATGTTTTTTACAGATTCTATAAGAACGCCATGACTAAGAAAACAAAAGTAACAGATATTACCTTTACCTTCCCAAACGATGAAAGCATAAACATGGGTGACGGTACAATGTTTATACCAAGAGACATGAGGACATTTAAAATGATACTCGCAATAACAATAAACTTAGTGTTGCTTTCAGGTTTAACGTTTTGTACATTGTTTGTACTGGCAATGGGTAGTTCGTTAATGATCGGGATTGCCTTTGTTGTGGATTTAGCGTATGTCCTGAATGTGATATTGTATGTGATTCCGCATTTTAAAAAAGGTAAGTAGAAATGTTCAACATGACTAACCAAGCTTTAAAACTGTACAGCATTGAAAAGGGAATGATAGTTCCTGAATTCCATGATCCAAATTGCGGTTGCTATTCTAAATTTGTTAGCAAAGTAATTGCACGTAACCACAGGAACAAAGCCGTTAACGATCTTGTAAAAGAATACTTCAACATCTACATGGATGAAGTTGAAATTTACGAGACTGAATTGTTAAAAGTTTTAGGCCTTCCATCACTGAATGCAGTACGTGCAGACTTTGCGAGTAAGCAGGTTGATGAAGTTTATGTTGCACCTGAAAACTGGCAGGGCAAGACGGACGCTGTACTGAAAGGCTGGTATCAATCCATTGCACTAGATCCCGACAAGTTCCCTACAATGGCTCTCACTGGTTATTCTATAGGATTACAGAAAACGCAGGAACGCATTATAATGGCAACGCCTGCTGATAAAATAGATGAAGTTAGAATTAACGCTATATTCGCACAACCAAGCAGCGAGTCAGTTCAGAGAATAGTTACACAGGGACAGAGTAGATTAAAGACCAAGACACTCGTTGACTTCCAGAAAATCATCAATCAAGAGATTATAACAGGTGTTGCAAACAACCAAACGCCAATGTACATCGCAAGACAGATTCACCGCAGAGTCGGAGAGGGTCGTGCGTGGGATTGGTTAAGATTCACACGTTCGGAAATTGTTTTAGCATATGAAAGGGCTTATAACGATCAGGCAAATAAGCAAGGCATTAACTACGATAGGTGGTCAACTAGCTCTAATCCTTGTCTTATTTGCAGCCCTTTAAACAATCATGTATGGAAGCGTGGAGAAGGGCCAGAACCAGTGTCGAACACACACCCGAACTGTTATTGTATTCGCATTCCCCTATTTACATGGTCTGGCACAATTCAAAACAAATGGAACATCGAAAGCCCCTACGGAAAAGGTATGAAGATTGAAATAGGCTACTTCCACGCAATGCATATTCAGAATGAGGTTGATAGATTGAAGGCACTTGAAAAGTTGTTTCAAATTAAGATAATGGTATAGGGGTTAATTATGGATGATTATACTTTTAAAAACGGACAGAAATTTAAGGCTATGTATTTATCTGATGGGGTCAGTATTACAGTTGGCGAACATGGCTTTGAAAAAATATTGGTTGTGATGGAGTCAGGTCAAATGGCTGGCGTTCATTGGTTTGTAGTATGGAAAGATGGAAAGCTATTTGGCAAGTACAATGGCGCACTGGTTGAGACTGTTTTATTTTTATAGCTTGACATTCTTGTTAATAATTATTACATTGAAGGTACATGTTAATTAAGCGAGGTGAATTATGTTACTATCTATCGGTAAAGCAATTTTAATTTGTGTCACAGTGAGCAGCACATTCAGGGCTATATCTGCTATGTTTTGTTTATCTAGTAGTAGAATCGACCCTGCTGAATTTTTGACAGATGCGATAAAGCGTACCTTATTTCTATACCCAGCCCTCTTGTGGGGATTCGTGTATTTTTTAATTCTATCTTAACGAGGGGTTGACCATGCATATTGACGGAAATAAATTAGCGCACATGGCAGATGTAAACTTTTTATTGGGACGATCCATGAAGTCAGGTGGAATGAGTCTTAGTAGCGAACGTGATACAGGTATTTCAAGTAATTCCATAGTTGCAATAGCGTACGGGATTGGGGAACTTTCACAACAAGAGTTGCCATCTGATTCTAATGATTTGCAGGCTTGTAGGAATATGTGGCACAAGTTACCTGGTCACAGACAAACAGAAGATGCAATTCAGGCAATGGTGAATGCTGAAAATTTTAAGGATAAGAAATGAAAATAAACATAAGTAATAAAAGTAAATTCGCAATTGCCATAATGTTATGTATCTCGATAGCTGGTGCAATTGACTACTTCATTCCAAAGTGTACGGTATTTGTCGGGGTTGTTTTAGGTGTAATAATGGCTGTCCTATTTTTTGAAATTATAAGTATAACCACTAAGGAAGTCGGGGGGAGTGATGGAGAGAATTAGAACCGACAGATTTGAGCATTTGCCAACGGGTAATTTTAGGGAGGCACTGGACAAGTTAATCGGATCAGGCGAAAAGGTTGATGGTGTTGTAAGGTTTTCAAGTCAACCCGCAATATCATTTGAGATAGTCGATAGATGCAAAGATAACGATACTGAAATCCAACCTACTGTAATCCATTTCGACAATCCAGATGTAACGATTAGATACGAGTTGGGTTTGTGGTCATGGATTAAAGTCAAGTGCAAGATGTTGAAAAACACAGTACATAATTCAATATTAAGGCTGGGACATTTGATTAAGAAAGAGGGGGAATGATGAATCTTAAAGACCATGCAAAAGAACTTGAACATATGAGGTATACACTATGAAAATACTGTTTTTTATTGCTCGAATTAAAGGATTACGATGCCTAAACTAAAATGCAAAATATGTAAAAATGAAGTTTCTCTTTTCAAACAAGACTATGCCAAAGTAAAAGATAAGGACAAGTATGTCTGTCTTTGCTGTTTCTCAATTATCTATTTCAAAGCATATCCTAAAGGTAAGACAACATTGTTTGCACCCATCGGAACTAAAGAGGTAGGGACTGCTTTAGGTGATCAGATTTTAACTCAGCTTGTATTTGATGAATACATAAAGGACAACCCACAAGAAAACGTTATTGTCCTTAAACCTGAAAATGATGTATTAAAATGGATCAAAGAGTTCAACCCTGACAAGATATTCATAAGCGAATTTGATTCTGGAAATAAAGAAGAAGTAGAAAGCAATCCCAAAACAATAAAATACAGAATGATAAATGAAATATGTAACTATGCGAGAGATGGGATATATCCAGAGAACCCGTTTAAGCCAAAGTATGTATTCCATAAAGATTTCAAGTATGCAGTAATGCACGTAAGAAACATTGATAAACGTCCTGACCAAATGCAGACAAGGGACGGCAAGATTGACATTAAAAAGAACATGCCGAAAGAAGAAGCACGGGCAATAGCAATGGAGTTGGTAAACGAGATGCCCGTTGTTATTGTTGGTAATGACAGATCAGATGATGAATTGTATACCTTGCACAATGTATTGGATTTTAGATACGAGCTTTCATTGAACCAGATAGCCGGAGTCCTTGAAAACTGTCAACTATTTGTAGGTCGTGATTCCGGTCTGGTTCATTTAGCTGCTGCATGTAAAGCAAATATCATAGCGTACAATTTCACTGGAAAACAATGGTTCCCCAAAATAGAACAATCTAAATTTAAAGCCTTCCTCAGAAACGTTGAATTCTCCGAAGTACTGCAAGAAATAAAAAACTTTCCTTTTTAAAAAATAACACTTGACATTGTCAGTAATTATCCTTATTTGAATCCCGAATGTGTAAACTTGAGTTTACAGTGTAAACCTGAATTAACATAGAGGGGTTTTCCCATGCCTAAATTAGAATGCAGATGCGGTGCGAAAGTTGACGTAATGGTCAGTGATTATAACCGCCTAACGAAGAATGGAACCGTACAAGCTAAGAAACTAGCCGGTTGTGGCGTTTGTCGTGCAAGTCGAGGCAAGAGCAAGATGGTTGAAGAGAAAGTAACAAAAGAGATTAAGGAACCGGTTAACACTCCCGTCAAACATGATTATAAGAAATAGGCGGGAACTATGAAGTCTTTAAAAACCACAAGTGAGAATATAGTATTTGAATGTCCGTCAAGTCTGAGATTTAAAAGCGCAAGTGTACGGGCAGATGGTGGAAAGCTGTTCTTTTTGAATTCAGAGTTTAAGGATGAGAAGAGTTGCCTGAATTGGATCAAGGGCGGTACACCTGATAATATCACAATACGTAAATCACCCTTTCAATCAATAGTTGAAAAATCTGTCATGTCTGAAAGCGATTGGGATTTAATTGAACCCATGCTTCCGACTAAAGGATTAAAGTCAGATCAGTTCGTTTCGTTTAACGACTATCTGGCTTTTAACGTTATTGATAGAGATATGGACAGATTCCCCAAAAAGGTATTGAGTAGACTTTCAAAGACACTTGTAGGCCGTCCTAAGTTGATAGGTCATAACTGGTCTCTCCCCGGTGTTGGCAAGTACTATAAAACAACCCTAAAGAAAGTCACCGTTGATGAAATGATAAAGATGGCCCCGAACCCTCATAGCAAATACAGATCAATGCTTGAAGAGATTGAGGAAATAGACAAGGGCTTATTCTGGCTAGTTGGAACTTATTACATCCCTGTTCACAAAGATGAAATGATTGCAGACATAGGAACAGGTTTAACAAACTCATCCATTGGCATGATCGGAGTAGCATATGACATGGTTGCGGATGACAAAGGTAATCTGAAGTATTGGGAATACGTTTTAACCGAACGCTTGCAAGCAACTGAGGGATCGTTTGTTGGTGTTGAATCTCAATACGGAGCACAAACAAGAAAGGAACACACGCCTACGCCCATAGGCGATGAAAGCCACTCAAATAAGGGTGGTGATATAGAGGGAGATCATTTAGATAAAGATGATGAACCCTTGGCGATTGAAAGTACTAAAGGAGTTAATATGAAAATTGAATTAAAATCAATTGGTATTGTAAAGGAAATTACTGAGATGGTTGAGCTGCCCCATGTCCTTGAATCAATTGAAACAAAAGTTTCTGATATTGTTGATGAAAATACAAGCCTAAAAGAACAGGTCGAAACATTGACAACTGAAAGAGACGAAGCGGTTAAAGTGCAAGATGATTTTAATGCACTTAAAGATTCTGTTGGCGATTTGAAACCAGAGCAGGTTAAAGCCGCACATGAATCTATTGAGAAAACAGCCAAAGAAGCTGAAGAGTTGAAGCTTGACTTGGTGAAAAAAGTAGTAGCCGGTTACATTCTGAATAAGTCTTTAGAAGACACACCGGAGAAAGTCGAAAAACGTACTGCATCATTAATGCTATGGGATATTGACGAACTAAAAGATATTGAGAAATCCCTGGAATTAGAAACTGCCGAACCGGGTACACCCCAGAGTGGCGGTAATGGTGAAGCTGAGAAGAAGTATGTCCCAAAATTAAGTTTAGGTTAAGGAGTTAAAGATGGGTGACATTTTACAAAGAGGTGGAACAAAAGGTGGACTGATAGTAACCGGTTGTATTCCTGACGCTACCTTTCTAGCGGAACTCAAAGTTCTGATTGCAGCAGATACAGAGATTGAAAACTTGATGGTCGGCCTTACCTTTGCCGACAATTATGAAGTGACAAGCCCCGCAGACGGTGCAGCCCCCGATGGGATCATTATTGCGCACAGAGAAACAAGTGCCGCTGCCGGTAGTAGCTATGAATTGACAGTAAGAATGATCAATTACACAGATCAAAACGGTAACTTACATGCACCGGTAGCAGTCCAGACATTCCTATATAGTACAGTTCTTGCGTTACAGGATACGGTTGTTATTGATGGTGCTGATTACAAGTATGTAAAAGATGGGACAACGGGCGGTTTTGGTGTTGTAATTTCGGTTGACACCACTAACACAGAAGTAGACGTTTTAATCTAAAGGAGAAAACCCAATGGCTAACATTGTAAAAGAAAAAGGATTAAAAGGGGTTGACTTCATAGATGATAACTTTACAGTTGACATCTACAAAGAAGCCCGTGATAATGATGTAACCGTTTCAATGATGCTCGAAGAGGCAAGACAGGATAAACGTGCCGAAGCTTCACCGTACATCGGAATGGACAAATCTGAAGTAATGAAAATGAAAGCAGGAATGAAAGCAGCCGGTCTAATTGCACCACAGACAGCACTTGAAGAGGCTCTTCAGAAATCAGGCATTCGGTTAACTGATAAAGTGGACAAGTTCTTTTCATACGGTAACACTGAATTGTTATTTCCTGAAGTTATTTCAGATCAGGTTTATTCAGGTGAATTGAAAAACTCACAGGTTGACCAGATTGTATTTAACCGTGAAGTAATTGATTCAGACAGTTTCTCTAAACTTTATCTTGACCAGCCTGAAAAAGATATTGATTTACGAGAGATCGTAAAGCTTGAAGATCTGCCCGAGACACAAATCAGAACAAGCGAACGTAACATTCGATTGAATATGTACGGACGTTATCTGAAGATTTCCAAATACGACCGTAACAAAATGAGCATTAAAGCGTTGAGTCGTTTCTTGGATCTTATCGGATTACAGATTGCCGTACGGAAAACTGATCTTATGTATTACAGAGCAAGAAATGGTGACGGTAACACAGGGAGCACACCTGGTTCAACCCTGACCTGTGGTGATGGTGCTGATGCAATCAGTTTCAAAAATACTATCGCATGGGCCGCACAACTTCCTACACCGTACAAACTTGATAAATTCGCAGTTAGAAAAACCAACTGGATTACTTGGATTACTCGCTTGTACGATGGAACTACAACCTCAATCGGTAACGATAAATTTAACGCTTTCCCCGAAGCTTTAGAATGGGACAGATCAGTAGCGTTGACTGCAAACTATGGTATCGGTTTTGATACACGTTATGCAATCGAAGAAGTCTCAACCGGTGCGCCTCTTGTCGAAGCAGAGAATATCGTGAGACAGGTTGGTGAAGGAACAGCAATCTCAACTATGTTTGAATTCACAATTGGCGATAACGATGCAATTGCAGTTCTGGATATGAGTTCATAAGAAAAGGAGAAATGAAGATGCAGGAAAAAGTTGGAAAAAACAAAAAGCAGAAAATCGAAACACTTTGGGCAACCCCTATGCTTGACAGACCGGTGCAATTAACTGATCCGTCTTATATGGTTGAAGATGAAGATGGTAACATTGAAGCTTTTGCCGTAGCATGGAATAAGGATGAACTTGAAACACCCAAAGAAGTTCCGAATACATCAACCTTTGCAGGGTATGCAGAAATCAAACATATTCAGTTTGTGAATGCGCCAAAGTCAAAAGTGAAGGTTGAGAAAGAACCAACTGCTAAAGGATAAGGAGGAATAATGAAGTTTAGAAATACATTAATAGTTCTGCTTTGCCTCTTACTTGTTGGTGTTGCATTTGGTCAGACTCCAAGACCTTCAGTGAGAACATCATGGTTTGAAACAGTACAGTGGATTTTGACAGGTTCGGAAACGTTAACCAATAAAACGCTAACATCCCCAACTATTGACGGGTTAATGACATTGACCACAGTAGCAACTGGAATTGATATTAACGGAACGTCTGCCGGTTTAGACATTAATCATTATTCAGTAGATACGGATTTTGATCAAGGCGCAGTCGCTGCCGGTGCTTATCTCAGTCGTGGCAATATTACTGGAGTAGGTTCTTATGTTGATTGCATTGGTAACATTGATCATGTATACGCTACTCGTGGCGGTTCTTACATGGCTATGGCCGCAGATGCTGAAGTAAACCAGTTTTATGGCGGGATGTTTAACGCTAACGCCTCAGGTGCACACACACTCACATTACATGATGGCTTGGTTGGATTAAAGTCAACTGTCACCGTAGACGCTGGCGTGACCGATGTAACCGGTGGAATCGTTGCTGGGCTGTTTGTAAACACTCAGCCGATAGCAAAAAATCTTACCTCGGCAACTTATGGAATCTATGAAAAGATTGGTGGTTACACTGATTATGGAATGGCTGTTCAGGTTGGTGCAAACAACACGACTTCGGGGATACGGATTCAGGCAACTGATTCCGCAGTACTTCCAAATGGTCTTGAGATTAGTACAAATGTAGGAACGATACAGGCCAACATTCTAACGTCAAGTGGTGCTAAGATTTTCACAGGTACTGCCGCTAATGGCGATGCTGTTTATGCAGAGGTTGGTGCTTATGATGCAATAGGTTCTATCTATTTAAATCACACTAACGGTTATATCTATATTCAGGTTGCTAATGCTGGATCAGAATCTGATTGGTATAAAGTAACTGCTACTAACGCAGATTAAGTAACAGCTTTACAGGCGACCTCTAAGCAGGTCGCCTGTAAAGGGATACAACGGGTACGGCACTGACTTTAAGTTTAACACAGGACGGGAATTGTACCAATAAATTCAGATTAGAAGAGAGAAACAGAAAACACAAAAGGGGTTACAATGAAAACTTTAACAACCATACTTTTAGTACTCGCACTAACACTTCCTTTATATTCACAAAGCAAAGTAAATTCAGATATAGTTGTCACTGAGACACTTGAACAGGTTAAAGCGAAATGTGTTAGCCTTGAAAAGCAAGTAAAGCAGTTAGGTGAAGAGGGTCAAATCTATAAAAAGCTTTTGCTCAAAACTTTACTCGAGGGCGTAGACGTTAATAATTTTATCCTTGAAACATATCTTGGACTACAGGTTTCTAAAGAGCAGTTAAAAAATGCAAGTGAGATTATAAGTGCATTGAACAAAGCAAAGACAGATGAAGACGCAATCGAAATAATGAAACGTTACAAAATTAGGAAATAGAAAATGGCATTACCTACAATCACAGCAGCAGAGATACGATACAGGTTAAGCACTTTGACATCTTTGGATGTAACTGATTTGCAACTTGCTTCAGCTTCTTTTATTCCGGCAACCGATGCAGTATTTAATAAGCTTATCGCATCCACTACAACACTTGACGCTGACCAGACCGCACTAGTTAAAGCTGCAAAGATTGCACATACTTGCTTGGCGGTTGTAAGTTCTGCTCCTGTTCAATTAACCAAGACATCAGTTATTGATCCAAAGTATATTCCGGCTGCTCTTAAACAAGACCTACTTAACAGGTTACAAAAAGAGATGGATGATTTACTTGACAGTGCAGGATATTCTCAATTTACTTTTTATGTAGGCAATGCAAGCGTTGACGATGTAGTCAATGACGGTGATCCATTATTTCATATACATGGACTTGTTTAATGAGTGAGCAGACCAGATATTTATTAGACCTTTACAGGGAAGCAGATGCGTTTGTATTGCGCACGTATTCAGGTACGGTTTGCCCGTGTTGGGCTTGGCATGGAACGGGTTATTCTAAAGATTGGCATAGGACGGGGAATCCAGGTGCAGCAGTTGCGGATTGTGGCGGTACTGGAATTCTGGTTGCTGGCAGAGTTACGACTGATACTAATTTGAAAGCAAGATTAATACCGACAAGTAACGCAGCCACAGCATTACAGGAGAGGGATTTACCAGAAGAGTACAGGACTGCAATAGGCAACATCAAAGAGGAAACACTTTACTTAATCGGAACAATTAATATTGCTCAATCTGAATCAACACAATTGCCAGTGTTTTACAGTTTGCTAAATGTTGTTGAGCATCAATCCGAAATAAGATATGACAGTAAGGTTTACAAGGTAAGAAAAGTAGACCCAATTTACAATGTAGCGGAACAAGCTTTATTGGTGAGACATGAGTAACAAGGTGGGAATGTCATCTAAGGGATGGTCACGAAAGATGAACAGAATGATTCGTGAAGTAAGACCTGAGATATTGAGAGTTGCCAGAGAGTCAAGCGACCTAGTTTTAACTGAGACTGTCAGGAATGTTTCCGGCCCCGGTATAGGAGAAAGGCCAAGCAGTGATAATCCAGCTATCGGGAAAATGCCAGTCCCAATAAGATCAAAGCAATTGAGGCGTTCCATAAAGAGGGTGACAATTTTCCCGTGGTTATTTGCGATACATGCAGATCCGACTATTGCACCACATGCAAAATGGGTTCACAACGGTACAAGGAAAATGAAACCCCGTAGATTCTTATGGGACACAATAAAGAAGAACTATAGGAAAATACATTCAGCCATGAATAAAGATGTATTGAAAAAGATAAGGGCAATAGGCAGAGCGTAATGGCAATCAGAAAAAACAATACAAGCGACATGCAGGCGGTTATCGTTGCTCTCTTAAAATCCTTGCAAAGCTCTCAGCCGTGGGATTCATGGGATGTAGTTTTTGGTTACCCAAATGAAGAAAGAATATTAGCAGCAGATAAAAATATAATATACGTAGAAACGCCAATACAAGAAACTCTTGCTTCAGAGCAATTTGGCGGAGAACCAAGAAACGAATGGTTTTGCACAATAGGGTACTGGAATTCAATTGACGAGGGCGGTCGAGAAGAAGCTGGTACATGGAATGCAAACATGGTTACTTTGATTCAAGGGAAAAGAACCTTGTATGCATATACGTTTGATGTTGAAATAGGCGGTACAACTTTTAGCAGTACTACCCTGGGGGCGCAGGGTGTATATCTTCAGACTATTTCCTCACCAATAGAGATTGACAAAGAAACAGATGAAGACGATTACAGAATGGAAGTTCAAATTAGTATAACAGCATAGGAGTATGATATGGGAGTAGGAGCAAATTTAGGCGCACCCGGAGCAAACGATAAAATTCTTGGTAAGTTTACAAATATGAGATTTTATTTACCAGAAGCGACTGCACCGGAGAACCCCGCAACAGCAACAAGTCTTTACGGAGTACAGGCTTTTGATTTTGGCGATCCTGACATAAAATTCACATCTGAAGTATTTCAGTTTGGTGGCGGTGATGAATTTTACAATATGGAAATCGGCAGATCATGGCCCTTCACCATTGAGTTTTTACAGGGCAAGGCATGGGCTGAGTTAGCAAAGCTTTTAGGGATCACTCTTAGCTTATCAGGAACTACACTTGTACCACTGGTAAAGAAGAATGATTATCCTAACTTTATCCTTGAAGCAGTATGTCGGCAAACAGACAATGATACTCACGTTGGCAGCGTAATTATACCTGACATCATTTTGAGTGACATTACATTTAGTCAGGTTATTGACGATGACACTTTCACGGTAACGGGAATGTTTAAACGAGTTCCCGCATTGCTTATGGCAGGCGCAGAATTAGTCTATGAACAGTTCGTTGGTGATGGCTCAACAACAGATTTCACACTTGCATCAACACCGCTTGAATTGACAACTGCAACAGAGTGGGATGAATACGATCTTGATAATACGTTCTACATTAAAGAGAAAGCATCCGCAGCAAGTACCGGAACAATTAAGAAATCAGGATATAGTATTACTACCACAACTCTGACCGCTGCAACAGCACCCGCAGTCGGAACCGTTGTACAGATACTTTACGCAAAAGCAACAGTATAAAAGAGGGATAAAGATGAGTAGAGAGCCAGAATCTAAAAGCAATATAGTTGAAGTTGCAGCAAACTATGCATTAACGGGACAGCTTTACGAAGGGTTAAAAATTGTATATCCACCAAGTAACCGGAAACCCTTTGCAACTGCCGTGTATAATAAATGCGCAAAACTTATTCCTCAAGATGAATTATTCGTGGCTCAGATTGATAGTAGTGGGGCGGTCGTTATGGCTGCCCCATTATTTAAGAGTGGCGAGTCTGGACAAATGTCTTTAGAAGAAGCTGAGACAATTGTTAAGTGGGGAAAATCGGGAGTCATAAAAGGCTTCTTTGAAATCATTGGTAAAAATGGAGAAGAAAAGAAATGAAGAATTCATTCTTAGACAAAATCAAAGAGAAGCAAAAAGAAAGAAACCTGTATCAGGATTTTGAATTACTAAGCGTACCAGTAAGATTATCAAATGTTGATATGCAAAGTATCATGATTGAGATTAGAGATTTCAAAGTTACACTAACTGAGAAATACGAGAGCGGTGTTTACAAGGGGAAAAAGGTTAACGAAGTTGAGTGGAATAAGTACTTGACTAAGAGACGTGAAGCATTAGAAGCACAACATAGTGATGATTCTGAAAAGATAGAAGAAGCCATGCAGGCAGAGGTTGAGAATAAACCTAAGTCTGAAGCAGAGAGATTAGCAGGGCAAGAGGCCACATCGGACGCAATGTTTTCTATACTTCCTACATTCTTTACTAATCCAGTAACGGGTGAAAGGGTATTGCCAAGAGGCTCAAAAGACCTTGAAGAGTTTACGGCAATTGTCCGTGGTAGCGTTGAAATGATTACAGCAATATCACAAAACTTTGTTGCATTGCAATCCAAGATGGATGAATTGACTGATGAAGTAAAAAACTTGCCAGGGGAGACTGCCTCCCCGATTACGTCCTCAGATTCAAAATAGGTGAACGGTTCGGAGTACTGCCGACATCTAAAGAGGTGGATGCTATAATTGAAGACGATTACATGAAGGCTTTATATATAGGAATGATGTCAACAGTGAAAACGAATGAAGATGTCATACTTGAATTCTTGATGAAGAGATTGCCATATTTATTTGACAGAGTTGGAAACGCTGCTCTAAGGGGTGGCGTAAATGCAAGGACAGACAAGATTAAAAACATGACAAAAGACATGGATGAATTATATAAACCAAAAGAGAAAAAGAAACGTGGACTAATCGGGAGAATGTTCAACTTTCCCGGATCTAACAAGAACGTTCAAATAGTGAATGGGTAACGATGGCTAGTATTGGCGGATTAGGCGGACTTGGAGACATAGTTGCATTTGTAGGCGTGAGTGGCGATGCTCAGTTTATAGGCAAAATGCAAGCAATGGACAGTCAGGCACAGGCTACGTCTAAAAATGTAGACAAGGCCCTGAAGGTGTCTATGGTAGCTGCTGCTGCTGCAATTGGAATCGCAGCGGGTGCAGCAATCAAGTTTGAATCTAGTTTTGCCGGTGTTACAAAAACGGTTGACGGCCTTCGTGATCCTATGGGTAATCTTAACGCTGAAGGTCTTGCGCTTGCCGAAAGCTTTAGAAAACTTTCACTTGAAGTTCCAATATCAGTTAATGAATTAAACAAGATTGGTGAATTAGGCGGTCAGTTGGGAATAGCAAAGTCCGACCTAATCGGGTTTACCGACACCATTGCAAAGCTTGGAGTTACTACAGATTTAACAATTGAAGCAGCAGCGAGTTCTATGGCTAGATTTGTTAACATAACTCAAAAAGTCGCACCCGAAGGAATGACCGCAGCCCAACAGATTGAGCGTTTAGGATCTACGGTTGTTGATCTTGGAAACAACTTCGCAACAACCGAGAGTGCGATACTCGAAATGTCTTCACGTATTGCCGGTGCTGGTTCTCAGGTTGGATTATCACAAAGTGACATCATGGCATTTAGTGCTGCATTGTCATCGGTCGGAGTTGAGGCTCAAGCTGGCGGAACATCTATAAGTAAAGCGTTTATAAAAATTGCTCAGTCGGTTGCTAATGGTGACGATAATTTGGGACTGTTTGCAAAGACCGCAGGGAAAAGCATCCCAGAGTTTTCAAAACTATTTGAAGAAGATGCAGCCGGTGCAATGGTTTCATTCTTTGAAGGACTTGACAATGTATCTGAAAGTGGCGGAAATGTATTTGGCGTATTGGAGCAATTGGGAATTACAGAAACAAGACTGAGGGACGTATTTCTACGTGCATCATCTGCAAGTGGCATATTCACAAGTGCGTTAAAGAAAGGCAAGAAAGCTTTTGAAGATAATAACGCACTAGCGAAAGAAGCAGACCAGAGATTCGGCACTATGGAATCTCAACTTAAACTTGTAGGGAATATCCTCAACGATGCATTTATAGACATTGGTCATAAGTTATTGCCAGTGTTTAAGTCAATAACTACTTTCTTTAAAGAAAATCCACAGGCTATTGCTGACTTTGTTAAAGGACTTGGATCGGTTGTCATCGCAGCCGGATTAGTCTCAGCAGCGATAAAGATTGTGTCGCTACGGTTAGCAACTGGGATGAAAGCCATTAATGCATCTATCGGATTATATGGATCTCTTGTAATTGCGATAATAGCTACTGTAAATGCAGCGGATCAGTGGAAGGATTCAAAGGAGCTTGAGCGCAAGGCAACCGAAGACGCAAATGAAGTAATAAAGCGTGGCACTGAAAACTATATGGATATGATTGACGCTGTTGTGGAACTCGGGAAGCATGGTGATGATTTTATTATATTCAACGGAAAATTAATGAAAGCCAGTGAAGCATCTTATGCGCTTGGCACATCTCTTGAAGCTATGAGTAAATCAGGTTCTACTATGGGTGGAACCGTAGAATTATCATTTAATAAAGTTGATATTGCAGCAGCACAAGCAGCCAAGGCAACGGCAATCGCAGCAGCAAAGGCAGCAGAGCAAGCAAAAAAAACTGGCGAGTTAACTATCGTAACAGAAGAATTAAAAAAGCGTACTATCGAAACAGTTGATTCAATAAATAAAGAAATAGCTGCACTAGAAAAGGACTTAAAAACAAAGGGCATAACCGCAGGGGCAACAAGAGACCTTACCAATGAAATTAAAGACCTTGAAGATAGGCTGAAACCAACGATAACCGCAGAGCAATTAATGACGGCTGCGCTTTCTTTTAATGCCGGTATAATGGAAAACGTAAGCAAAGCAACTGATAAGGCTATAGGAAAAACAAAGACATACGAGGAGCAATTAAAAGATACTAAAGAAGCCCAAAAGAAAATGAACGATCAGGCCATGAAAGCCGTTGGTGCATTCGGTGCAATGTATGATGCAATCGGAGGTGGCGATAGTGTTATAGATGGGTTTGTGACATCGTTTGAACAATTTGCATCAGGTAATTTTATCGGTGGGACTATATCGGCGTTAGGTGCATTGTGGGAAGCAATGGCTCCACCTGAAATGATAACAAGAACACAAGCATTTAGCGATGCCAGTATAAAAACTGAGGATTCAGTAAAGAAAGAAATAGCGGCACTGTCTGATCTTGCGGCTAATTATGAATTAACTGATTTTGAATTAGAGCAAGTATTGGAAAAGATTAGATCGCTTAATGACCAGCTAGGAAAGACAACTTATGTCAAGACTATTGAAGACTTACAAATATGGAGTGCTGCCGTTAGGGGTGTTGGCGAGGCCTATGCTGAATTGTATTTCCAATCAAGGCAGGTAGCAGACAATCTCGCACATCCATCTCAGGCCACTAATGATGCGTTTTGGGAAATGCATACAGCAGGATTGTCAGTTGTTGAAAAGTTGGAAAAAATAAAAGAGTTAATGGCTAATCCAGATGCGAGCACCGAGTGGCTTGAATTCTTGACAGCAAAGTCAGACGAATTAACGGCCTCACTACAAGCGGCTGAAGACGCAATATTGGACGCAATGGGAGAAGCGGTACAATCTGCAATTATTGCCACGGCTGCTGAAATTGCCGCACTTGAAGGTCAAATAGCTGTCTGGGAACAACAAATGAAGGACATTGATCTTGAGACAGAAAAAAACATTGCACCATTAAACGATGAACTGGACAGACTTAGTACACTTATTGCTGATCTCCAAGAACAAAAGATAAACATTCAAATACAAGCTGATACAGATATTGCAGAGCAACAGGCTATTATTACAGCATACACAACCTTCATTGAAAAAATGAAATCAGCCGACAATATAAACCTTGACAACTTGCATGATGAATTAGAGGAAACGCTTGGACTTACCAAAGCTATAACAATAAGTTTTGGTGAAATGAACGCTGCTATGCTGCAAGATTATACACAATTTGAAAAAGACATGCAAGCTGTCAATGATGCCATAGATGATTTGACATTCTTTGAAATAGATTTTGACACAACAACCGCAGATGAACAAATAAACTCTGCCATCATTAGAATGCAGGATTATCTAGCAACACTAACACCCGGATCACCAGCATATGACGCTGCAAAGAAAGCCCTTGACGCAATGTCTGAAAAGTTTACAGATATGGGCGGTGAGATTGACAGAGACAAGGCTTATGAATTCGACATATCAGAGGCCGAGAGAAAAGCCGCAGAGGCAGAAGCGGCAATTGGTGACATATCAACAAAGGCCACTGAAGACAAAGGAATGATTGATCTTGACATTTCACAATTACACCTGAAGATTTTCCAAGCGATGCAAGCAGTCAAGGGATGGAAAACTTTTGCAGAGGGCGAGAAGGCATCTATTCAAATAAAGATTGACGATGCAAAGTTGGAGATTGATGAGTTATTAACATACATGAATAAATTAACGGACACCACAGTAACAATAAAGGTGAGGTATGAGTTATTAAATAGCCCACCAGACGGATTAACAAGTCTATCGGGTAGTGGCGTTGCGGATATCCTAGCATCGCCAGAGGTCAATACTACTGTAAACGTTCCTGCACCCGTTATCCAATTAAGCAACATTAACCCGCTTGCAGAGGTTGCGCATGTTGATAACGTTGTAGATCCAAGACAGCTTGAAACATCACGATTCACTATAAAGAGAGGAAGCTTTTAATGGCAACAGCTTTAAGAATTGTACCATACACGACCGCTTGGAATGTTGGTGACGGTGAATATGAATCCACCGCTGCAACTCCTATTGATTTTGAAGTTGAAGAAGTTGTTGGAGATAGTATAAAGTTTTTACAGAAAACGGTTATGACTCAGCTTTCACAGAAACAACCTTCGTTTTATTATGATACCGATGTGCTAGGAGCAAGCCCAACATTGGGGCAGATTTTAAAACTTAGCCTATTGGAATATTACGGGACAACACATGCTAAAATAGTTAGCCTATTCAATAGTAACTACACGATATTTGACATCTACTTGAATTACATTGAAGACATTAACACAAAGACACAATTTGTATTAAGCCTAAACAGAAAAAAGGTATACAGTTTCGGAGCGTCCGCTGCATTTATCTCACACGCACTCACATTCTACAGGTCTGAATAATGGCATTTACCGCACAAATGAAAAAGGC
>Ga0208904_1000194_pt1 | contig 52019 bp, 61 predicted proteins | sample AntAceMetag02UKB_FD_184774 | JGI IMG/M metagenome (GOLD analysis project Ga0208904, IMG submission 184774) | Saline lake microbial communities from Ace Lake, Antarctica - Antarctic Ace Lake Metagenome 02UKB (SPAdes) (version 2) | ecosystem: Environmental > Aquatic > Non-marine Saline and...
CTGTGGTCGTGGTCGGGGCCGCTGTGGTCGTCGTCGGGGCCGCTGTGGTCGTGGTCGGGGCTGCCGTCGTCGTGGTCGGGGCTGCCGTCGTCGTCGTCCCGCCGCCCGTGGTGGTCGTGGGGGCAGGGGTCGTCGTCGTGGGGGCCGGCGTCGTCGTGGGGGCCACGGTGGTCGTCGTCGTGGTCGTCGTGGGCATGGCCGCCGACAACTCCAAGTCCTCGACCGTAAACGAGATGACGTGCCCAGGAATGCCTTCTTCCATAGAGTTGATGGCAAACACATGCCGGTACGCAGTCGTCGGCATCGTGATGCTCAACTTGTCCACAAACTCTGTGTGAGCCGCGTCTGTGTATATCCACACCTCCAGAGCCCCGAGTGTGGGCCTGCTCACAAGCAAATAGTAGTCTGTGCCGTTATCCAACAAAGAGGAGCCATCGCTGTCTCTGTCTTCGGTCTCCCCAAGCTGCAGCCGCGCCGTTCCATTACCATAGACGTCCGCATACAAGAGCAGAAACGCCGCGGGCGTCTCGTTGGCGTACCAATCGTGGTGGCTCTCCACCGCGTCGGCTACCGCCCAACACATCCCTAAGCCTGCCAACGTGCCGCCCTGGGGTGTGAGCTTGAACGAATGGATGAACGTGCCGAATGTCCCCCAACCCTTGTCATCTGACAGGCTGGCAACTTCAAGCAGGTTCAGCCCGAGGGCTCGGGCCTTGGTCGCCGAGTCCACAACGATGTGGCTGCCGCCGATCTTGCTATAGAGGGTGAGGTTTTCCATTGTGGGTGGCTCACTCAGTCTTGAGCGCGGTGCGCCCTTCTGCAACGGCCTTCTCGAGGTGCGGGATGGTGGCCTCTGCAACCTTCTCGCCGTCCACGTTCACATTGATCGACAACTCCGTCTTGCCTCTGGCCGCGGCGGCCTGGGCCGCGCTACTGTGGCCGGCCTTGCCAACGTTCGCCGCTCTGGCGGCCATGACCTTCGCCATGTAGGCATCCCGCTCTGCAGAGGTTTGCTCCGTCCCGCCAAACTGCTCGACGGCCTCCTTGCCGCCCTCGACGCCGCTCATCTTGTCATGGAGCCACTGCCACTTGTTGGCGATGGCGGTGATCCCCTCCTCAATATGAAGCAGCTCGCCGATCAACGATCCGAGCTTCCACCCGACAAAGGCAATCGCGGCAACGGCGGCAATCTTGGCAAGGAATATGCCGATCAGTTGGAGCGTCGCGGCAAGGCCAGCCCCGCCCATAGCGGTCGCCCCCATCCCGGCAACGCTCGATCCGATAAAGCCAACGATCTTCATCAGCGCACCGGCCACAGCCGCAAGGGGTAGATGCATCAGAGCCGAGCCAAGGCTGCCAATCATCCCTGCCAATGGAAGGATCAGTGGCCCGAGCTTCATCAGCATCAGAATAAGCACGGCCTTCTCGGGGTTCTTGCCAACCCATTCCGCGATCCACATGACAAGCGGGCCCATCTTCTCCCACAATGTTTGCAGAGCTGCCCCAGCCTGGACAGCTCCGCTCTTGATCGCGGCCCATGCAGCCTCAGCTTGCGTGCGAATCTCTGGCCAGTTGGCCTTGAGCTTGGCCACGCCTTCGGTAGCGAACTTGCTTACAGCGGCCACGATCTCGGCAACATGCCCACGGATCGCGTCACGATGCTCACCCCACCATTCTTTGATCGAAGCGCTCCACCCTTTGGCGTCCTCCTGCCAGGACACAAACTGCCCGCGTAAGGCTGCTATGGCTTCGCTCACCATCGGGCCGAACGCATCGCCGGCTTCCTCCTTGAGGTTTTGCCACGTCGACCCGAGCGCGTTGGCGTCCATGTCGAGCGACTTCATAGCCTCAGCCATTTCGTTCGTCTTGACCGCCCCGGTTCCGAGGGTCTGGCTCATGGTCGCCGTGTTCGTCTTGAGCGCGTCGATCTGGCCCACGAGCAGCTCGAATACCTTGATACCTTCCTTGCGCCCGAACAGCTCCTTGATCTCGTTCTTTTCGGCCACGTCAATCACGTCGCCGTACTTGTCTCGCATGGCCTGCAGCAGGTCAGCCGTGCTCTTGAGCGTCCCGTCTGCCTTGAGGAATCCTTTGGTCAAGTTGTCAACGCCGGCGCGCTCCTCCTCAAGCGCCTTGATCTCGGCCTCGCTCGCTCCTGCATCCCTAGCTTTGGAGATGGCTTTGTCGAGCTTCTCGAGTTTCTTGGCGCCTTGCTTCACCGCTTGGGACGCGCCTTGAATGAACGCCGCGTAAGCCGTGCCAGCTTCGCCTCCGCCCATAGTGCGCTGCAACATGCCGAGCACGGAGAGTTGCTCCGCCATGCCCTGGCCGGCCTTCACGCCCGAAGCCCCGAGCGCCGTGATGGCCTGACTCATCTTGGAGCCGTCGGTCTTGAACTGCTGCACGGCTTGGCTTAGCCCACCGGAGAGCATCTTGCCAAAGTCCATGTCAGACATTTTGGCATACTGCTCTTTGTAGATGCCATACCCGATGGCGAAAAGGTTGGTCATCTCCCCAACATTCGCCTTCGTCGCGATGGCCGTCTTGGCTGCCATTGCGGTGTACTCGCCAACAGCCTCGTCACTCAGCTCTGCCAGGGCGCTCTTGATGTCATAGGCCGCGGAGACGAAGTCTGCTTTGCTCCCACCCCATTGGTTCGTGAACTGCCGCGCCTTCTCCTCGATTGCATCCAAGTCCTTGATGCCAAGGGACCGCAGCTCGGCAAGGCTGCGCTGGGTGTCCCGCGTGCTCAAGGCCAGCTTGGTGATAACGGTTGCCGTGCCACCAATGGCCGCCGTTGCCACCCCGGCCGCGATGCCAGCCGACCGTAAGCCGCCACCAATCATACTGCCGAGGTTAGCCTTGAGCGTCTTGGCGTGTCCGTGGAACGCCTTCATGTCTTTGCTCGCCAGCTTGAGCCCGCGCAGCAGGCCGGCAACATGCGCTGTGATCTCGACCGTGACTTTGTGCTTCTTGGCCATTACTCCACCGCCTCAGAAGTCTCGATGGTGAACGTAACGCTCCTCAGCTCCCCGTTGGGCGGGTCGACCTCTGGCGGCCCGTCGACAAAGCGCGCACTCGCATGTGACGTCGCGCGCCAGTCCACCCAAGTGAAGGCGTTGAGCGCCCCGACTGCCCTGCTGTTCCAGAACGACTTGAAGGCAGCGTAGTCCTGATTGCTCGTCACGTCACGGGGCAAGATCACTGTCAACGTCGTGCGGTAAAGCGCGACGCCATGGTCAACCACGCGCAAGGCGCCGGCGTAGTTTCGCTCCTCGTTCTGCACCCGCGAAGGGGCGCAAATATACCCTGGCTGTGGAGCTGGCAACGTCAAGACCGTTGCCCCAATTGTCATGGTCTGGGTAGTGGCATAGCTCATTTGCGCTTGGCGGCCAACTTGGCCTCCATCTCCTTATATACGGCTTCGATCTGCCGCGCCATGTCCGCTCCGTAGCGCTCCACCATCGTGGGAACACGTTGACTCCACTTGGCTCCGCGCTGGAGTTGCATCACCGCGGCCGGCCCGGCGTTGCCGAACATGATGCCGAGAACGTTCGCCATGCCAAGCGCGGCCCGGCTCTGCTGAACTTGCGCCATGTGCCATAGTCCGATCACCTCAGAAACCGGGAGCCGCCACGCCGCGGGCAATGGCGTTCCAAGACTGGCCGCGGTGTAACACGCCTCCTCGACCCACTCGCATAAACGCTCGCTGCTCAGGTCTTTGCTTTGAGCGTCGCTACTTGTAGGGTCAGAAGGCGGTAGGAGTTTTTTACCGCGTCCAATGTCCGCCCGACCAGCTCGCATCTTACCACGGCTTGCATGGCTTCAAGCGCAGAGGCCAGCGTCACGTTGGATCGCGCCCAGTCCATGTCAATGCCGCCATGCGTGGGGTCTTGTTCGACGCTGGCAAGCGTTTCGCTCGTGGGCCGGCAGAACGCCACGACCAACGCCGCTGGCAGATCGTCCACCAACGGCAGCAGGCTCGGCAGCATGGTCATAATCTGTTCTGCTACCTTGGCCTCGTCGGTATCTTCTTGGGTCTCACCAATGGTGTCAAGCAAAGGCTGGACATGGCCACTCAAGGCCTCCAACCGCAAGGCCTGCAACAGCACACGGGAGCCATGGCCGGTGGGCTCTGCCAACCGAACCTCGCCAAGCTCTGGGGTCTCAATCGTGGGGGCTATCGTGGGGGTGTCGCTCACTGTCTTTTCTCCAGTTCTTCGTTACGGGTTAGGGGTAGAAGGCCGCGGCTTAGGCCCGCACGCCAAACTTGATATATCCGTGCAACGCACCGTCTTGCTTCGACGCGTCGGCAAGGCTCTTGAGCGTGACGGAAAGGGCGTCCGCGCCGTCCTTGCCCATGGTCTGAGACAAGTCCGTGTCCGGGATCGCCTTCCACATGCACACCTCGACGGTGTCGTTGGCCATCGTCGCGAACGGGCGAATCACGACCTTCTTGCCACGGTCTCGCATGGAGTCACCCGCGGCCCGGCCGATGCCCCACTTGCCGCTCGTGGGGTAGTCATAGCCTTGGGGCTGGAACAGCTCGAACGCGTCGGCGCTACGCTCTGGCGTAGTGATGTTCACCGTGATTTGCTCGGAGCTGACCCACTCCTCGTAAGCACCCACGATCGGGTGCGAGCCTTCGATTCGCTCGCCGGTGATTTGCACGTCGGCGCTCTCGCAGAACACCGGCGTGCTGCCGCTATCTGGGTCAATGATGACCACAACGGGGCCAGCCTTGAGCAGTGCCAAGGCAGACTGAAGATCGGCATTCAGGGTTCCCATCTCACTCTCTCCTCTCGGGTCAGAATATCCTCACGCTCAGGCCGCCACGATGATGGCGTTGAATCTGAACGTGCGCATTTCAACGAACACATCCCGCGCAACGTGCCGCGGGTCATAGCCAAACTCGATATCATCATCCACGGAAAACTCGCCACAGCCAACATAGTCATTGGCCAGCGTGTCCACACTCCAAGACGGTGTTTCCCCCGTCTTGCCGATCATGTCGTTGATGGCAGCCTGCAGGGCGTCGCCGTCGTCCGGGTCCGTGCTGTGGATCGTAAGCGCCACCTCGATCTGGTGGGCCGAAAGGGGAGCCCCCGATCCTAAGCGCTTGTCTGAAAGCACCGTGAAGGTCAAGCGCGGGTACTGCGCCTTGCTCGGGGGGTAGCCGTAGGTGATGCCACGGGCGCCGCCCTCGACTCGATCAGTGATGTCCGTATTCGCCAGCAACGGAGCGGCGAACAGCTTGCGGAACTCACTGTATAGGTTGTGCGTGTAGTCGCTCATAGGATTCCGCTTTCAACAAATATATGCATCAGGTCGCTGTGTAGTTGGGTCAAGACTCGGGGGAGCTGTGGCCGTATGAAGGGAATCGTAGACGTGGTCCCGGGAGCCTTGTGCTTCCAGGTGGTCGCGACGCTCTGGCCGGGCTGCCAGTTGGCAACGCTGCCGCCGGCGATGCCTTCGCCAGGGTACTCAAGATAACCAGAGTAGGGCATCGCGTTATGAAGGCCGGCCACGAACGTCTTGCCGCGCTTGGCCAAGAACGCTTGGTAGCTCTTGCGCAGGCCGCCTCGTGGGCGCTTGCTCTCAAGTGGCCGATACACCATGTCGCCAGTCACGCCAAGCTGCATGGACGGCGTGCCCGCGCGTCTGGTCTGCGCCACGGGCGTCGCCTTGACGGCCAGGCCGCGCCAGTAGGCAAGCGCCTTGCCGAGTGCTCGATACGTCTCAGCAGGCGCAAGCTGTGCCGCGGCGTGGAGCCGCCGGGAGATGTTCGTCTCCTCATGCACTCGCACGCCGATGATGTTGGCAATCTCTTGTGGGCTACGAGCCACTCTCGCTACTCCTCACGCTCACTCGCTGCAGGCCCGCGCGGGTATTCTGCAGTGGCAAGACCATGTCGACAATCCAATCCTGTTCGTCTATCACGAGTAGGTCGGGCTGCTCATCCGTGTTCGTCGGCTTCACTTCAACGCTGGCCGGGAGCCAGACGGTGGCGCTCCGGGTTGCATGGTGGCCGTCAGGTGCGATAGCGCTTCCTTGCTGGCCGCGGTTTGAGTCGATGACCAGCCGGCCCTTGCACGTCTCTCTGAGTGCGTAGCCCGTGCGGACCACGCCAGAAGCGTCTTGTGTGTTCGCACTCCTATACACCTCGACAGTCGTCTTGAGCTTGCTGAGTCGGCGGCCCATCACACCACCACCCGGGCGGGCTGATACCGCTCCAGCAACTCTTGGGTCGCGGGCCGCATGCCCTTGGCAACTGAGAACGTTTCTGTCCAATCGCCGATCTTGCTGTCAGTCAACACGTCGTCGCCGTCTTGTGACCGGCGCCGCTGGTTGTACCAGTAGGCCACCTCGGCAAGGAGCGTGCTCTTGATGACCGCGGGCATGTCGTCGGCAGACCAGCCGGAGAAGCCTTCCACCTTGATCGTGCGCCGGCCCGCGTACCATGAGCCCGTCCACTTGCAGAGCCGCTGAGGGTCCATCACATCCCAAGTGTAGTCTTCATCGAATCCGTAGGTCAGCAGGTCGGTCGCGGCAAACGTGCGCCCAGAGCTTTGGTAGACCGCGCCGGGCGCTTCCGACAGAGGCCATGGCATGAACAAATCTTGCGCGCCGGAGCCGTCAATGTAGAACGTCACCGCCTCGCGGAACAGGGGACAGCGTACGAAGTCTCTGGCCGCCCGCTCCACGCCGTCGATCAGTTCGTCAACGTGGTCTGCTGCGTCGTCGTCAAGGTGCGTTCGCACTTCTGAGGCTGTGAGGATGTTTCCCACGGGTCAACTCCCGATCATTTTGCGGAGGAGTTCCAAGGACGCTGTAGCTAAAACGGTCGCTGCGGCTCCGCCGCCGACCAGCAAGAGCTTGTCGAGCAACGAACTCCGGCCGCTGGACGTGGCGAGCTTCATCTCCGCCGCGCCGATGCGCTTCTCGTGATCTTCGCAGTGGGGTTCGCCACGGTTTTCAATCGTCCGGAGCCGGCCATCTTGCCCGCGCAGCTCCGACCACACCTGGTCCATGGCCGCGCGCTGCTCATCGCGTGATTCCATGACGGCAGCCAGGATAGTTTCGTTCGTTGCGGCCATTGGCCTGCTTCCCTACAAGAGCGACTCGACACGCTGGCGGCACGCCGCATCGGAGTACCTGACCAGCTCTGCATCGGCATATTCGCACGCCTCTGTCCACCACTCAGGATCGTCTAACAGTCTGGCTGTCGCTATCGCCATGCTCTCCACGTCGTACCATGGGAAGGAAAGCGTGGGCCAGAGCCGCTTGTGCGCCTCAAGGTGCTCTGCGCTCACTACGGGCACGCCAAGGGCCGCGGCCTCGACGCTCCACTGAGCCATGACCATGCGGCTCGTGGTACTCACGGAAGCCATGGCCTGGCACGCCTGCTGCGAGAACGTTGCGTTGTCGCATGGGCGCTCGATCTGGATTCCATCGAAGCCGAGCGATGCCAAGCCGGCTACCACGGTCTCGGGTGCGTCCTTGTTTGCATAGCCCGTGGCCTGAACCTTGGGCTGCTTGCGGCCAGAGCGTAGGGCTTCAAGCCGCCGGAGTACCGCAGCGTGCGCAATCGTGCTCCGGTTGTCGACAACCCATCCCATGTGCTGTCCAAGCAAGAGCCTTGGGGGTGCTGCGCGTTCGGATCGCGGCAGGCGGTATTTGCGCATGGCGTCGACGTTCACCGGGACTGGCATATACACGGCGGGCTTGCCGAACACCGGCTCATAGAATCGCCGGGCGCCTTCATACATGCAGCAGATCGCGTCGCAGGCTTGAGCCGCGGCGAAGTGCTGGGCAAGGTGGCGGGCCTCGCACTTCTCCCACCAACGGTCCAGGCAGCCATCGAATATCGCGATCTTGACCTTTGGGCAATGCTCTCGCACGGCAATCGCCGCCTGAGCGCACTTGGGGGTCCATCCCCACTCCATCCAGACCATGTCATAATCGCGTAGCTGGCTGGCGTCAAATCTGCCTTCCGTGATGTCAGTCCATCCGACGAAAAGGCACTTGCCCATGATGGTCGCGACACGGGGGAAGCCGCCAGTGACCACGGGGTCAAGCGACTTGATCTTAGGGCCGGCACGTTCAACCAAAGCGGCAATCTTGAGCATCAGCCTTCCCCCTTCAGTGCCCGAAGCGTCTCAGCCGCCCGGTCGTTTTGGCATCGGGCAACCTTGACGATGTGCTCCCGAGTCGCGTCGCTCATAGCTTGCCAGTCGGCTTCGTCATCAAGCCGGAGCAGAGCATCAGATATATCGCCAGGGTCGGCGATGTTGCGGTCCAGCACAAGCTCTAGCTTCCCTGGCTCGTACGCGCACACGGGAGTCAAGTGGCTTCCGACAACCGGCGTCCCCGCGGCCATGGCGAAGGCTGCAGCATAAGAGAACGTCTCCCCAACACCGGCGGCCACGAAGGCTCGCACGGAGCCGAGCAGTTCCACGACGTCTGCGGCCTTTGGCATGTCAACCCACTCGATGTCCGGCCCCATCGTGCGGACCAGCATCCGCGCGGTCGTGGCGTCTTTCTGCAGCCACTTGGAGGCGATGATCTTGTATCCCGCCTGCCGCACGGCCAGCGCGATGGTACTTAGGTTTTTGCGCCCGCCAGCGGGGCCCAGCAGTGCAACCGCGCGCCGCCGTTCTTGGGCGCCCTTGATGGTATCGCGCATAGCCGGCAGCAAGCGGAAACTCAGGGCCTCAGGCATCCACATAGCCGACACGCCATAGGCGCGATGCCATGCGGGAGCCATGGGGCCGTAACTCGGAAGGAATGTCAAGCGCTCGCCAAGCTCGCCGGCAAGGTCAAGTGCGGAGTCAAAGGCGTTCAACTCTCGGGGGCTCAACTCCATCTGCAGGTTGTGGGAATGCCAGCTCAGCCCAACGGGGCAAGAGCAGGCCCGGGCCATGGCTGCATACTCAGGGTTCATGCCGCCGGCCAGCATCAGCGCTGCCGGGTTGCCGATGGCTTCCGGGGTGGCATCACAAGAGTCTACGATCCGAACCCCTGTCGCTGCTGACAGGTGCGCCATGGCAGCCGACACGCCCGGGGCGCGCTCGGGGCAGACCACAACGATGCCACGGCCAGCAACCAGCGTCGCGGCCATCCGCGGGAGCACGGTCACCTCTGCGTTGCACCAGTCGAGCTTGCACTCCATCTCCGGGTGCTCGGCTTGCTGTGCGAGCATGGACTTCAGGGCGTCCCGCCACACGCTCAGCGGGCAGTCGCGGCCGACGTCGAGCGGCACAACTCTGTCCATGTGCCCGGCGAAGCTGGGGAGGTTCCCCGAGTCGCTCAGCAGGAGTGGGATGCCGTTGGCCTTCGCCTCGGCACCGCATCGGCAGAACGTCTCTGCGGTTTTCGTGGCAATATACACGATCTTGGCCTTGGCGTAGACCGTGCGCATGTCAGTCACGCGGCCCCAGTCCTCGACGTTGGGGGCCGACTCGATCTTCTTGGCGATAGCCTTGACAGGTTTGCAGACGGCGAACCTTTCATCAGGGAAGGCCCTGGCCAGCTCCAAGAATGTCTCCGCTCCCTTCAAGGGAGATCCGTCAACGGCAACAATATACTCAGGCTTGCGGTCCGCGGTGGGCACAAGGATCGGCTCGGATTCGATCCGCGGCCACTCTACTTCGGCGCGGGGGAGGCACAGCGCCGCCGATACCTTGTCCGCGCAAAATTCGCTGTTGACGATCACGCCGTCAGATTCCCACAGCGACCGCACGCCGCCCTGGTCAAGCGTCTCGCCAAAGCGCTCCTCTGTCTCGGGATGGTGTAGAGCGTACCACTGTTCCTTCGTCTCGAATCGGGCGAAGCCGCGCCAGAATTGCATTCTCACGATTATGGGGATGCCAAGCTCCTGAGCCACAACGATCATCGGCTCCGTGGCAACCGTGGCGCGGCCGATGTTCATGCCGTCCACCACGATCATAATGTCAGGCAGCAGCTCCCGCACGCGGTTGCCGAGTTCTTTCCCGTCGACGCGCTCGGCGTACTCTGGCAACGCGTTTCCGTCGCTGTCGTTCGTCACGACTACGCGCGTCTCAAAGCCAGCTTTCTCCAAGGCAAGGAGCCAGTGGGTAGAGCTGCGTTCGCCGCCGCCGAAGTCCACCGCGCCCTGCCATTTCACATGGCAAATCAGCGCCAGCGGCTTGGGGCGTAGTGGGCGGAGCTGCGTAGGCGCTACGGGTTGCTCTTGTGTGCCCCGTGGGCTTGCGTTGCCCCCGTCTTTGGGGGTAAGAGATACGGTCTTCGTCGTGAGGCCGTGTGCGGGCGTGGGGGCTTTTGGCTTCTCGACCACAACCTGCCGCTCAAAGGTGGGCATCTGCAGGACTTTGACGCCTGCCGGATCGTGGACGCCTTGCAGGCGAATCGACTCAGCAGCGCCGTTCTCGGCTTGCTTGTTGCCAGCGGTGTGCGTGATACCGCCCTTGTCCAGACAAACATCGTTCAGAATCACCGGGAGCCGCACGATGCCCTTGGCGTCAAGCACGGCCTCCATGCGCATGTAGAGCACCATGTCGCCGCCGGGGTAGGCCGTTGGCCAGCCGCCGGCCGCGGTGTAGAGCCAGCCACGGTATGCTGCCAGGCCAGCGGCATGGCATCGCTCCTGGAACGCCCAGGGCTTGTAGCTTGGCTTCGTCACGCGCAGCCGCTTGTCCGTCTCGGGGCTGTAGCTCTCATAGTCACCGTAGACGAAACTCACAGACGGGTCTGAGAATGCCTTGCGGATCGCGTCCAGCGCTCCGGCATGGAGCGTGTCGTGATCGTCCAATTCAACACATACGGATCCGCTGAGCGGCAATCCAGCGTTTGCCAGTCGCCGCGCGTGGTTCACGCCGCGGTTCTGGGCCAGCACTGTCAGGCTGATCCTCAAGTCTTGTGGAAGCGTGGGAACGGGGCCGCCGTCAACCACGACGTTCAGCACGTCATCGTCGCCCATCTGCTCAAGACAGGCCGCGGCTTGCTTCGCCAACTCCTCGGGTCGGTCGTGGCTCGCAATGCTGATCCAGAGTCGAGGGGCGCTAGACATGGTCCACCTCCCCTGCAATGCGAATAAGCGCGTGGTTCGGGCCTTCGCTTTCGACCTTGGCCCACGGCCTAACCCCGTCTCGCACGGCCTTGACCAGATGCCACGGGCCAAGCTCGGGGCTCTTGGTATCGTGCAAGCCGATCAAGCCGCCAGGGCGCACGAATGGGGCATAGGCTTGCCAGTCGCCGAACGCGCCCGCCTTGGTGTGGTCGCCGTCGATGTACAGAAAGTCTATGGAGCCGTCGACTGTTGCCACCACCGCGGCCACAACCTTAGGGTCCGTGCTTGGCCGGCCAAAGAACGCCGCTGAGTTGTTGCCCCACACGTCTGGCACCGCGTGCTTCTCCCACATGGCGCCGGTGGCGCCGACTCGCGCGGCCGGGCATTCCGGTATCACGAACCCAGGCTTGAGTTCCACCGTCACGAACAGCTCGCTGCAGAGCTGGCGGAACAGCCGGTGCGTCCCGCCGTAACCGAAGCCGATCTCAAGACCGACCTTGGCGTCCAACGCGTCGAAGGCCTCCAGCACGGGCAGAATATCCTCACGCTCCTGCAGCAGCAGCGCCGTCGGCTTTGGCTTCACGCTCTCCGCTTCGCCAAGCGCTACAAGGCGCTCGACGTCTTTGCAGACATGCTCGAATCGAGTCATCCCAACTGGCCATCGGTCTCCGTTGCTCATGCCCGGCCCCCTTCCTTCGCCAACGCCGCGGCCGTGTCGATGTTCCGCCGGAGCAGCCCATTCGCCGCGCCCTCGCGGACCAGTCGCCGCCACACGACGCGGTTCCACTCGCCGACGTAGGGGTCCCACACGCTACCCCAGTCGAGTAGGAAGCACTTCTGGCCAAGCTCAGGCCAGAGCTTGTGAATCATCACGCACGCGGCCATCCCCGCGCTGATGCAAACGCAATCCGCTTTCGTCGCCTCCACCGCAGCCAGTGTCTCCGCGACCAGCCGCTCGTGTTGCTCGTGTGCAAAGCGCTGGGGCACTTGCACAAAGCTGACCGGGTCAAGCACATTGTGGGGAAGCGTGCGCATATTCTCAGGGCCAACGAGCACGCATCGGTGCTGGGCCAACGCATGGAGTACGGGGCCGAACTCACCGGCGTGGTTCAGGTTCTTGAGCGTGTCCATGTAGACCCACGGCACGTCGACGCCCTTTTCCGCGCGGAAAGCATCATACGCCTTTTGCTGCCGCCCGCCACCATGGCCGTAGTAGTACGGCAGAGGCTCAGTCAGGCACTTCAGCAGGTCCGCTTGCAGGGCTTCGGTGTATGGGCTGCCATCGCAGTTCTTCAGCGCCCAGAACATGCCGCCCATCATAGCGTTGTACTCGCCGTCGCCGAAACGGCTTAGGGTCCACGGGCGCTCGCCAGCTTGGAGTCGCTTGATCCAATGCTCTGCCGGCACTTCGGCCCATAGAGAGGGGCTTGGGTACTCGGCCAGTTCCGCCCGCAACGTGTCGAGCGTCACGGGTTCAGATTGAGGCTCCGCCTCCGGTTTCTTTCTTCGCTTCGCCATTCTGTCGCTCCTACTGCTAAGACAGGTCACTCGCAACAACGATCAAATCCCATTTCAACGGTCGCTCGCTTAGGCTGGTAGTCGCCAGGCGAATCTCAAGCCGCCCGTCGTCAAGAGCCGTCGCCATGTTTGCGGCAGTCAGCCGGCACCAGAATGTCCCGGTCGCTATGTCATCAAGATTGAAGCTGGCGTGCTCGACCGTGTACAGCTCATCGCCGTTCGCCTCGGATGACCGGAGCGTGATGGTGTATGCCGTGAGGTCAACTTCCGCGGCGTCCACCTGGGCAGTGAACGTGAGCTTCGGGGTAGTGTTCTGATCGAGCTTGAGCTTGCCGCTCACCTGGTCATACGGATCGTGCTCGATCTCGACTGTCATGGTCAGGCCGGCCTCGGAGACGCTGGCGGCATTCACTGCCCGCGTAAGGGTGCGCTTGGAGCGCGTCCAAAACGCGTTCTTGAGCGCAAGGAGCAGGGCAACGCCAATGTCACCCGTGTATTCCCAAACCGCCTTGGCGATGGTCGCTGGCGTGGCGCCGCTGCCAGCGTTGCTGATGCTCTCGCCGACAGTGTTCGCGATCTTGTGATCGGCCTGGGCCACGTCAAGCACAGCGACGCCAGTCTGGGCTGCGTTCAGGGGCGCCACAGCGTTGCGGCTGCTCACCTTGGCGTCGAGCCGCGCCAGCCGCGCCTCGGTGCAGACATCGGCGTCCGCGATGTCGCCGCCGGGGAGCTTGCCGTTGATGGCTTCCAGCTTCACGCGGTCCGCCGCGGTGAAGTCCACCGCGGTCGTGTCAACGACGATGCTCGCCGCGGAATACTCAGTCGTCACGCCGCCCTCCGTGGCATCGGCCTTGAACACAATGCCCTCGATGGCGTGGTCGCTGGCTACGTTGTAGTCGACATAATAGATGCCAGTGGACGCCGCCTGCTTCGTGACGGCATCGAGGTTCGCAGACCTGTCTACCGAAGCATTGTTCTCGGCAGTGACTGTGGGGTTGCAGTCGAGGTCTTCGGCTTTGTGCTGCTCGTTGTACGCGTAGATCCACACGCGGTAGGGCGTGCTCCCAGAGTCGGGCCGCTCCATCTGAGGAGCGGGGAGGACTCTGACTCGGCACGCCTGCGTGATGCCCTGCACGTCGGCCTGGCTCGCCACGTTGCCGCCCACGTTGAGGTTGGCGATATAGCCCGCAAGAGCCGCGGTCCATTGCGCGGTCGAGAGCGCCGTCGCCGCGGGCGCGGCGCTCTTGGCCGCGTCGTAGGCCGCGGCCAGTGCGAAGTTGGCCTTGTCGGTCAGCGCCCGCGTCCCGTGTGTCTCCCAGAGGTAGGTCGCCACGTCGGCAAGGGATAGCGTCGGGATGTGCAGCGGGAACACCACGGTGTCATCGGTGCTGCTCGATCCCTCGACCGTGACAAAGTCCGCGTCCATCTCGTCCGCAGTGAGTAGGAGCGAGTATTCGCCGTTCTCCTCCTCACTGGGCGAGTTGGTCGCCGCGGCCGCGGTCCCGTCCGCGATCACGCGCATGGTCAGGTTGTCCGCGTCGCCGGTGCGCGGTGCGTTGCCGTCGGTGTTCCAGACGGTGAAGGTGACGGTGAGTGCTTGGTCCTTGATGGGCATCAGATGCCTCCGATCGCGTCAAACATGAATGCCGGCGGCACGGCAGCCGCGCCGGCTTCGCCGAGGTCGAGGTTGGCTACCCAGCCCGAGGCCGTCAGCGCGGCATGGCCGCTGTCCCAGCTCGTGGCCACCTGTCCCCATTGCCAGCGCCGACCGGTCGGAATCGAGATTGCGAGTGTGTCCAGCAATACCGTTCGCGCGGCATTGCTATAGAGCTCGAGCTGTATCGTCGTTTCGTCAGGCCGCAACAGCCGAGCGTAGTAGGTCGTGTTGAGACTGAAAGACGCGTAAATGTCGTGTTCGGGTGTTTCAAACTCGCTCAGATAGATTGTGGACGCGGCCGCGTAGAGTCGCACCATGATGACTTGTGTGGGGCGCCCGGCATACCAGCTATAAACGTCGTCCCTGGAGTTGGTCAGTGCATAGACAGTGGGCGAGCCCTCCGCACTAACCGCGGTCTGGCAGAACTCGAAATCATGCGAGAACGGTGGGGCGAACGAACCCACACCAAAATCGCGCCACGCATAAGTCGTCTCGGCACGAGTCAGGCCTGTGTAGGTGATTCGGTTAGGCGTCTCAGCCGCGACGCTCAGATGGCCAAGTGGGTTGACCAGAGTCCAATCGTCGTGGAAGTTCTGGTTAGCCATTGCAGACCTCCTGCCAGTCGATGGCGAACTCGGGTGCGTCGTCGGGCAGGGCACGCACAGCCACGGTGACCGCGCCGGCCTCGGCGTCGGGCATGGGCATGCCGTCGGCATCGAGCACTACTGGCCAGGCCCGCTCGGCACGCCATGCGAGGCGCGCCTGAACAATGGCCGTCGAGCGCGGCTGGAACGTCTCGCGCTCCCACACGCGCCACGCGGCCACGTCGGCCGCGGACCGGCGGTTGTGCTCGCGGCGCAGACTCTCGCGGCAGCACTCGATCCAGCGCAGCCGCTGCCAGAGATCTAAGTTTTCGGGGATGATGAGTTGCATGGTTGGGTTGCTCGGGACGGCGCGTTACCCGCCGCCGCCCCGAGCGCTCCTATAGGAGGTTGCTGTCGCAAGTTCAGTCGACGCTACGAGCCGCTGCCGTCGAGCGTCCCGCCGCACTCAGTCACGAGCGCATCGGGCACCGCTGGCAATGGCACAGGCTGGCCGGTCAGGCCCGCGCTGATAACTGCGCTTGGGTCTAGTGTGATGGCGATGGTCATGCGTCTACTCAGTAGGGGTTGCCGTCTCGGAATGGCAGGGGCGGGAGTCGAACCCGCATGGGCGGCTCATGAAGCCGCTGAGTGGCCGTTACTCTACCCTGCTAAATTGCCCCCGAGCCGTGTGGCCCGGAGGCGTCGTCTAGGAGAACGCCGCATCGGCGGTCAAGGCTCGAAAGCTAAGACCACCGTCTTGGCCGCTGTGGGAATATTCTTAGTCGCCTGTCGAATCTGCACCGCACTGCCGGCGCTGATTAGATCGTGCGCAACGTGCTCGGGCACGGTCGCCTCTTGGCCCATCGCCAGCTTGCCAGGCACAAGCGTGTGGCCGTCGTTGCGGAGCATTCTGATTGTCGCCTGTCCAGCCATGGCAACTCCTTCCAAAACAAGGGCGCTGGCCAGGCGCTTTAGCAACGCCCAGCCAGCGTCAACGGGCTCAGTAGGTGATGCCAGTGCCAACCACGAACGCGTCCGTGTGCGTGACGTGCCCACCAAAGCGCTCGGAGAAGACCATGTCGACCTGCTTCTGCCGGGCGATGGTCTGAGTGACCAACTTCACCCCATGGTTGCGATACACGCGGTAACGCTTGAGGTCGCCGATCAGGCAGTTGCCTTCCGCGATCCGGTCATCCTCGGCAAAGTCCGGAAGACCCAGGATTTCGATGTGCCGATACGTGGTCGCCAAGTCCGCCGCGAAGGCAAAGAACGTCTTCGTCGGCATCAGGCTCGACGCGCGCCGGCGGTAGCGCTGAGGGATGGTCTGGAACAGTGTGAGGAACTGGGCCACGGTGAAGGCGCCGGTGACTGCCGTGTGCCTGATGTCCGTGTTCGGCAGAATGCCCTTGCATTCCTTGTATGTGTCACCACGCCCATACAGGATTTCCCAGTCGCGGTTGTCGGCAAAGACTTCCGAGGCTGCCATGTTGACTTCCCGCATGATGTTCACGGGCGAGTCGTCGAGCAGTTGGAACGAGGCCTTGTAGTACGCGTCGGCATCGAAGATGGCCCACGTTTGATCGTCGTAGGTCAGAGCGGTCTCAGTGACTTCGGCGAGTTCTGCCGCCGCGGCAGTGCCCTTGTTCACAGCGCCCGGCGTGTTGCGCACGGGTCGGGTGACCGTCTTGCTCTTGGTCGTGCGAATGTCGCACTTCGGCCAGACGATGATCAATTCCGCCATGCCCTTGATGATTTCCATGGTCTCGTCGTCGGGCACCAAGACGCCACCGGCAGAGTCGACGGACTCCTTGAGCGCTTGGCAGACCACTTCGTCTGCAGCCGCTTCCGCGGGCATCGCTTGGCCGCGGCTCATGTTGCACATGCTCAGCAGGAACAGACCGGCCTGTCCCGCGGTGAGCTTGCCTTCAAACCCAATGGGGTCATTGGGCAGATAGGCCATCTCGATGGGCCGGCCAGCACGCTCTTCGGCGGCGATGGGCTTGGTCAGCCGCTCCTTGCGCATCAGGTCCATCATCTCGGTCTTGATCGTCTCCGGCAGTTTGTCCATGGCCTCTTCGCTTCGGGTGAGCACGGACGCGAGCAGGGCCAACTCCGCCTTGCTCTGAGTGCCAAACTGGGCAATCAACTGATCCGCCTTTGAGGGCCGGTTGTCGAGAGCCGCATCAGCCGCCGCGTCCGCCGCGACACCAGCCGCGTCGCCAGCGGGGGCGCCGGCCGCGTCACCGGCCGCCGCATCGGCCGCGGGGGCATCACCAGCTTCGGCTTCCACCAACTCGCCAAGGCCTTGGGCGATGATGGTCTGGGCATCTGCCAGGTTCATCTCCACGACCTTGCCGCCAATTTTCACGTTCACTTTCATCAGTCTGTGTCCTTTCGGTCTGACTTGCCGGCCTCGTGCACCTCGGCGAACACTTCACGCATTCGCGCCCGTGCATCGCGGGCCATTTCGGAAACACGCTGGCTCATCTGGGCCACGGCGACCATGATACGGCGCTGCATTCTCATCCTGTGGGCCTGGGCTGCCAGGGCCAAGGAGTCGAGTTCAGCATCCGTCAACGGCGGCGGGGGCTTGGGGGGACCAGCAGCAGCCAGCGAGCTGAGTCCCTGCTTGACCTGCGACGACAGCGCGGCAGGCGGCTCGACCGGTTCTGGCGGAGCCTCTGGGGGTTCTTCGGTTTGGATCGTCACCACGGGCTGGCCGGGCACGATGATTTCGCCCTTGGCGGCCAGCTCGGAGAGTTCGTCTTGCGTATATGCGCGCCACTCGGGGACTTCCATGTCGGCTTCGGCATAGTGCGCGGCCAGGTGGGCATGGCCCTTGGCTCGCTCCGCGTCCAGCACGGATTGGTAGCCGCCACGCGCTCCGAGCAGCACGCCCATGCAGCGCCGGGTCGCGTCGGGGGCCATGTCACCATCATCCGCGTGATGCACGCCCTTCACGTCGTCGCCACGGGCAAACAGCGCCAAGGCCGCGCCGTCGCTGTGGGCTGTGGCAAGCCATTCCGTAGGGGGCTCTGTAGGCTCTTGACCCTGGCCTTGGGGGGGAAGGGTAGCCTGGGCCGTCGGCGGCTCTGGGAGGGGCTGTTTTGGGGCGTTTGGGGTAGGCGTGGCCATTGGGGGGAGCGCCGATTCGATGCCCTGGCGTACGAACTGCAGGCCATCGGGGTTGTCTGGCTCCGCGTAGGCCTGCACGGTGGGTGCCGGCATGGCCGCTAGCCGCTCCTCAGCATTGGTCAAGGCCATGCGAAGGCCGCCGTCCGCGTCTGTCTCAGTCGCCCACTCTGGCGCGGGCTGGGGCATCTTGGTCTCGACTTCGCGAGTCTCTGCGTCGCCCGTCTCTGGTACAACGTCCCCTGCAGCGTCCCGGGTTACCCGGCGCACGGCGCTGATAAGCGCGTCCTCGTCTGCCCCGAGCGTTACTACGCTGATCTCGTTGAGCAGCGACTTAATGGCCCGCAGACCGATCCGCTTGCCGTCGTCATCCTCGACCGGCTCGCCTTCCTTGATGTGGAACGCGATACTGATGGCCTTGAGGATGCCCCGCTCGATTTGAGTCCATGCGTCCCCGAGCTGATCCATCCAGAGTGGCGACACCATGGCGCGGGCCGCCACGTAGTCCTCCGTGATGGCCAACTCGACCACTTCGCCGATGGGCACGATGTAGCTGGCGTGCTGGTAGAGCAGTACGGGGTTCTTCACGAACCGGGTCAGGTCCAGGCCCTTCGGCTCAAAGAATATACCCGCGCCGTTGACCTTTTCGTTTCGGGTCACCGCGACAAACTCAATCTCAAGCCACTCGCCGGCCTTGTCCCCGAGGCTCTGGCGGACAAAGGCGGGGGGAGGAGTCGACGGTTGGAGCGACAAAGCCGCCGGCCCCTCCTTGCCCGCTGGGACCGATGCTTGCGGTAGGGCTGAGGTCGCGCGCTGGTCCCACTGTTTCCGAGAATATTTGTGCTTCATCTTCCTGTCTCCGGTGGTACGGCCACGGCGTTGCAGTTGCAGTGACAGTTCTCTTTCGGGGAGCCGCCCATTCCGGGGAAGCTCATGCTGTCCGCTCCGACGTGGAATCGCTGACCGTTGCCGCGCACCTGGCCGTCTGCGGAAATATGGGTGTCTCGGCTGTTGACGAACGAACACACCCACTGCTTGTACAGCACCTCGTGTTCATCCCTGAAGGCCTGCGCGCCGGCGTTCCACATCTTGGTGGACTCAGTCACGGCGATGTTGGCTGGCCGCCCGTGGTCTGGGTCAAGCCAGGAATCGAAGCGCACCTCAAGGTCGCCTCGTATCTGTCTCAGCGTGCGTCGCTCCACCATGCCCCGGAGCACCACGTCCTTGATTGCGTTCTGGTCAGTCTGCGCCGGCCCCGCCCAGTAGGCCTCCGTCCATGAGGAGGCATATTCCCGTGCCGCTTGGCTTTCAAACGTAAACGCCGGAAGCGCCACGTCATACAGCTCCCGCTGGAACTCGCCGCCGATGACGATGCCACGGGCCACGAACGGCTCAGCAAGCTGACTCAGCTCTGCCGCCGCGGTCTCGGGGTCGGTCGCCGCTGCCAGCATCTTGTCAACGATCTCGGCTTCCGTGTCCTGCCGCACCAACCACAGCCCCCCTGCGCTCCACTGCCACCCTCCCCCCATTAGCACATCGCCAGCCAGCGTCCCGATGGCTGAACGGGGCAATAGAGACCACTCCAGCCCTTGCATAATAGTGCCCTCGGGGTCGTCGGAGAAGTGGGCATCCCACGACTGCAAAAAGCGCTTGGCAAACTGCTTCCAGTAGGATCGGATTCCAACGTTCAACTCGGCTCGGAAGGCCTCCCGGCTCTGGTCGGCAAGCTGACTGATGCGTAGGCGCTGCTCCCGTGTCCAGCCGCGCGGGTAGCCCTCCGAGTCGGCACGCTGGGCCACTACAGCTACGGGGGCCGGGAGTTCCTTCTGAGCCAACAATGGCTTAGGCATGTCGGTGACAAAGCCGCCCTGTGGGCAGGCATTGGGATTGTCCGCGAGCGCAGCCACCGCCGTCTCAAGCATCGCTTCCACGACGCTGCTCTCCATGCCGGCGGCCCGTCCTTCATCGGCCAGGGCATCCAAATATGCCTGGCGCTTGCCGTTGTCGCTTGAGCCGCTACTGTCAGAATCAGCCCCACCATTGCCGACCATGTCAACGGGCTGCACGCCAGTTGGCGGCCACCACTTGTCACCCCACGGGTAAGTCTGCCAGCCGTTCTCTGCTGCAATTTCATTCCACGGCGCTCCATTTTTCAGCCGAAATTCGAGTTCCTTGAGTTCCGCTTCTCTGTCTTTCGGTGTCGGGTTGTCGTGCGCGAGCCGAACCCGCCGGCCATAGTTGGGCCGCACAAGATCGTGGTTCAGCCGGGCGTCAAATATCACGACCAGCGGGCCGAAGTGATACTTGCTGAAAATATACTCAGCGCCCTCGACGTTCGCCTTGCTCGTGTCCCGCGTGATGCCCGTTAGAGATTGGGGCACGCCCATCACGCCAAGGACAAGATCGCGGGCCTCCTCGTTCAGACCACGGAATGCAATGGGCGCTTTGTTCGTGAGTTCCTTCCACTCGGCACGCCCCATGGGCAGGCCAATGACTTCGCCAGCCTTGCGCGCCCCCTCGTGCTTTAGCTTGATCGCATCGAGCCAGGCTTTCCTTTTTACCTCGTCGTCTTCCTTGAGCATCACCACGGCGCTGGCCATAGCGCCTTGGGTCATGGTCCAGTACTGCGCGTCGACCACCACGGCTGCCAGGTTGACCCCGGCCGCGGCGGCCTGCTCCCGACCGAAGCCTTGCCGCAAATCCTTCGGGTGGGGAGCGACGAAGTGGACTATCTCGTCAGGTTCAAATTCGACCTTGACCATACCCGTGACGGTGGCAAGACTGTACGTCCACTTCGTGACATGGACCCGGAAGTCGGCGGAGTCAAACGTGGGTCGCATGTTCTGGCTGGGCAGTGGCCACAGTGCCTTGACCCGGCCTCGGGTGCTGCGCTCGATGTACCAGTATGCATCGCCACACGTAAGGATATACGCGGTGGCAAGCCAGAGCATTTCCTCAGTCGTCAGGAACGGGTTGGGCTTCTCAAGCAGGGCGCACAGGTCGTGGTCTTCCGTGTCCAGCCATTCCGACTTGCCCGTCTTGCGATTGACCTTGCGCTCCTGGACTTTGATCGGGCTTCCGACCATGGCGCCGGCAAAGACGTTCACCGCGGCATAGGCCCAGCCGGCCAGCCCTCGCACAGCCGCGGCCTCGCTCAGCTTGCGCCCCGCCCCGTCGCCCGTGTAGGCGTTGCCCGCGGTGGCCGTGTTGATGCCGCTCGCCTCGAAGATCGGGAGAAGATCGTCAAGGTTCTGAGTCACTAAGTCGACAATGCCCCGGGTCTGCTTTGGCAGAATCGCCGCCCCGAGCCGCTGTCTTAGGTTCGCCAGCATCGCCATGCGATTCGCTCTCCTGCGCTCCCACCGGTGTCACAAGATTATGCGCACTCGGGATTCCAGGAAAGCATATCTTGGGTTCGCTGTCAAGCACTTTCTGTGATCTGCCCAACGTTCTCTTTGCTGGCGGTACAAAGGAAACGCCCGGAAGTGTTACCTCCCGGGCGCTTGGGTGTGAGTATGCGTGACGGGGGAAGCTACTCGCCTTCCGCCGGCTGGTTCACCTGGAACTTGAGCATCTCGACGTCTATTTGGACGCCATGGATCGCGCTCCATGCGAGGATCAGCCTCTGACGCTCATCCTGGACGCCTTGGTCTCCAGACTTCATGGCCTCGTCCAGATCGGCCATCTTGTTTTCCATCTTCTGGACGTGCCCGGCGATGACCTTCTCAGCGTTGCCGGCGCGCTCTGCGAACTCAGCGCGTAGCTGGCAGATGGTCTGCCCCTGGGCAATAATGTCATCGCGGTCGCCTTGCATAAAGACCTTGGCCCCCTCAGACGCTCGGGTCTGTCGGTCGGCAAGATCGGCGATGGCCTGCTTGTTGCTCTCGATGCAAACTGAGAGCGCTACGTGCTCCTCGTGGTTGTTAGACAGGGTAGACGCTTTCTGGACACGCTTCACCTTCGCCAGGCGGTCGGTAACGTAGTTGGAGAGTGCTGCCGCCGCGTCGCCTCCGAAGTGCTTCTGCAGGACGTTCCAAGAGGCCTGCCCGTCCGGGTCATCCTCGGGCTTGGAGTGCAGTGCAGCATCTAGGGCCTCCAGGTCGACCTCCTGGGTACGTGCTTCATCTGAGTAGACGTGACACTCAGGGGCCTGCCCCTGCGTCCGCTCCATTGTCAGGTAGAACACTTCCACCGCGTCAGGCTCCGCCGTGTCCGTGGTCTCGCATGGGGCGTCTGACCGCGTCTCGGATATAGGCTGCTCTGGATAGTGCCTCGACGACGCGGCCGACGCACCGGTGGGTCATCCCGGGCTCCGCCGTCATGTGGATCGGTCGCTCCCCTCCAACGGCTCCTTCGCGGTAGAATATCTTCGGCTTGAGACCTCCCTCGTCGCACCGGATGTAGAACGTCTCCATGTCCTTGCTGTCGGTCTGCCGCACGATGGACACGAGGTCGTAAGCCCGGCAACGCACCTCCTCACTGTTCACACCGCTGCTCGGACATTTCCATGCGTCCACGATGGCCTCCACGGCCTTGTGGACTGTGCCCGGAAGGAGCAGCGCAGCCCCGGGCTTTGCCTTCGTCGGCGCGGGCTGCTCCAGCGTGACAAAGCGCTCTCGCAATTCGCTCCGTGCCTCGTCTGCTTTTCGCTCGTGCTCTTCGATGCCATCCATGCGCAGTTTCGCCTCGGCGATCTCGCCGCGCAGGTCGGCGATGGCCGCCTCGTTGTCGGCCACGCGGTTTTCAAGCGCGGATAGGCAATCCATGTCGTCATCATCAGCCAGCCCTTGCTCGTCGCGCGCCTCGCCCGGCCGCTGGATCGGGCCGGCGAGTTCGAGCCACGTTTTTCCACCGAAGAGATTGTTGAGGACCTGCCGTTGGTATAGACTCCACGGCTCTTTCGGGTGGAGCTTTGCCCAAAACACGTCTTCCCCGTCCCCATCCGGCGGCGGGTTGGCCGGCGTCCACAGCTGATAGCCCGTCGCCAGCTTCAGGCGCAAGGCGCAGAAGTCGCCATCCGGCCGGTCAACCCACTTGCCAACATTGATACTCTCACCCTTGTGATTCTCCACCTTGATGAATCGCATACCCTCGCGGCCTGGGGGTCCGTCAAACACGATGTCAATCGTCTGCTCATCCATCTGTCGCTCCTCTCAAAAGTGTGGTTCTTAGCACTGTCTTAATTATACCACAAGATAGCCCAAAGTCAAGGCGGGGTCATTTGAACCCGTCTCGTACGACTTTCCGTATCGCACAAACTCGTATCGCACGAACCACGCTATTCCATGCCTCTCTTGCTTCGCGCTCGCTCTTGTGCCACACGGGCATGAAGAGCGATCTGTGGCAGACCTTCTATGTCGGATGGTTGGCTCCGAGCTGGTCAACTTGCGGCTTGCGGTCACTGCCCGGGTATGGCAGAATCCTCGGCATACGCTTACTCAAGAGTGGCCCCTTTCCTGGGGGCAAGTCCCGGCTTGCCACATGAAATGCACTTCCAGCTCGTCGCCGTGTTTGTTCGTCGCGGCCAGCACTGCCGGGCCGTCGCCAAGCGCGGGGTAGCCTTCGGCAAATGGGTTGACCAGAACAAGCATCAAGCCGTCAGCTTCCTCCCATCGCTGCTTCTCTGGGTTCCACGCTCGCACAAGGAACGGGGCCGGCTTCTCCTTTGGTGGCGGGTCTGGCAGCCCAGACATGCAGCAGCCGGGGGCGAAGACGTTGCCGGGGTCGCTCACGCTAGGGATGCGCATAATCTCATCGTAGACTGAGCACAGCCGCTCGCCGTCGCCGTTGGGCGGAAGCAGCAGCCGGCACGGGCCGTCAACGTTCGGCTCGCCGAAGTCTTCGGCCAGGTGGCAGGGCGCCATCAGACAGCACTGGCCGCACTTGCGGCAGCGGGGGCGCTCGGGGGGCTTCTCAATCATCCTACACTTCTCCTTGCATAGTTTCGCAGATCGGGCCGCGGGGCATGGCCCACCATCGCCGGGTGCCAGGCTCGGCCACGGCAATGAAGCCGTGCGCGCCGATGTTCCACGCATAGACATTGTAGCCCGGCCCGTGGATCGTCGGCGGGTGCCACGTATCGGGGTAGCGGAAATACGGAAGGCCGCGCCGCGGGACAATGGGCATCATCACCAGCTTACTCCTCCGCATTGGTACCAATCGTCCCATCCGTGTCGATGCACGATCCAGCCCTTCCGCTTGTAGTCCCGCTCGACTGCCCACAGCGGGGCCGCGGGGTGGTGCTGATCAAACAGCCGTCGCCGATCCCGGAAGCTCTGCTTCTTCAAGGTGACCGGGCTTTTGATGTCTTCGTAGTGGACCAGCAGCTCCCCATTTGGGCCGTGCCACCACACGGCCAGGTCAGGCCGGTAGTGGATGCCCGCCTCCACGTCGAGACTCACCCGTGGGTGGACGTCGATATGCACGCAGGACGGCTTGTCTGCCCAGAACGCATAGCGCAGGGCTTCGGCCTTCGAGTCGCACCGTGTCTGGCCGATCATGGTGGGGATGTTGCCGAGCCGGCCCGCCTTGGGTTTGGGCTTCTCTGGCGTTTCACCGAGCGGCTCATAGTAGCCGCGGTCTTGCAGAATCCTCTCGATATACTGCCGGGTCTCAGCGTGGGTGCTCCGCTTGTGCATCTCATGCAACTGGGCAGTCGGCAAGCCGTCCATCTGGATCGAGTTGGCGTGCTTTGGCATAGGTCAGCCCTCCTGCTTCTGGATTCGTGCGCCCAGGTAGTACCGGCACCAGCCTTCGGCGCGGTCCTTGGTCAGATCGAAGGCCAGCACGCAGCCGTCCTTGAGGATCACCTTGTATCGGTCGCCGGTGTCGCCGTCCGGTGTCCTCTGCCCCATGCGTCTGAGTGCTTTGATCGTGGCGTCGCTCATCAGGTCGCTCCGTTGGTTTGCTGTAGAGACAAGGCGCTGCCGTCACTCGGGTACCTTAGGCGTCTTGCCGTTGAGGATCATCTCACCTTCAAGGTCAAGAGCAGCCCATGTCATAACGTGACCGATGTCCCGCACGGCAAATCCGGCCTTGAGATAGTTTTCCATGAGGGGCTTGAGAGAATCGGTCACTTTGGTGTTCATAGCCAAGCCCTCAGGGGTGTAGCGACCGTCCTCAGCAAAGATGGTCTTCACGATTCTACTCCTTGGTTTAGTTGTCACTCGATCCTTAACTCTGAGTATATTATACCACAAGAATAGCCAAAGTCAAGAAAGATTATGGAAAGTTTCAAAGTTTCTCTTCTCCGCCTCACAGCACCCAATTCGCCCCGATGTGGACAAAGGTGAGCGCCAGTGCGTCGGCGTAGTCTGGGGACCGCCCCAAGAGCTTGCGGATGCCCTCCTTGTCAGGCAACTTGAAGCGGCCATCCTTGTCATACGTGTAGGGGGTCGCCTTCAACTCATCGGCGAGCAGCTTGTGGTCCGGCAAGGCGAAGCCCTCGCGCAACGCCTTCGAGGCGAGCAGATACATTTCTGCTCTGACGTTCATGTAAGTCTCATCATCGTAAGCCCCGCCCCCAAAGTGGATACCCCGGGCGTCAACTTCGAGGTTCCTGTGCATGTGGGCCACCGTCCCCGAGCCTATGCCGGTCATGTCCACCGTGATATTTGTGGCGCTGACTCCCCACTGCTTGGAGAGGCTGGCCGCTACGTCTCCAGTCCAGATCGGGTCTTGCTTCTGCGCGCTCTCCATGTGCCGCACGCCAAGCCCGTCTCTGATGCAGAAGACGGTCAAGTCTTCGCCCTGCCACGCCACGTCGACCCCAAGGCGCAGGCTCCCGTCGTACTGTGGGCTCAGATTCCTGCCACGCTCGATGGCAGCCTCGACAACGGCCAGAGGGAAAAGCCCGTAGTCGGCGCCCTCCGGGAACTCGCCGCACACCCGCCCGATGTACTCAGCGCTCGCCTCCCCGTAGTCCTTCGCCATCATGGCGATCCACTCCAGGGTCACAGCCCCCGGGAACAGCGTCGGGTCATCATGCACCACGTTCGGGTGCGTCCATGCGTCCATCTTGACGCAGTGCCACGACCCGGACTTGTACTCGTCAAAGAACGCCCCCTCGCAACGGATCGGGTTCCCGCTGAACACGCAAAGCGCGGTCGGGCCTTGGAGTGAAGTCTTGACGCCAAGCATGATCTGGCTTGAGACGCCATGCCCTTCGTCAATTGCGAAGAACATATTTTCATCATGCTCGCCAGTGAAGCGGTCCGGGTGGTCTGTCGAGAAGCCGACGGCGTTGCTGTAGGTGTCAATCTGCCACCATGGCGTCTCGCCGATGTGCCCCGGGAGCGGGATGTTGTTGGCCTGCGCTTCTCGGAACAGCTTAGGCAGCGTGCCCCAAAGCTGCCGACTCACCTGCCGCCCGACGGCTGCTGTCGTGATGATACGGCACGGGCGGAAGCAGCAGCCATACCAGAGCACCGCGCACGCAAGGGCGTAAGTCTTGCCTGTGCTGTGGCAGGCCCGCAGGTGGACCCGCCGATGCGTGGCCAGGCTGTCGAGAAACACCCGCTGGTCAGGAGTCAGCGTCACCCCGAGGACAAGCTCTACCCACCGGGCCGGATGGTGCCTCCCGACCGCGCATATTCGCGCCCAATGCTCAGTTGCCGGAGCCGTCGCCGCCATGGGCGTGCTCCTCGCCTCCCTCAGCGTCAGGCGCAACCATCTCCGCGGCCAGTTCCTCGACCCGCTGGGCTACTGCGTCCTGGTCAACGCCCCCGTTGACTGTGGCGTCGATGGTCACCTTCTGTGCGTAGAGCTTGGCCGTGTGTGCGAGCAGGCTGTGCGCCGCGCTCTGGCGAATCTTCTCATCCCGCTCTTGCAGCATGGCCGATCCGTCTGGGTTCTGCCGTTGCTGTCCGCTCTCGTCTCGCATGGGCTTGAGTGGCCTCGTGAGTTCCCGCTGTGTGAGTAGCGCCTCCGCCTCGACAGAGCCGAGGTATGCCTCCCGTGCTTCGGTTACGGCCTCCCGCCATTCCTCGGGATGCTCTGCCGTGATGTGGCGTGCGGAGTTCTCATTTCGCCGGCCGATATGCTGCGCGATCTGTGCCCATGTATTCCCTTCGATCTGCATTCTGGCGGCCAGCTTTATACGCCGTTGAACCTGTTTACTGAGTTCTGGCATCGCTGCAAGTCCTTTAGTTTGTACTATCTGGAGCGGTTCCGCAATACTCAAAGCGTGCTGTTACACGATTGCTTGAAACAGTCTTCTCGAAGGCTCTATTTGTCTTCCCAAATATTCCGACACAGGCATGATAAGAGGTACAACGCCACTCGGGTCGTCGTTTTAGACTCTCAATCATCTGACGTTGACTTGTCCTAATCGAATACACAAAACCTTTTCTGACGAACTCGTTTGCCACCGCCTGCAAGAGCGCGGTTCCAATGCCAACGCCTTGGAAGTCAGGCAGCACGACAAGTCTTGTGCATCGTTTCAGATTCCGTCGTCTCGGATGTGGCGAGTGGAGCGTCCCACAGAAGGCAACGATCCGATCCTGCCAAACGCACGCGTGACACCTGGCAGCTTTGTTCAACTTGCAATCTAAATAGTGATACTTGCGAAACATGGGCCACAACGCTGTGCTTGCTTCGTGGAAGTCCAACTGCAGCTTTGGCCGCGCGTCGTTTTTTTTTTCATCTCCATGTCGTCTGTCGAGAAGACCCAATCTGGCTGAAGCCACGGGATGAAGTCGTCGTGGCAACTCACGACGATCATCTGCTTCCCTGTTGCCTCTATGGCCTTTCTCACAGCACGACATGCGAACTGCGCAACCGTTCTGTCCACGGTGCTAGTGAACTCGTCAAAGACGATCAGCAGCCTTTCGTCCAAAAGCGCTCTTGCCAAGTTTATCCTCATCTGTTCGCCCTGTGACAGCACAGAGTAAGGCTTCAGCCATGATGGGATACTGCCAAAGCCGACGCGATGCAACATCTTGAACAGTCCAACATCATCCGTCGTCTCAAAGTCATCAATCACAGACGCGGCCTGCCATTGGTAACTCGTGACGTATGCCTCTGGCCACAACTCCCTTGCAAGAGTCGTCTTTCCTGTTCCACTTCTGCCTGTAATGACGCCGATCTGCCATTCTTGCGGCAGCGGCAGTTCGCCAACGAACCGCTCCTCGATGCGCTTCCCTCTTATGTCGTACTGACTGCGCACCTTCGCAGCTCGCCATGACTCACTTGGGACGCTGTGTCTCAATATATCAAAAGTCGGCACTCGTGATCCTCTTTGAGTTCTTCGTATGCTTCGCGCACTCCGTTTTCGTCAGTGAACGCCAAGACAAGTTCAAAGTACGTCGGATTCGACGGGATGTTGACATTTGCTCCGTCACCTTCTCCTCCAAGCACGCCGGGCGCTTCGATGTCCGCCAGCCTGAGCCCGTCCCACAGCTCCGGCAGTTGCGTCTCCAGGTCGGCGAGCATGGGGACCACGCCGTCGGTGAACGTGCCCTGCAGCGCGGCATTGTTGGCGGCCAGGTTTGCGGCCTTCTCCCGCGGTTCATCCCAATCGACTATTCTGACCGGCCAGCGCGCGCCGTCGTGCTCGATCACTGACGTGCCGACAGTGCCCTTGTCGTCTGGCATAGGCGCCACTGGGCCTAGGACCGCCTCAGGCGGGAGTTGGGCGACGCGTTGGTGTCCAGAGACAAGGTTGCCCGTGCGTGCGTTGTACGTGATTCCTGCCACATCCCCAAAGGCATCCATTGAGAATGCCAGGCCAGCCGCGGCCTCGGGTGCTAAGGTCCGCGGGTTGTACTCCGCTGGCTTTAGATCCGCGACCGTCTTCGGCCCGGTCACTTCTGGACTTGCTTTGCGCTTTTTAGCGGGCACGCTGCACTCCTTTCTGCCATTCGAGTCATCGTTCCCAAGCATCGGTTGTAGGCCTTCAACATAAATTTCAGGCTATTTTCTATTTCCGCGAACGGGATCGGATCATCCTTCTTGCCGCCAATGGTCAACCAGTAGAGCCAGAAGCCACATCCCCAAAGGCATCCATTGAGAATGCCAGGCCAGCCGCGGCCTCGGGTGCTAAGGTCCGCGGGTTGTACTCCGCTGGCTTTAGATCCGCGACCGTCTTCGGCCACTCATACGCGGCCGTGGACCTACTACCCGGGCCGACTGGCAGCCGCTCGGGGATGACCAATGCTTTGCGACACGCCCGGCAGCGGACTTCAAACATCACCGTGCCGTCACCGAGCTTCCACTTCCTGTGCTTCTCGCGCCGTCCGCCGCAGAGTTCGCAGACGGCAAGGCCGCCGTGGTGGTAGTCGTCTTTCCATTCTGTGTCCACCATGCTCGTTGCTCCTTCTTTCACCGTAACGCATTTCGCCGTCGCCGTCAAGTGCTTTCCGTCAAGTCTTCTTCGCAGCCAAAGAAACCGCCGATACTCCAACGGCCCTCGAACCGCAGTCCAATCTTGACGCCGAACTTGTCTACGTAGTACGCGACCGTGTTCACATCGGCCTCCAGGAAGGCCGCGAAGTCCCACAGCCACAGGCTCGCCATGATTCTCGGATACCTGTCGATCACCCGCAAGCCGGTACTCCTCCCAATCCATACCAGGATGCCCGCCATGCCTGGGAGTAGCCTCAGATCAAGCGTGCGGGAAACACACCGTCTATTCTGGACTCGGGTCAACACTGCATCGCTCCTTCTGCAGGGGGTGGACGGTAATGCCGTAGAGCCGCTCCGACTTGTCACGCAGCAGTCGCCAGTGCTTCGCGTGGTAAGCATATTCCCGCCACGTCGACTCAAGTTGCATCTCGGCTTCCAAGCGTTCCGCGCTTCCTTCTCTCTCGGTTACTAGTCGTCGGATCACACATGCGTATGCGTTCGCCATGATCACCGCCCGGTCAGTCGCCCGTGCGCCAGGGAGGAGACGCCGACATGTGCGGGCCGCGTCCATCCAGCCAGCGGCACAGCCAACGGCAACGAGCAGGACACCAAGGGCCGCGGCTACTTCGCCCACGATGTCGGGCCGGCTCGTGGCAAGCGCCTCGATCACCATGCCGCACAGCGCGGCCAGAAGGCCAAGTGTCAAGGCGACTCTGCCAACCTTGCGGCGGTAGTCGCTTGAGCAACCGAGGAGCACGTAACGAGCCCGGAGCCACCCGAGTAGCATCCCAACACTCAGCGCCCCGCCAAGCGCCTCCAGCCACCATGACGTCCCGGCAGTCAGGATAGCCGGCACGCACATGGCCACCGCGATGGCCGTCCGCTTGCCCAGGGCCTTGTACCGCTCGCCGATGATTTCGCTTTGCCTGTTGTGTTGGCGCTTAGCCATCATGCCTCCTCACTGTCGCGGGCGCGGCGTTCGTCATACTTGCGCTTGAAGCGGTCACGGACCGCCGCCATCGTCGCGTCGTCAAGCGTCCACAGCCCTTGCCGGCCGCGGCACTCGATGGGCGTAGGTAACGGGTGTGCGTGGCCATCTGTAATCCACGCCCACCACATACGGCTTCCGGGCAGTGGGGGCAGATCACCAACCAAGCTGTCTCTCGCGTGCTTCGCCTCAAACGGCACGCACTCTTTCAACCACACCGTCGCCACGATGGCTCCTGGCACCAAGAGCTTGATGGGGAGCGAGGGGTTGGCCCATGGGCACGCTGCATGTATTTGCCGCACAGCGTCCTTGTCCCGCTCCTTCCCAGCGTGGATCGCAATTGGCCCCTTGTAGTCCGTCCTCCAGGACCGCACCTCGATACTCTTGCTCCCCATGGCGACCAGCGCGGCCCATGGCTGCTTGAGCGTCAGGGCCGGCATGTTCGGTCCTATCATCTTACTCGCCATCGGGGAGCCCCTTCCCGTGTTCGTCGTCGTTTCTCTGCCGGATTCTGTCCATGTCCCGCATACTCGGTCGCAGGCCGCGTAGCCGGCCCATGAGGTAGCCCCACGCGAAGGAGCCGACAATCATGGCGACCAGCCACAGCACAGCGGCGATCCGTAGCTCGATGCTCACAGCGCTCCACATCGTGCCGCCTCCAGTCTGGCCCGCGCCTCGCTAAAGATCGTGTAGATATTCTCGCCGCACTCAGCACAGCACTTGCCGACGTTGCCGCCCGTCCAGCAGTCCGGGCACGTCCACTCTCCGGGCTCCTCGTCTGTCCCGTCCTCGTATGAGTCGACCGCTTTCTCTACGAGCCGGAGCCACTCTCGGGCTTCCTGCTCCTTCGTGGCGCACCGCTCATATTCTTGCGTCTCTGCTTCTGTCTTGCCTCTTGCTACCATCGTCGTCGCTCCATGGGCGGGGGCTATCCCGCGGTGTTGGGTCAGTCGGTCAGGGTGTCAAGGGCATCTGCGATTGCATCCCACAGGTCGCCGCTGACAGCAGCGGTACAGTCGCCGCTGATATGCATCCCGTCCCATGTGCCGTGGGCGACGCGGGGCGTGATGCCGTTCTCAATCTCTCCGTAGACCTCGAACTTGTGTCCGGCAAGCGTCACATTGTATGTCTGGTTGTCGTGATCGAACTCGATTCGCTGCCGCGAGTTGCTCATTCTGTCGCTCCTGGCTTTGGGTTTGGCCCGGCCCGCGGGGGCCGGTTTTGTCGCGTCTGCATCGTCTTGCTATGCCTCCCTAGTTTTCAAAAATGCGGTTCGTCGCTTGGCCCCCATCGCGATTTGGCGAATGATGTTCAGCTCGTCGGCGTTGGGCTTGCGCAGGCGGCCAATGACCGTCACGGGCTCGCCAACGCGGGTGACCGTGTCTCATGATACTCTGACTTGCTGGAGCTGCATGGTGTCCATGGCTTCGCCCTCATCGAGCCAAGGGAGGGGATCAGGGCTGCCGTCGTCCTGCAGCAGCATCACGGCTCGGGGGTCGCCACCCTGTGTGCGCATGATGGCATGGCCATAGCCCTCGTGGTATTCGGGATAGACGGTCTTGGCGATGGTCTTCGTGGCGCTCTTGCTCTGATACTCCAGGATCGTGGCGTTCCCGGTCGTGTAGGTCGCTTCGTTCATCATTTCGCTCCTTGTCTCGTGGCAGCGTGTAGTTCGTTCCTTAACTCTGAGTATATTATACCACAAGATAGGTGAGAGTCAAGAGGAATTGGGAAAAGTTGTGAAGTTTATTTTTGTGCGCTTATTCCCACCTCTCTCGCATCGCGGCAGTCGCCTCGGGTTCAGCCGAATCGTCTGGCTCTGCGTCGCTGCCAGCCTCAAGCTCTGCTGCCTTCGTCTGGACGTGCTCGGCAAGGCCAGCCACTTCAAGCACCGCCGCTCCGCGCTTGGCGGCAAGAGCGTCGCCAAGGGACACGGCGGGGCCGTTGCCGCCACACGTCCGAGCCCGCGGGTTGCATTGAGGGGACGCCCCGTTGATTTCATCCCATCGCCGCGTCGACTCGCTGGCCACGCTGGCCGCGTACTTCCTCAGCTCTGTTGCGAGCGGCACGTCACCTTCGCTCGCTGCTATTTTTTCCATCAACACCTCCCCAAGCACCCCGAGCCGCTCCGGAAGCCCTGTCACCCAATCGGCCATGTAACGGCCGGCCCTCTCCCTCACTCTGGCATCGTTCAGCCACAGATGCGCTTCGTCTGCCAGCGGGTCGGTCTCGCCGCCGTAGTACCGCCCAACGCTGCACCGGCACGCCACGGTGATTATGGCAATTTGATGATGCTCAGCAATCGCCCCTTCGATGTCGTCACTCACCACAAATCGCCGCGTCTCTTGATCCCGATAGCCGGGCACACTCACCATGCCATAGCCTCCGCACATGGCGCACGCCTCCTCCGGTGGCCGGTTGGGATTGACTGCCCCGAGCCCAAAGCGGTTCCGTGCCGCGGCCTCGATCCGCTTGCGGAAGTCTGTCTCCCTCGGATCGTGCTTCCGGAAATATTCGTCTTCCAGCACAGAGCCTATGCCAGCAGTCACGTCTCGCACGTCCCACTGGTCGAAGAACGCCGCCCAGCCGTCAAGCGCATCGTTTGGCGTCCTTGGCCAGTTCATCCGAAACCTTGCCATCACTGCCGTCAGTTCTTCTGGTTGCATCGCCCTATTCTCCTGCTGCTTGTTGGTCTTCGGGCTTGGTAAACATCCCCTGCAAAACCGCTCCGACCTTCTCCTTGCCGTCCGTGTCATCCGGCTTCGACGGCGCCCAGTCCGCCCGGGCGAAGTCCCGCCAGTCGCCACTCCGGAGCCACTGCTTGAGCATGGGCCTCATCGTCTCCGGGCGATCCGCATATTCCGTCGCCGCGTTCGCCACAGCGCGCTCGATTCCTTCGCTGTCGAGCGGCGCCTTCCGCCTCATATTCTTGATAATCTTCGTCACGTCGTCAGAGCCAATCGTGGGGTCGTTGCTGTTCGGGTGGACGTTCCGTTTCCACTGAGCCCCGAGTTTTGCCAGCCATGTCGCCATGACAGGGTCAAGCACTCCCTTCCAGTCGCTCAGCGGTAGGGGGTCGTCCTTGGCTTTGGCTTTGGGCTTTGGTTCAGTAACACCCTCCGTCTTGAGCTTGGCCCGGTGCTTCTGCACGCGCTCGTTACCGGCTCGCCGCGCGGCCAGGTCTTCCGTAACCCGTCGGCTCATCAAGACAACGCCGTCGTCATCCTCAATCACTTGGCCAATCTCGTAGCGTTTGAGTTCAGCCACGATGATGCCGGCCGCTTCTGGAGTCACTCGCCACATGCGCGCCCATCCTTCGATGGTGTCGCTCAGCGTCCCGTTGCCATCGTGCATCATGTGGTTCAGCGTCCGGCTCCACGCCCCCTCTGTCTCAATCGAGCAGGCCTGTAGCCCGCGATCCGCTAGGTAGTCGGCGGGGTACCACTTGTGCCAGGGTAGCGCCCGGTGCTCGCTCATTCTCTCGCTCCTTGGGGGACTATCATCAGCTTGCGGCAACCTCCCCGTCTTTGGCATCGGCTCGGGCGCTGAGCAGCGACTCAAACTGCTCCAGCAGCCACCAACACTTATCGCGTATCCTCTCAGGCGTTCCAACCGTCCCCCCCGCAAGTGCTAGCTCGACAGCACGGTCAACAAGAGCCATTGCCGCTTGATCGTGTTGCGAGAGAAACTTGAGCCCGGGCTGTTCAACGTGCGCCACGCAGGCCAAGAGCCGGGCCGTCATCACGGGTAGGCCGTAGACCGCGCCGCACTTGGGGTCTCGGCTCTTGACGCAGCCGAGCTTGCCTTCGGCCACAAGCCGATACACGGTGGTCTGCACGCTCCGCTTGGGTCTGTCAAGCACCCGGGACAGTTGATCCGTGGTCACAAGTCCAAGCTCTGACGCGGCACTCAGGATACCCTCTTGCAGCGGCGCCTTGACTCCAAGGACGTGTCGAATTGCGTTGCTCAAGTCCATCGCTCTTGTCCTCCGAATAAAAGCCCGCGGGGCAGGGAGAGTTTCCAGAGCGGACGCCAAGGAGCGAGCTTCCCGCCCGCCTGGCCCCGCCCCGCGGGGCAAATCGTTAGGTTGTCTCGGGTGCGTCCTCGTTCGGCAGCGCAGCCATCGGCTCCTCCACCTCTCGGATCGTGTACCTCCAGCTATCCGACTCAGTCAGATATGGGATTTTCATCGCCTCTGGCATGGCCGCCGTGTCGACCCGCCGCATGGTGGACTTCTTGCCGTTCAGCTCCCACCGGCCACACCACACTTTGATTCGACCGCGTACCGCGGATTTGACGGCCTTGTCTGCTTTGTTGAACGCCTTGCTCGCCTCGTGGGTGGCAGCCCGATCTTCCAACGCTTTCTCAAGGGCCGCGTTCTCAATCCGTTCGCCCTGGGCGCTCTGCGCCTCCAAGTCTTCCCACAGCGTCTCCGGCAGACACACGCCAGCGAACTTGCACCGGGCACAGGGCCGCATGTCGAGCAGCCGATCCGGGACAGTGCCCGCGTCGACGTGGGCGTTGACCCGTACCAGTTGGGCAAGGGCTTCGTCAACGTAGGCCGCCGCCTCGGGGTCGTGCTCAAGGTCGAAGTCCAAGAACCGGAAATGCCCCTGGCTAGTAATCAGGAACACCCCGCGGCCCTGGCCTTTCATCCTGAGATACAAGCCAAGCTGCGCGGGATAATGCCTGTAGAAGTCGTTCTTGACGAAGTCCTGCCACTTCTCGATGCGCTGCCACGCGTTGGCGTCCAAGCGCTTGACCTCCAAAGTCACTTTCTCCCCGGTTGGGTAAACGAGCACGCCGTCGATATGCCCGCGTAGCCGGTACTCCGGCCACTGCAAAGACTGCTGGCCCTGCTCGATGTCGAAGCCGGCTTCCATGAGCCGCCTTTTCCAGAGCACCTCCTGGGCGTTGCCGTCCTCGAAGATTTGCTGGACCCATGCGCCGTGTGGCTCCGCCTGCTCATTGATCGTGCGCGCGTACACGAGCCGCCGGTCACACAGGTCGCCGGCGGAACTGGCCCGGTTCCAGTCAGAGGAGTAGTTCGGGCCGCCGGCCTTGGTCTCGAAGAACGCGTCCATCACGTTGGTCGCCGCCAGCGCGGGCGATTCCTGCTCGGGGGTTTGTGGCCGTTCAGCGAGCTGGCGTTCCAGCACTTCGGCCAGCTCAAGCTCCGACTCGGGGTCGCCGTAGATTTCCCGTAGGACGGCCACGGCTCGATTCTGAGGGGGAAGGGGTGGCATATTCTCGCTCCTTGTCTTGTGGGGGTCAATTTGGACGTTGTGGGATACCTTGCGGCCAGGGCCGCGACTCTACATCAGCCCTTCTTAGGCGACCAGTAGCGGCAGGTGTCGCCGTCCGCCTTTGGCTTGCTGCTTCGGATACAACCGAACGGGGGAATCCAATGCCTGAACGAAGGCTTGACTCCTACGAGTTCGCCCCCGCTTCCGCAGGTGATACAACGCCTGTTGCTTGGGTTGTGGTAGCACTCGGCCTCATGTGTTTTGGCCAATCCGTGCAGGTCCTTCGGGGAAAGCCAGGAGTAGTCGTCGTCGTCATGGTCGTACTTCTTGTGACAATATTCGCACTGCCACGCGATTTCCGTTCGTGTCAATTTGATCGGCATGGCCGGCTCCTTACATCAGCCCTTTGGACTTGAGTTCGTCTCGGATTCCGAACAGCACGTCATCGGTGGCTTGGGGCAGGGCGTCGATGCTGCCAAGGCGGTGGCGCTCCAGAATGTCGCCAAGGGCCGCCCCGTCGCTTTCGCCGATCACGGCCAGTGCCTCCCCGAGCACGCCTTCGGCGAGTTCCCGCTCCGCCTGGTCCATCGGCTCGCGTTTGGGCGCAGGCTTCTGGGGCTGTGGGGCACTGGGCTGCGCTGGGCTAGGATCCGCGTCCCCTCCGTTCTGCTTCACCCACGCGGCATACAGAGCCTCCACAGTGGCGTGCGTCTTCTGGAGCCCGTATCCCTTGATCCGCTTGACGTCTCGGAACTCTACCCGGCCGGTCTTGCCATCGAAGCCGCTGGCGCTGGCCAGCATGTCGGCCATGGTTTTGGCGTCGCCCCCGGTCATCTCCTCAAGCCACCCAGTGATGTCGGCGCGCTTGGCCTGCTCATCCTTAGTCCCGGCCCCGCCTTGGCTGCCGGCCTTGTAGGTCGCGTCCGCCTTCGGCTTGCCGTCGGCGCCGGTCTTGACGTTGTGCCCGCGTTCTGCCAAGTCTTCGGCCATCATGCCACCCAAGCCAAGCACGGTCTCGACTGCCCGGGCGATCCAGTTGGTATGGGCCGCCTTGCGGACGTCGAGAATATCCACGCCGTCGCGCTGGCTCGTGAAGAACTTGTCCTTGGCGCTCCGTCCGCCAACGATCTCAGTCCAGCCTTCATCTTTGCCCGGCGCTCTGCCGTAGACCATCCTGAATAGCCGCACGCTCCGGGCATACCCACGCATCTCGAATCCGACAATCGAGTCCCGGCGCTTCTCCGCCATGATCATCCAGCGGGTCAGGCCCTCCCAGTCGTCGGGCCTGGGCTGGGGTAGCGGGATGCCACCCTGCAAGATCAGCGACATGTCCATCTCGCGGAACTCGACGCCGAAGACGGGCGCGATCTTCTTGGCGCCGCTGGCGCATAAGCTCACAATCGTGCCCGGGTTGTCAGGGTCATTGCTCTGGGTGGCGAACCAGTCCCGCTTCGTGGTCCGCTTGACTGCCGCGGTCAGCACCATGTCCAGGAACTCGATACTTGCGTTGACCCGCCCCATGGCACCGGCCCGATCGAAGTGGGGGTCAGCATCGGCATCAAGTATCGGAAGCGCCACCGGGATTCTGGCCGGGGGCATGTCCGTAGTCGCCTCTCGGGGCATGTCCTTGGGGAAGGGGTCGGCCTCCTTCGTCGGCGCACGGCGGCTCTCTTGGGGCTGCTCCTGGGGCTGTCTCTTGGCTTCCATGTCTCGCTCCTTGGTTTGGATTTACGGGTCAACAATTCACGGCAAACTCAAAGCCGAATCAAAGCACATCCACTCCGACTGATTCACTCAGCCTCACCGCCTCGGCAACGGCCTGGCGAATGAAGTTGCATAAGCTACGCTCGTCCCTCTTGGCGGCCTCCTTGGCTTTGGCGTACAGACCACTCTCACAGTAGAGGGTGATCGACTCTCGTTTTTCTGTCTTCGGTGCCTTCACTGTCTTACTCCTCTCTCGTGTTCGCGTGATGATGGCAGCAGGTGCGCCGTGTCGTCGCTTTGCGGGAAGATTTGCACTCCGCCGCCGCGTCAACGTCAACCGCACCTACTGCCAAACTTGTCATTGGTTCCATCTCGCTACTTTAATTCTACCACAAGAGTCGCACAATGTCAAGAGGATTTCTTGATTGTTTCAGCGCACGTCCGCGGCAAGGTCGTCGCCGGTGGCGTCCCACTCTTCGCCGCCAAGCTCTGCGCCGTGCCGCAAGCCGTCGCCAAGGGGCGCCACGTCGTCGCCGGCTTCCGCCTCGGGCTCAAGGTCTTCCAGCACGCTGGCGCGGACCCGGCTCACCTCGATCTCCACCTCGGGGTCGTTCTCAAGCACGCCGTCGACTTGGCCGAACACGGCCTCCGTGAGACGATCAACCACATGGGCGCGGGCCTCAGAGTAAGCCGCCTTCTCCTCCTCCGCTCCCTTGGCCATGTCGCGGTACGCCTTCCGCACTTCGGCCAGGGCATCGCTCGCCGCGCCATGATGCTCGCTGGCGAGCACGTCCTCCACGCCCTTGATTTCCCGCAAGGCCGTGCGAGCTTCATCTACGTTGCCTTGGCGCAGGCTGTCGCGCAAGACCTGCAGCCCGTCCTTGATCGTGTCCAGCACGTACTGACTTGCTTCGTCGCCGGGCGCGATCACGACCTGCAGGCAAGCGTAACCCACCCGGGTATGCTGCGCTCGGGAATTGTGAGCCTCCGCCTCTTGGCGGTTCGTCTGATGCTGGGCGCGAATCTCAGCGGCCAGCCGAGCGGGCACGGCAAGCCCGACGTCCGTCTTGACCCCATAGGCGTTGAAGCTCCGCCGCAAGCGCTGGCAGAGGTTCGTGGCGTCCTGGCGCTCCCGCTTGTTGGCGATGACCTTCTCCGTTTCCCATTTGCTGTATTCGCCCTCGCCTCGCTCCTCTAGCACCTCCTTGCTGTGGCGGTATTCGACTCCGCCGCGCAGGCTGGACTTGATCACCACGATGATGCAATCACTCAGTCTCGTCGCCATCAGTTTGCTCCTCGGGTATATGTGCGGCACGAAGCTGTGCGCTACGAGCCTCCATGTTTGTTTACTGCGCCGCAAGGGGGTTGCGAAGCGTGTTGAAGGCTTGATCGGTCACCCCGAACTCCGGCTTCTGGGTCGTGTTCGTGCGCATCCCGACCGCCACCGCGAAGGGCTCCGTCGCCGCCATGCAGGCCGGGCCTGTCCAGCCGGAGGCTTCCATCTCGACTTCGCCTGTCCGGCTTATCTCAAACTGGATCGTGCACTCTGTGCCGGCCATCCCGGCCACCTGCCCGGTGAGTGGCTTGGCGATGATGCGCTTGCCGCCCTCCGCCGTGTCGGTCGCGGTCAAGGCGAACCCACGGGCCGCGGCCTGGGCGCGGATGCCGGCCATGGCATAGCCCACCTTCAGGGCGTTGACGGCTGGCCTGACCGCTTCATCGTAGTCATCAAACTCCACCTCGAAGGAGCCGTCGTCTTGGCGGACAAGGCCAAGCTCATAACCGCGCTTGCTGTCGGCGATGCTGATCGCGTGGTCACATTTGCTCTCGGTTCCATACCAGCGATACGTCTTCTGGTCCGCGCAGAATACCAGGCCCGCGCCGGCGATTTCTTGGCACGCTGCCTTGATCTGCTCGATGTTCCGGAACTGGATTTCCAACTTACTGACGTGGGACATTTCGTCACTCCTTCTGGGATTCAACTGTTGCGGGAACTTCGTTCGTGGTGGGGACGGCCAGGGTCGCGGTGAGGTAATAGGTGGCAAGGCCTAACTGGTCATTCACGTCTACGATGAGACTATCGACAACATCGCCCATACTGTCCTCACCCTTGTCTCGTTCTGTGCCACACGCCTCCCACCTCCCGTCAGGCGCAACCGCCACGGCTACGCGGACATTGACCGTCTCCCCCTCTGGCGAACTGTCAGGCGGCGCCGAAGCATCGGCAGCGTTCAGCGCGGCGCAGACTTCATTCGCATACTCTTCGCTCTGGCATACTGCTATCTCCCCCTCACCCATACACAGGGGCGCGCGTGTGTCTCTAACAGGCCATCCCAACTCAATTTCAGACCAAACCTCATATCTCTTGCTCATGTCAGGCTCCACGGGTTGGGCGTTGGAGAAAGGGTTTCTACTGGCGGGTCTCGATGATGGTATGCAGGAACAGCAGGCTATTGACGGCCACCATGGCCTCGGCTCGGGGCCTGCTCATCCGTGGCAGGCCGATGATGCCCGCGGCCCGCTCGCTGTGGCTTCGTCGCTCGGGGTCGCTTCGTAGGGTCTCGATTGCTCGCTCGCTTCTGGTCATCTATCGCTCCTTGGGTATGCGGCCCGGCCCCTGTGGGCCGGGCAGTTGTAGGTTGCCTAGTAGGCGTTGGCCTTGTCCATCTTCATCGTCTCGCTCCTCTGGGCTTGGGTTGTGGTGTCGTTCCTCATTACACCCTTAATTATACCACAAGATTACCCAGAGTCAAGAGGAAGCATGGGAATATTCTTAATTTATTTCGGGCGCTTCATCGGGCTCCGGCTCGATCTGCCGCTCACTGCCGACCTTCAGCAGGTCATCCTCACTCAGCTCGGAGCCGTCATTCGTCAAGCCGGGCACGATGTCTGCCGTCTTGGCCGCCTCGCCGCTGGACCGCTCAAGGTCCGCGGGGAGCGCCGCACTCTCCGCCCAGCGCCGTACGCGGTCCAGCTTCGTGCGCCAGCCGATGATGACCTGATTGACGTGCTCAAGCCCCTCTATCACGTCCTCAGTCGCCAGCTCCGCCTTGCCGGCGTCGAAGGCCGTGTAGAGCGCTTGGATGATGGCCTGCTCGATCTCAGCCCCGGTGTAGTCCTCTGTGGCCTCTGCCACCGCGGCCGCGTCCGCGCCGGCCGCCCGGGGGTGCTTGGCCTGCAGCACCTTCACGATCTGCTCCCGAGCCTCGATGCCCGGCAGGTCACACCAGAAGATCGCGTCAAACCGTCCCGAGCGGAAGAACTCCGCCGGGAGCTTCAGGGGATCGTTCGCAGTGGCAATCAAGAACACGGGTTTCTCATTCTCCTGCAGCCAGGTGAGGAACTGCCCGAACACGCGCATAGACGTGCCGCTGTCCGCGTCGCCGCTTCCGCCAACGCCGCTGAATGCTTTCTCGCAAATGTTACTCGGCTTCATGCCGGGGCAGGTCGTTTCCGCCTGCCTCTCCGCATCGCTACGGAGATCGGACTATATCTTCACCTTGGTGCTGTTGGCGGTAACACCTCCAGCACAAACCTCTCGCGTTGTGGCGCCGATCTGTTGTCCCGCAAGCAATGCACCTGTCGTGGTGCCGCGCCCAGCGTCCTGAGACGTGGACCCGGACATGGCATGGCTTGCATAGCGTCACCAGATTCGAGAGTTCGTTGTTCTTGTCTTCGTGCCTACGGCGACTTCGCCCGTTTCCATCCAGATGATGGACTACAAGGTCGGCTGTCTCGCCGCACTGCTGACATACGTAACCGTCGCGCTCAAGGGCCGCCTCTCGCGTGCTAGCGTAGTGATATGCCTCTCTGCGCAGCCTATAGTAGGCCGTGCCACCGTTGCGCCGGTTCCAGGTTCGCTTCGTCTCTGCGATCCTGTCCGCGTGCGCCTCACGGTAGCGGCTCTGATAACACTGCTGACACAAGCCTCTGGCCATATGTTTGACGGTCGCTGTTCCGCACACAAGGCAACGAACATGATTCCTTGACCACATGAAACCTCTCCTTGTTTGGAAAAACCTTTCCCAATTATAAGGGCTTCGTGCGGCCAAGTCAAGGGCCTGGCGTGTAGTCTCTGAGGGGCCAGCCACGGCTTCCCTGCGGATTGTCCGCACAGAGCAACTTTTACCTTCGACGCGCTGGCAAGGCGCAGGTGTGCTCTGATACTCGGATGTTCCCGCATATAGCCAGGTTTGTCGCATGGATCACTCCACACGGAGACCGAGAGCGTTGATCTCATCAATCCACATTACGCACGGGGCAATGGCATTCGCCGTCTCAAGCGCACGGCGGATACCGTTCTCGCTCTCGCCGACGAACTTGTTGAACGCGGCCGACACGTCAAACCGCAGCAGTGGCATCTGCCACGCCGTCGCCACGCACTTGGCGGTCAAGCTCTTGCCGCTTCCGGGGAGGCCTGCCGCAAGGATGGCCTTGGGTCGTGGCAGCCCGAACTCCTTGGCCTCGCGAGAGAACGCTTTCTTGCGGCTGACCAACCAGCTCTTGAGCCGCTCCAGTCCGCCGATTCCGTCAAGCCCACGCTCGTCAGGGTCGACCCACGTTACCGCACTGGTCTGGCCGATCAAGTCCTTTTTCGCTTCCGTGAGTCGTGCAATGTCCAGCGTCTTGCAGGCCGCAATGCTCTGAGTGCAAGCGATCTCTGCCTGGGCCGCCTCCAACCCGCTGAGCGCGTCGACCACTTCGTCAAGGCGCTCAGTCGCCTGGGCTGCCACCGCCGCGGGCTTGATGTGCGGGATGATGGATTCCACGATGGCGACCAGCTCATCCCGCGTGGGAAGGGGCAGATGCATGGGCACGATACCCGGCAGCTCTGGCGCCGGCTCCGTGTCAACGATGATGATGCCCCGACCATCCTCTGTTCCCAAGCGAGCTTCGTTCTCGGCTTCGTCGCGCAGCAAACGCGGAATCTGCCACAACATCTTGAGCAAAGCGCTCAAGTCCTCGATCACGTACAGGTTGCGGCCATGCCGCTCCTTGATTGCCGCGAACAGGCCAAGCGGGTCTTGGGTCTGGGGGTCGACCGTGTTGCCGAATATATGCACGCTCGACTGCCCGTCTTGCCTCTCAGCGGGGACAAGCCCAGTGGTTGTCCGCCAGCGCCAGAGCGCATACTTGCCGGTCGCGGCCAGGCTCTTGGCCACGGCCTCGACGCGTCGCTCCTCGCGGGTCTGCACCCAGATGATGCCGGCCCGTGCTCGCAGGTGCCGGCCGACGTCGCGGGCGAAAGCCCTCAGTCCCGTCACGTTATCCGTCTGCTTCACTACCATCAGTCTCGCTCCTTGGGTTGCCCGGTTGCCGGGCGGTATAGGTGTTACTGGGCCTTCCGCCGCTGGCAGTAGAGGTGAAGCCCGACCTTGGAACTCTCGACTATCAACGCCTTGGCGCCGTCGTGGTACTGAGGGAACGCCGCGCGCATCATCTGCGCATATTCCCGACGGCCAGCCGTGTCTTGAGCCGCCACATAGCGCAGGGTCATCCGGTAGCCGAACAGCCCGCGCTCGCGCTCCGAACCCACAAGTGCCTGGTCAACCCATGGCCATGGCACCCAGCGCTCGCCACACAAGGGGGCCGGCCCAACATCCATCAAGCGCAGGGGTGCCCAACTCCAATGGCCAACCCCGGTGAGTGCGTCCCGCAAAAGCCGCGGGTCAGCCTCCGCCAGATCGAAGCGCAGCACGAAGCCCTCCTCACTGCCGCACAACTCCCTCCCTTCCCGATGTTCGCACGGCAGATCAACCACGATCCGAGCCGACGCGCCAAGCGCACCGCGGACCGCGATCTCTGGGTGCCAGCTCGGCAGGGCTTCCACGCCAACATACATCGGGACCATCAGCGCTTCGTCACTGGGGTCCAGCGGCTCCAAGTCACGCCCGATCATTTCTTCTCTGTCCATCGTCGTCGCTCCTTGTCACGGAAAACATGGTACACTCGCCGCACGTCAGCGGCCCGTCGTCTTCGCACTTGAATCGCTCTCGACACTCCGCCAAGGTGAGGCCACGTCCCTCAGCCTCAGCGAAGCCGTTGTCTTGCATCTTGCACCTGCCCTTGAGTCGCACGCTACGCTCCCTTTGCTTTGGCGATGGCAGCGCTTAGTATTTGATCCGTTTTGCAGCCAAGAACACAACGCTTCCATACATACTCACACGCTGCCAAGAGTTCAGGCGCGGCGGCGAGCAACATTGCGTCCTCGTGTGATGGAGGTGAAGGTGATCCAGTGGGATCGTCAGTCTCACCACATACCCACACAAAGTCGTCTTTCGTCTTGTTTGGGTTCGTCTCACATGAGCCGACACACCATGTTTCAGCGTCTTCGTCAAAAACAAACCACCACGGGCCTGGCGTATGCGTCTTCATCTGGCAACTCCTTGATTTGGTTGGCTACTTCACTCTGCCCTAATTATACCACAAGGGCAACGGAAGTCAAGAGGAATTAAGGAAAGTTGCCAAGTTTATTTGCACCACCGCGAGTCAACACAACCCGCAATTTCCCCTCCGAGATATGGCACCTCGAATGGCGTGTCTGCCAGCGGGGTTGTTGCGCTTCCGGTCGCGTGGATTGTGAAGGCTTCCGCCTCATCTCGCCGGGAGAAGGGTCGCGGCTGACTGCGGGTCCGTCAGTGTGTCCGCTCTACCGCTGTGCAACCATTATTCTGGGCTGGCTACTGCCCGTGTTGGGCGGTTGGCCGCCCGCTTCCCCTGGGCCGGACCGCGCGGTGGGGGCGCTTGACGCCTCGCACGGAAGGGCCGTCGTCGGGGCTGAGCTGGGCCGCTTCATTCATCCGCGGCTCCAAAGTGTTTGGAAAAAGCGCTGCACCACGATTGGAACGACTCCGTTGCCAAGGGCTCGCAGTCTGTCCACCCGAGCGGGAACCCCATGAGCCACTCGACCCACGTCGGGTTCAGTTGACCACCAGCTTGCGTGCTGAGTGCCGTCCCGCCTTGGGGGTATTGCTTCTTGCGGTGTCCCGTGTCGTCTGCGCATGGGGTTGTCCACATCTTCACCGTCTTGGCCAGCCCGCACTCGTTCGGCCTGTCCTTGCCCTTCGTCGTGCGGCCCCCCGTTGCATCGGCGACGCACGGCGTTGGCCACGCCCGTGACGGGTTGGCCTCCAGGCTGTCCTTCGCCGCGGCCGGCAGATCCCAACCGTGGGTCTTCGTTGCCTTCGCCTTGCCCGCCAGCACCGCAACGCGTGGTGTAGGCCAGAGCCCACCACCTGTCCCGCCTGTGCGGGGCGCCGCAGGCCGACGCCGGTATGCAGTCCCACAGCACGTCATACCCGCACGTGGCCAGGCCCCCGAGAACGGTTCCCAACGCTCCCCCGGCAGTAAGGATGCCTGGCACGTTCTCCATGAAGACGAATCGTGGTCGAACTTCGCCAACGATCCTGAGCATCTCAAACCAGAGGCCAGAGCGTTCACATTCGAGGCCAGCACGCTTCCCGGCGCATGAGAGGTCTTGGCACGGGAAGCCGCCAGCGACAATATCCACGCGTCCAGTCCAGGGTCGCCCGTTGAAGGTGCGCACGTCGTCCCAGATCGGGGCGTCGTCAATGCATCCATCTCCGATCCTGGCCTTGAGGACTTCAACGCAGTAGGGCTCCCGCTCGACGTAGCAGACGGTGCGGTAGGTTGGCATGGCGAGCTTGAGCCCGAGGTCGATGCCTCCAATTCCGGAAAATAGAGAAATGCCATTGATGGCCTCCGGTTGTTGTTGACTACTCATATCACATCCTCAGAACGTAAACGAGCCGCGGCATTTCGGCCACAGCTCGGGGTGTACAAGGCGAAGGCCAGCGGGCTGGAACCCCTGGCCTTCTATTCGAGAGAGCGCTGGCGGGCCGACAGACACAGCAACCCGCGCGCTCATAATCGATGATATGGTATCGGTGACGGTGCATGTGTCTGTTGCTACTCCGCCAGCCAAGACGTTCCAGCGCCAAGGCGGCTTCTCAATCAAGTTGACTGCATGAATTATACCAGATTCCCCATGCAAAGTCAAGCAGAATCTTTGGGCATCCGCGGTGGCGCCCGTCCCCGTGTGATCCTCAGTTCGCAGAACACTACCCGCCCCCCTTGGGGGGTAGGGGGGTTCTGTACTCTGGTTCTGACTCTGACTCTGACTCTACCCGTTACAAGTCCGTTACATCGGCGTTACATTCCTGTTGCAAAAAGGGGCCGCACAGAGGCTAAGATGCCCCAAGCTAGTGTTTGTGGGAATATGCGCGGGAAAAGGCGCTACGACGCCACTTCGCCGGCAACCTATTCCGGGATGGCCCACAGCCCCGTGCCGAGTAACCCCGGTGAAACAAGTTGGCAACGCGCGTGCAACAGATCGGGAACGCCCATGTAACGCAGATGTAACGCAGATGTAACGCCGATGTAACACGCCTACCAAACGAGCCTCAGAACGCACGTCGCGGCCACCGCTACCCCAGAGATTACGAGCACGGATCGGCACCATGAAGGCACGTCAAGCCGTCCCACGGTCAACACGCAGAAGCCGCCCATCAAGCACCCGGCAACAAGCCCAAGGAGCCGGCGGAACCAGGCCTGCCACCCGAAGCCGAGCCGCTCCCGTGCCGCATCCAGTCCCCACGCGCTGCTGCTCTGGCTCGCGTCCACCGCACCCGTCGTGCTCACCGCCCCGAGGCCGCCAGTGGCCGCCCCCGAGTCCTGGCTCTGTCGGCTGTGCTGCTCGCTCTCGTGTTCGCTGTGGACGCTAACCGTCGCCGCCCCGCCTCCTGTGTCAACACCAACGGACGTCGGCGAGCTGGCCGCCGGCCCGGTCTGGCCAGTCGGCGGCGCCCCGCCTTGGCATCCGGCGAGAGTCACGGTGATGAACACCGCTGCGAATATGATTCGTCGTGCGAATATACGCATCGGTTTTTCCTTCTCTCAAGTCGACTCTACGGAATCCTTGCTACAGATGCCAGCAAGGGCCTTGACGCTTGTCGTTGTTTACTCAGGCCGGCCGCTGCGGAAGCCAAGATCGCGAGTTAGGACGCGAATATGTGCAACATAATTAACCTTCGGCTACCTCTTGCCATTCTTTCCATGTGAGTCGCGGGTTATTATAATAGGGCACAACCGGCATAGGCTCGTTGGCGCGAAGCCATGCCTTGCGCGAACCATACTCTCCCTTGCTCTCAAGCCTCTCGGCTCGAAGCTCAGCAGTGTGATACGCCATGTGGCGCAACGGATACTTGGCTCGAAACGCATTGCCTGCATTCGCCGGCGTGGCGAAGCCTTTGTATGGGTGCCACGACAGATCGGGCTTGTACCGCACGACGACGGTATGCGCAGATGTGTGAGTCGTGATCTTCGGCAACGCCACAGCGCCCACCTCGTCCCAAGTGCAAAGATACTCAATCATCATGTGTCCGCAGTCCGTCCGGAGGAACTCGGCACGGTCAAGCGCGTACATGTCCGGCGGTGGAGGAAGCTGATCTTGCGTCGTGAGGAAGACTGTCTCTGGCTCATAGCCTTCCGAGGCCAAGTGCCGGATCGCTCGCTCGAAATGGTCTGGACTTCGATGCGGCTCCGGGTCCTGCCACACTTCAAGCACGCTGTGATGCTGCGCGGCCTGCTCAATCATCGTCGGCACGGTGTCGCGGTAGCAGACGGCCACGATCCCGTTGCAGACTTCCGCCGTCCTGTCGAGTGCAAAGCCGAACAGATCAAGCCCGTCCGTGCGCCCGAGCGCGTGGGGGAAGTCGTGAAAGAATATCATCGCGAGATGCTTGAGTCGCTTGAGACCAGTGCGGTTGCTGAGAACAAGCGTCCCGCCAGGCTTGTCATTCTTGGCCTTTTCGGCCTTCAAGGCCATGGCTGTGTCGGTGTAGTCTTTGGCGAACACCGGAAGCAGCGGCAAAAGGAACTCGTTGTCGTCGCGTTTCTTGACGGCCTGGAATTGCCGGTGCTCCTCCAGTAGGGCTTCGCCATGCACGAAGTCGGCTAAGCCTGCCCTGGTCGCCTCCTTCTCCATGTGAGGCCAAATCACATCGTTCCATGCGTCCTCGCCGAACACGATCCGCAAAGCGGCGAGCCAACTCTTGAGGGACTCGCCGGCTGGCACGTCGAAGCCGCGGTCCTTCATCGTCTCTCCGCTGTAGTAGTAATGCCTCGCTAAGTGGTCTCTGGAGAGCAGGATCGGAACGCCGGCAAACCAAGCCTTGAGAGAGATAATCTCCTCGCCAAAGCCCCAGAGCCCGCCATTGTCCATCGTCCCTTGTAGGCGTCGCCAGATCGCAAGCGGTGCAACGTAGCACGCACCAAGCACCGTCTCACGCTCCTCGATGGCCTCGGTCGGGTGCGTGGTCACCCACTTGACCTTGAAGATCGTGTCAACAGACGGAAACCACCGTCCGCCTCCTCCGAAGAACTGACTGTCATCCGTATAGCCGCGATTCAGGGGCTGCACGATGGCCTTCCGCTCATCTGCAATCTGAGCCATCACCGCAAGGTCGGCACCACTGATTAGCATGTGCGCGTCGAGAATGGCAACGCTCTCAGCAGTCGCGGCTCGAAGCCCAACGTTGCGCGAACGGGAGACGCCAAACCGTTTGGGGTTCCGGATCACCGTTGCTCCAAACCGCTTGGCTGCCTCTTGCGGTGCTCCATCCGTGCCAGCATCGTCAACGATGATAACGCGCCAGTCTCCACTCCCAAGCGTCTCAACAGTCTTGATCAGTCGCTTGCCCTCATTCAGGCATGGGATAACGATGTCCAGCTTGGCCGCGGGGGTTGGGGTCGCGTCGATCTTGGTCTTACTCACGGTCGCTCCTTTTCTGGTTCTGGCGTGTTCGGCCTGCTTTTCATACAGGCGCTCGAAGGTAGGGTTGCCACATAGCTCCTCGCACAAGCGAAGCGCCACCTCGTGTTCCTTGATTTTCCATCGGCACAGCGGAGACTTGCGCCAGTCGCCGTATCCTGTCGTCCCGTGTTGGCACAGCCTGAACCCACTACACCAACCCCATGCCGGGCATGTGCGATCCGTGCACCCGGGAAGGAGCGAGTATGCTTTCTCGCCGCTGGCATCGAAGCCGTCAAACACGTTGCCGAGCGCATATTCTCGCCGCCCAGCAAAGCGGTGGCAGGGTATGAAGCTCCCGTCTGTGTCCACCCCGTAGTAACCCCTCCCGACGCTGCACCCCTTCGCGCACTTCGGGGCATCAGGGTCTACCACCTTGAGCATGTTGACAAACAGCCACCACCGCACGGAATTGCCGGCGACAAAGCTATCGCGGATCACCGGGGCCAGAGCGTCAAGGCCAGCCTCCATGGCCAACAAGTCCGCCTCGCTCCAGGGGACGTTGGTCGCCACGTCCATGTTGATGCTCGTCGCCCCAAGCTCGACATACCGCGCGGGCCATGCCACCATGTCGGATAGGTTCGCCGGGCAGAGCGTGCCACGCACAGATGCCCACCCAGCCGCCACCATGCGCTCGAAGTTCTGCTCTACCACATGCCCTTGCAGCGTTCCTTTCACCATGCCGCACGCGTCGGGAACCTGATCCGCGCTTAGCCTCAGGCGCAGGCTGAAGGCTTTCGCTTTGGCCACAAAGTCATCTGACAGAATCGAGCCGTTTGTGGGTGCTCCAAAGTAGACAATCTCGACCTTTGAACCGATGGTCTCCTTGATCTGCGCCGACTTCTCTAGAATCCAGTCCCATCGTAACGCTGGCTCCCCTGCGCCAAGCCAGTACACGCTAAGCGCTTTTTGGTCTGGCGCAAGGTTGGACTCAAGCCAAGACAGAGCAGCAGCAAAGACTTCTTCACTCATGTCCTGGGCAGATCGCGCTCCGGCAGAGTAGCAATATGCACATCGGGCGTTACACCGATCCGTTGCTGACAGGTCAAGGTATCGCACGTTCTTGGTCAAGGTCGCTCTCATTCTCCTTCGCAAGGGGCCTGGCACGCTGGCTCACAGCCTTCACACGCGCCTTCGCACGCGTTTTCGCACGCTGGCTCACATGGTGCCGCGGTGGTCATGGGTGCGGCTGTCGTCGTGGTGGCTGGCGCTTCTGTGGTAGTCGTGGGTGCCGCGGTCGTCGTGGGTGCCGCGGTCGTCGTGGGCGCCGCGGTCGTCGTGGGTGCCGCGGTCGTCGTGGGCGCGGTTGTCGTCGTTCCCGCTGGCGTGGTCGTGGGTGCTGGCGTGGTCGTGGGCGTGGGCGTGGGCGTGGGCGTGGGCGTGGGCATGGGCGTGGGCGTGGGTGCTGGCGTGGTCGTGGGTGGCTCATCACAGCCTTCACACGCGCCTTCGCAAGGGTTTTCGCACGCTGGCTCACATGGTGGCTCACATGGTGCCGCGGTGGTCGTGGGTCCTGGCGTGGTCGTGGGTCCTTCTGTCGTCGTGGTGGTAGTCGTCGTGGTGCCTTCATCATCCGTGCCTGGCCAGTGTGGCCAGTATGGAGGGTCGTCTTGCCCGTCTTCGTCTGCGCTCGCATCAGAGGGGTCTACATACATCGGGCTTGGCGGATCGTAGGTGACAAACCACTCCCTCGGCGGAATGTCAATCTTGAACTCGCCGCGTCCGGTCGGCAAGTCGAGTGCCACGTCCTTCACCCACCCACGCGCGCCCGCGCTGCCAAGCAAGCTGGCCGTCACGCCGACTAACTCCCCGACCAGCACATTGCTCATGTCGATGAACGTGGGGACGCGGAGCTGCTCACGAGCGTAGCGCTCCCGGTAGAGAATTTCATAGTTCAGCCAGCGCACGGGGTTGCGATGCGAATATGCCCACGCATCGACGCTCCGCTCTCGCATCCCGTAGCGCAGCATGGGCACTCCGGCAACGGGATCGCGCAGCCGCTCAGTCAACTCGGCTGGCTCCTCCGTGTCGTTTTCGTCTTGCTTCGCTCCACGGGACTTATAGCGGCTGGCCACCTCCGTGACGATGTGCCGCACGTCGCTCTTGGCCAGAGCCCGCTTGTCAATCAACGTGGTCGCGTTGCTGAAAGTGTTGGTCACAGCAGTGGCCTGGCCGAAGTCATTCTCAAGCACCACGATCCGAAGGCCCCGGCTCCAGTCGATGGCAAGCCAGCCAAGGTAGGCCAGCTCGTTCAAGGCCTGCGCAAGAGGCTTGGCCTCTGTGAGACAAAAGCACATGCGCACGTGCGCGCGCGCGGCCTCTGCCGTCGCCAAGGCGGTGGCGTCGATGTCAGCGCTTGAGATTCCCTCGGCTTGCGCCAAGTGGTCAATGATGGTCGCGGGGTTCTGGATCAAGTCGCCACCGTCGGTCGGCCCCTTCACGTCACACACGATGGTGTCTGTCTGGTCCCCAACGATCCGAGTCAGCTTGCTGGGCGGCTTGGAAAATGTCAGCGTGGCGATATTGCGGCCCAGCTCCGTGGCGAACTGGCTGTCGTTTGTGTCGAGCGTGTAGAGGTCAGTGGGGATGTTCCACAGCTTCCCGTCTCCCAAGCGGATATATGCCCGCTCGACTGTGACCCCAACCGTGGCGCAGACGCCATACACGTACTCGTCATTGGGGCTGGCGAGCCGCACGATGGAACCGCGGTCGTGGCCAGAAATGTCGCTCGTGATGGCCCCAACAAAACTTGTGACCGTATCGCCGGGGTGGTAGCTCTCAAATCCAATCGGCAGACCGGACACCTCGTAAATCACCTCGACCACGTCTACTACATTCTTCACCTGGGAATAGGGAGCTTCGATGTAGACAACGGTGTCTGCCCCATCCTGCTCTGTCCAAACGATCTTGCGGTATTGGTGGTTCGTGCCGGCTCGCACTCGCAGACGCAAGCACGACCCGATCAGGGTATGGGGGCTGGGCTGGTAGTTGTGTAGCCGGAGCCATCGGGTCTTGTCTACCTTTGTGTTGCTGTCCCATGTAACCCAGATGCCAAGTTCGTCGTTGTCGTACTGCACTGAGGGACGGTTCGTGATGGTAAACTCGTTGCCCGTGAAGCTGCCATCCATCAACTCGTCGTCTAACCAAATCTTGATCGCGCCAGAGCCGAAGTCCGTCGGGTCGGCAACGTGGAAGGTTGTACCGCTCCACTTGATCGCTGTGGTCGCTTGTGTCTTGGGGCCGCCGCCCTTGAGGAACACGGCCGGCACGCGCTGCGCGTAGCCGTAAACCAGAGGCACGACTTTGCCTTCAACTGCCTCACTGCAGTAGGGGAACTCCGCCCGGGTCACCACGTCGCCGCCGGCTGGGGCACGGTGTGCCGTCCCAATGTCCTGACAGCGCAAGGACACATCCCCGGCGATGGCGTCAACTGTGCTGTCTGGCAAGGTCACTCCGCGCCAGAGGAGGAGCCAGTCGGCTTTGTCCATGCCCGTCCACGCTCGGTATACTTTCACCTCGTGGCCTGCTGTGCCTTCGTCTTGGATCGCGTCCAGGATGCTGTGGCTGTCGTCTGGTATTGCATCAAGCGCGAGAGTGGCATTGAACGTGCCGGGCCGGCAGTCGCCACAGTCGGCAAGGTGCGCGGTCGGCTTGCCCCATTGGGTCACCCGTCCCTTGACTGCCGTGTCGCCGATGGTCTGCGTTGCGCCGCCATAGTAATGGGTTCCAACCCCGCCCCCCCAGGCAACCTCAAGAACGGGCATTGTCTGTTGGGCCGACAACGCCATCTGAATAGCTGCCGGCCCTGGCGTCGTCGTGGTGGGGGCCGCGGTCGTCGTGGGGGCCGCTGTGGTCGTCGTCGGGGCCGCTGTGGTCGTGGTCGGGGCTGCCGTCGTCGTGGTCGGGGCTGCCGTCGTCGTCGTCCCGCCGCCCGTGGTGGTCGTGGGGGCAGGGGTCGTCGTCGTG
>Ga0208904_1000198_pt1 | contig 51771 bp, 53 predicted proteins | sample AntAceMetag02UKB_FD_184774 | JGI IMG/M metagenome (GOLD analysis project Ga0208904, IMG submission 184774) | Saline lake microbial communities from Ace Lake, Antarctica - Antarctic Ace Lake Metagenome 02UKB (SPAdes) (version 2) | ecosystem: Environmental > Aquatic > Non-marine Saline and...
CAGAGAGAGCGCTTCCCGCATATATATCTTATCGTTTTTAGTCATGGCATGTCCTGGTATCCCGGCCGATCATTGTATCTTCATTTCTTAAAAGCAGATTCTTCTCTCAAGCTCTCAACAATATCACGGCTTACCCTCACTTTGCCTAAAAGTATTGTCCCGTTCTTTTTTCCTCCGTGACAATCAGATCCGCCCGTAGCAAGAAGTCCGTTCTCTTCCGCGATCTTCAAATACCGTTCATTGTCAGCTGCCCTGTGTTTTGTGTGATATACTTCTATTCCTTTTAGGCCTGCTTTTACATATAGGGGAATATCCTTATCAGCCCTGGAAGCTCCGGGATGCGCCAAAACAGCTACACCCCCGACTCTATCTATCCAGGAAATAGCTTCATTATAATCTAACTGCTCATGTTTCACATGACAGTCTTTTCCATCACCTATATGCTTTTCAAATGCTTCATATATATTTCGGACCAATTTCTCTTCTTCCATCACACGCGCAAGATGAAGCCGTCCCACGCTTCCTCTACTCTCTGGACCCAACATCCTGCCGGCAGGAATCTCTATCCCTTTTTTTGATAGAAGTTCTATCATTTCCCCCATCCTTTTCCTTCTGGATGTTTTCATGCCGTGAAGCATATCAAGAAATTCAGGATCCTGCCAATCAACAAAATAACCCAATATATGTATCTCTTTTTCTCCATTCGATGCCGAAAGTTCAATTGCAGGAATTATTTCAAGTTCCGAACCCAAGCCTGCTTCAATGCAAGGCCCTATAGCATCAACACTATCATGATCTGTTATCGCTACAGCGCCCAATGAAGCCTTAAGAGCTTCATCAACAACCTCTTTGGGCGAAAAGATCCCGTCAGAATAATCGGTATGAACATGGAGATCCGCAAAATTATTATTATCTACTTTTTTCGTCATTTATCTTCTTTCTTTTCTTAATTTCATCAAGGATACCGTTCACAAAAGATCCGGAATTTTCGTCACCATATTTTTTTGCCATTTCGATCGCTTCATTTATAACAACCTTTGGCGGAGTCTCTGCATCACAGGTAAGTTCATAGACAGCAATTCGCAAGATGTTCCTATCTATGGTAGCCATACGATCCAGGTCCCAGTTAGTCGAGCAGGCTGAGATAACGCTATCTATATCTTTCATCTTCCCATCAACGCCAAACACGAGATGTTCCGTAAACTCCCGGATACTTTGACTTCTTCCAGCGTTATGTTCCCAAAATTTTTCGTCAGTCTCTCCAACAGATTCTTTAGTGATATCCCTTGCATAAAGGATCTTAAGAGCTAATTCTCGAGACACAGTACGTTTTCTCATATTACACCTGCCTGTATATATCGCACATCTCTATCGCCGTAATGGCGGCATCTCTTCCTTTATTCCCACTTTTCGTCCCCGCTCTATCAAGGGCTTGTTCAAGATTATCAGCGGTTATTATACCAAAAATGCATGGAATACTGCTATCCATAGCGACTTTTGCTATTCCTTTGGCAGCTTCTGCGGAAACCAGATCAAAATGAGGCGTTTCCCCCCTTATGATCGCTCCAAGACATATAACGGCATCAAAATTACCGGAATCTGCCATTTTCTTGGCCAGCATCGGCGTTTCAAATGAGCCGGGAACCCATACTACAGAAACGTCTGTTTCTGTGACACCGTGTTTGATCAAACTATCTACCGCACCATCCAAAAGCTTTGAGGAAATAAATTCATTAAATCTAGAAACGACCACGCCGAATTTTTTTCCTTTTCCTTTCATTTTACCCTTAATTATCTTTGTACCTGCCATTTTATCCTCCTCTGCTAGGGGGGACACTTCCCGCGCTTCGCTCGGGGAATGTCCCCAGTTTGTGCTTATTGTACCGCTACACTTTACTGAGCTTGTGTCCAAGCCTGTTCTTTTTTGCTTTCAAGTATTTCCTATTATCCTTACTCGGTTTTATCTCCAGCGGTTCTCGTTTTATAACACTAAGTCCATACCCCTTAAGACCGACTATTTTTCTTGGATTATTGGTTAGTAATCTTATTTTTTTGAGACCCAGGTCAGCTAATATCTGAGCTCCTATACCATAATCTCTAAGGTCATCTTTAAATCCTAATTTTTCATTGGCCTCCACAGTATCAAGCCCCATATCCTGCAACTCATAGGCTTTTATTTTATTCATGATCCCTATGCCTCTGCCTTCTTGCGCCAAATAGAGTATCACACCCTTACCTTCGCGAGAGATGATCTTCATTGCTTTTTCAAGTTGGTCCCCGCAATCACATCTTAATGAATGAAAGATATCTCCGGTAAGGCATTGAGAATGCACACGAACGATGGTCTCTCCTTTAGTGACATCACCTTTAACCAATGCCAGATGCTTATAATCATCAAGTTTGGAAGTATAGGCATGCAATCTAAAATCCCCGTGCAATGTAGGTAGTTCCGCTTCGGCGACCTTTTTTATCATATGTTCTTTCTTGCACCGGTACTTGATAAGGTCTTCTATGGTACATATCTTAAGTTTGTGTTTGCTCGCAAATTTCACCAGATTCGGAATACGCGCCATTGTCCCGTCTTCGTTCATTATTTCGCATATAACGGCGACGGGAGCCAAACCGGAAAGTTCCATGAGATCTGTACTAGCTTCTGTATGTCCCGCCCGGACAAGAACTCCTCCGCTTCTTGATCTAAGCGGAAAGAGATGACCCGGTTTAGCAAAATCTTTTGATCTGGATCCGGGATCTGACAAAAGTTTTATTGTCTTTGCTCTATCATGAGCTGATATGCCCGTAGTTATCCCTTTGACAGCATCAACAGAAACAGCCCAGGCAGTCTTAAATGGATCCTTTTGCGGACCTTGCGTCATAGGATACAGCCCTAGTCTATCAGCAATTTTGTCATGCATAGGAACACATATAAGACCACGTCCATGTTTAGCCATAAAGTTGATCTTATCAGGCGTTATTTTCTGAGCCGAAGCTATAAGATCACCTTCATTTTCCCGTGAAGGATCATCAACTACGACTATCATCCGGCCTCTTCTGATATCCTTTATCGCTTCATCAATCGTATTAAGTTTCATTTTTATCCTCTATTCCCTTTAAACAAAAAAACCCCCGAAGCATACACTTCGGGGGTTTTGTGAGTAACAATTTCACTTCTCCCATCCCGGCTTTACGGTCGGTATCCGATTCTAACGGATTCAGGTCTCATATTTAAGACCTCACGGACTTATCTCCCTTATTAGGGAAAAACACCGCCGGCTAAGGAATTTCCTCTGTTTCCGGATCACCTTACCCCGAAGTTCATCTTCAATTTTATCACATATTGACTATAAGTCAATCGTATTACGTTGTCCACGAGTTCCGTCTGTCTTTGCGAGGAACACAGTGACGAAACAATCTGTTTCTTTATTTCCTATATGAGATCCTTCGTCTCTTCCTCGCTTGGCTCGGCTTCGCTCAGGATAAATTCGACCAGACAACTTGCGTTCACTTCGTTCCGCAAGTTGTGGTCTCATTTACATCATACCCGGCATTCCGCCGCCCATACCCGGCATTCCTGGCGGCATACCTCCGCCGGAACCGTCTTTGTCAGGTTTGTCGCATATCACTGCTTCTGTCGTCAAAAGAAGAGCAGCTATACTGGCTGCGTTCTGAAGCGCAGTGCGCGTGACTTTAGTCGGATCGATTATGCCTTCTTTTACCATGTCAACATAAGTATCGTTCTCAGCGTCATATCCTTCGTTAGTAGTCTTGCTTGCGAGAAGCTTAGATACGACTACTTCGCCAACCTGTCCGGCATTGGTAGCTATCATGCTAACCGGTTCGCTCAAAGCGCGTCTGATTATATCAACACCGACTTTCTCATCATTATTTTTTTTGTCTTTTGATACTTCTTCAAGCTTAAGGCTTGCCCTTAAAAAAGCTATTCCTCCGCCCGGAACGATCCCTTCTTCAACCGCTGCTCTAGTAGCATGTAAAGCATCTTCAATACGAGCTTTTTTCTCTTTCATTTCAACTTCCGTTGCTGCACCAACGCTGATTATGGCAACTCCACCGGCAAGTTTAGCAAGCCTTTCCTGAAGTTTTTCTTTATCATAATCGGAATCGCTGTTATCTATTTCATTTTTTATCTGAGTAATACGGGATTTTACGCCATCTTCTTTTCCCTCACCTTCAACGATTACAGTATTATCCTTATCGATGGATATCCTTTTTGCCTGACCAAGATCTTCCAGGGTTATATTCTCAAGCTGTATCCCTAGATCTTCCGTTATTGCTCTACCTCCGGTAAGAACGGCAATATCGCCCATCATGGCCTTTCTTCTATCCCCATATCCGGGTGCCTTCACTGCGCAACAGCTGAAAGTCCCTCTTATCTTGTTTACCACAAGTGTAGCCAATGCTTCACCTTCAGTCTCTTCTGAAATTATCAGAAAAGGTCTGTTGGATTGCGCTACTTTTTCAAGTATGGGAAGCAAAGTTTTCATGCTGGATATCTTTTTCTCATATATAAGGATATACGGGTTCTCCATAACACATTCCATTCTTTCCGTATCCGAAACAAAATAAGGAGAGAGATATCCCTGGTCAAACTGCATACCTTCTACAAGCTTAAGGCTGGTTTCCAGAGTTTTACCTTCCTCGACAGTTATAACTCCCTCGGCACCGACCTTTTCCATAGCTTCAGCAATACGCTCGCCTATAACCTTATCGCTATTCGCGGCAATAGTAGCTACTTGAGCTATCTTCTCGGTCTCTTTTGTAGGTGTAGACATGTTCTTAAGTTCTTCTACCACAACCTCTACAGCTTTTTCGATCCCTCTTTTTATTTGCATAGGGTTAGCTCCGGCTGTAACATTCTTTAGGCCTTCTCTATAGATGGCTTCCGCGAGCACAGTAGCTGTTGTAGTTCCATCACCGGCTATATCACTTGTTTTTGACGCTACTTCCTTGACCATTTCCGCGCCTAGATTCTCATAAGGATCCTCAAGCTCTATCTCTTTAGCGACCGTTACACCGTCTTTAGTTATTGTGGGGGCGCCAAACTTCTTCTCAATAGCAACGTTTCTTCCTTTTGGCCCTAACGTTACCTTTACCGTTCTTGCTAATTTGCTGACACCTTGCAAAATTGATTTGCGAGCGTCATCACCATATTCTAACTGTTTTGCCATCTTTCCTCCTTCAAAATTATACTAATGTATCTTCCGATACTATTAGCTTACAATACCAAGAACATCATCTTCTTTGAGCATCATCAGATCTTTACCATCTATCTTTAACTCCGTCCCGGAGTATTTCCCGAAAATAACTTTATCTCCGGCCTTAACCTCAAGCGCAATAACCTTACCGTCATCTGAGATTCTACCGCTACCCACAGCCACAACCTTTGCCTGCTGGGGTTTTTCTTTAGCATTGTCAGGAAGAACTATCCCTCCCCTTGTTTTCTCTTCGGCTTCGAGTACTTCTACAAGTATTCGATCTCCAAGTGGTTTTACTTTCATCTCATTTTCCTCCATTTGTTGATTTTATAAACTCTCTTAAACTAAACTATGTTTTTAGCACTCTGTCGCATCGAGTGCTAAAGAAAGACCATTATAGAGAAATCGGCCTTATTGTCAAGTGCTATTTTTTTGCTATGCAGAATGAAGGGATATCAGATTCAAACCCTTGAAGATAAGATCAGGATAGATGTTCTTCTTGTGTATTAGCTGGGAATATCTGGCTATAAGCGTAGCGTCACCACCAGTAGCTACTATTTTTATATTTTTTCCGTACTTGCCCCTTATGCGGCAAATCATACCGTCACACATGGATGCATAGCCAAAAAGCACACCTTTATTCATGCTGTCACGCGTGTTCCGGCCAATCAGACCTTTTGCAGGTTTAAGCTCGGCACGAGGCAATAAAGCCGCATTCTCGGTAAGCGCTGCCAGACCTAAACGCAATCCGGGAAAAATCAGTCCTCCCTCATATTGCCCTCTCTTATTTACCAAGTCAAAAGTAACCGCCGTACCGAAATCTATAACTATAGCGGCATCGCGTTTCAGCATATAGACCCCAAATGCCGTTACCAATCGGTCCTGACCCACCTGTGCCGGCTCGTCATATTTAATTTTTATCGGGACTTTCAAGTCCTTTCCTACAACCTTTATGACTGATTTAGGAATAACTATTTTTAGATTTTTTTTCACCATACCCAGAAAAGCAGGTACCACGCTAACTATAACTATCTCTGTAATTTTACCTTGCCAGGTTCCTAGAAGCCTTTTAAGAGAAGCGCTCTCTAAGCGTTTTTTAGAAGTATTAATAAACCATCTTTTTAACAGTTTCCTCCCATCGGTCACTGCTAAAGAAGTATTAGTATTACCTATATCTATCAACAGTTTTGTCATATTGTTACGTCTCCGCTAAAAATACGTTTGATATTATCCTTTTCAGTTTTAACTAAAAGAGCTCCGGTATCGTCTATATCTAGAGCTGTCCCGTAGATCTCCTTATTTTGTTGAGCTATACGGACAGGTTTTCCAAAAACAAGCGACATATTCCTAAATTCTTCCCGCATCGGGCTGAACCCCGTTTTTTGAAAAGCCCTATAATTATTCTCAAATTCTTCCAAAAAAGCGCTCACAACCTTTTTCCTATCAATACGTCTGCCGCATTCTTCCTTTATTGACGTTGCTTCGGGCGGAAGATTTTCCCTGGAAGTGTTTATATTAAGCCCTATCCCCATAACAAGAAATTCGACCGCGTCAGGTTGCGCCTTGATCTCAGTCAATATCCCGCACAGTTTACGTCCTTTGTGCAAGATATCATTAGGCCATTTTATTTTAGGGTCAATACCCGCTATCTCTCTTATGGTCTTAACCATGGATATTGCCGCAATAAGGGTTATTGACGCAGTCTCGTCGGGAGAGGTTCCCGGTCTCAATATTAGTGATAAATACATCCCTCCATCCCGTGGAGATACCCAGGATCTGCCCATCCTCCCCTTGCCACCTGTCTGTTCTTCAGCAATAACAATAGTTCCTTCTTTTTCACCTTTTTCGGCAAGTTCATAGGCTTTATCGTTGGTGGAAGAGATTGTATCATAATAAAAAACGTTTCCTTTACCAAGAATATCTGTCCCTGCAATCCCCGCAATATCGTAACCATGCACTTTATCCGGAACAAGCTCCAGTTTATAACCATTATGAGACGCGCCTTCTATCCCGTATCCATCCTCTCTAAGTTTCTTTATGTACTTCCATACCGAGGCTCTCGAAAATCCCAGGACATCGGATATTTCTTCCCCCGACAGAAAATCACCAACATGTTTTCTTAAAAGCGATAAAATGTTCTTTTTAGCGTTAAATTCTTTCATAGTAGCGTTAACCCAAAAGCGCGTGTGTGAATATCCTTACTAAAGGTAAAATAACATGATCGAAAAGTCCAAAATATAAAAGTGCTATCAGTATAATAAATCCATATTTCTGCATCCTCACATATTGCGCAGCCGCTTTTTTAGGAATTATCGCCATAATGATATTGGCCCCGTCTAATGGAGGTATTGGAACAAGATTAAATATTCCAAGTATCAAGCTTATCATAACTCCGGCTAAAAGAAATGTCCATCCGGTAGAATATACGGGGAATATACCCAACTTGAATATGCCGGCAAAAAATAACGCTAACACAAAGTTCGCCGCGGGCCCGGCAAGAGAAGTAAGAAGCATTCCTTTTCTTGGGTTAGCAAAATTGTAGGGATTTACCGGAACGGGTTTTGCCCACCCAAAAACCACCGGGGAATGCGAAATAATGAGAAGTACTGGAAGGAGTACGGTGCCCACCGGATCGGCATGAGCCAAAGGATTCAAGGTGAGTCTTCCCTGGTCCCTAGCCGTAGTATCACCCAACCGGTACGCAACATATCCATGAGCAAACTCGTGCGCCACTATCACTATAACAAAAACCAGCACCGAAATTATCATATTTTATTTCTTTTTAGCCCAGGGTATACCCATTGCGCTTAAGAGCTTTGTTCATCCTATCAAGCGCAAGTTTTAGAGATCCGCCTTCTGTAAGATTATTTTTACATATAACGGCATACCCTTTACGGTTTTTGATTTTGAAGGCCTTTACCTGGGATTTCATAACTTTTTTAAGTTTTTTCTCTTCAGCCATCTTCTCCTCCTATTAGAGTTTATCAGCTGACTATTGACTATGGACAATTGACGATTGTCTTTTTAAGCTTTTTTTGAAAGATCTTGACTATAGTCTATGGTCAAGAGTCTATAGTCTATAGTCAAACCTGTTGTTTTCCCATCCAGTTTCACTTAGTCTAGATTCTTTATATACTTAAAATAATCTCCGTTAGTTGTAAGAACAATCGTTGTATTTGAATCTATCGTATCTTTATAGGTTTCCAGTGTTTTCATGAAAGAATAGAATTTCGGGTCCTTGCCGTAGGCCTCTGCATAAACGGTTATAGCTTCAGCATCCGCCTTGCCTCTAAGCCCCTGGGCTTCTTTATAAGCCGCTGAAGTTATGAGTTTGAGCTCCTTCTCCATTTTTCCTTCAACTTCAGCGCTTTTACCGCGCCCTTCCGACCGGTACATCTCTGCCGCCCTCTTCCTTTCAGATATCATGCGTTCATATACTTTTTGTCTCACATTCTCAACATAATTTATCCTTTTTATCTTCACGTCCACAAGTTCTATTCCATATTGAGGAACCAGTTCTTTTGATCTGATCAGTATATCCTGTTCGAGCTCGTGTCTGCCGACAGTTATATTTTCTAGCGCCTCTTCCGCAAGAGCCACAACAAGATCATCGTCTTGTCTGTCTTCGAGTATGCGATTCGAATCACGTATCGCTTCGACTAGAAGGTGACTTGTTATAACATCACGTGTCGCGGAGTTAATAACATCGTCCAATCTTGCATGTGCGCCGCGCTCTGAACCGACAGATTCGAGGAACTTTAACGCATCCACTATACTCCATCGTGCCGTCGTATCCACCCATATGTACTTTTTGTCCCTTGTAGGGATCTGATTCGGGTCACCGTCCCATTCCAGGAGCCGTTTATCAAAATAATGCGCCTTTTGTACGAACGGAAGTTTAAAGTGAAGTCCCGCCTTAGCTATGGGATCTCCTATTGGTTTCCCGAATTGGGTAACAACAACCTGATCTGTCTCGGAAATTATATAAACTACTCCGGCGGCAAAAAATACTATGACAGCAATAACAAATACCGCACCTATACGTAATAATATCTTCATTATTGACTACCTCCTTCTGTATCAAGCTTTAAAAGCGGAAGAATTGAAGTCTGCTCGGGATCGATAACGACTTTTTTCTCGGCCCGAGGCAGAACATCCGCCATAGTTTCCAGGTATAACCTTTTTTCGGTTATTTCCGGAGCTTTTTTGTATTGATTCCACGTTTCCGTGAATCTTTCAGCTTCACCTTCGGCCCTGTTGACCTTATCCAGCCTGTATCCTTCGGCCTGACTTATCGTTCTGCGCGCTTCCCCTTTCGCGCGAGGGATAGCTTTATTGTATGCTTCCCAAGCTTCGTTTATCATTCTTTCCCTTTCCTGCTTTGCCTCATTAACTTCATTGAACGCGGGTTTAACCTCGTCGGGAGGATTAACGTCCAGAAGTTTTACCGTGACCACATATATTCCGGTGTCATATTTATCCAAAAGTTTCTGCAGATCTATCTGCGCTTTATTAGCGACTTCTTCTCTTTTGGTTGTAAGGACCTCATCCACAGAATAATCTCCGCATAACCTTCGCATAACTACTTCGGACATGTCACGGAGAGTGTCTACGGGATTCCGTGTTTTGAAAAGCAGTTTAACCGGATCGTTCACTCTAAATTGAACTATCCATTTAACATCAAGGATATTTAGGTCTCCGGTTAGCATTAGCGATGTTTCTCCCTGCCAACTGCTTGCGTACACGCTTCTCACTCCCGCCCGTGTTGTCTTGAACCCAAACTCTTCCTTAAAGATCTTTTTGACCTTTATGGGAGAGACCTTCTCTATACCGAAAGGAAGTTTAGCGTGCAAGCCCGGTTCAGTGGTTCTCACATATTTCCCGAACCTTTGCACTACTCCCACTTCATCCGGCCCGATAGAATATATTGCTCCCTGCAGGAGAAATATTATCAAGAGCGCCCCGATGACTACCGGAGTGTATTTACCATACTCTTTCCCGAACTGTTTGACCTTTTTTGACTCTTCCCGGAATAGATCTTCCGGAGAACGAAAATCTTCCATTTTACTCCCTCCTTAATTAGGGGTTATTGCCCGTCTTTATTATAGTTTGATAATAAACAACCATTATAATGCAGGCACTTCAAAGATACCAGCCTTTTAAATGCTGTTAGATACCAGAAAGGCCGTTAATTTTGGTAGCGGGGGACGGGATCGAACCGTCGACAACACGGGTATGAGCCGTGCGCTCTAACCATCTGAGCTACCCCGCCACGTAATACGCTTTAATGAACACCCATTATATTCTAAAGACCTACCCTTGTCAATGCATAGAGGTTTTAGGTTCTAGGTTGTAGGATCGTTCCCTCATCCCCTAACACCTACAACCTATCACCTAGAAGAACAACAATTTGACCACAAGGATACCGGCGACAATTATAAACACTTTTCTGACCCAGACATTACCTTTGCGAATTGCTAGTTTTGATCCGGAAAGGCCTCCAAGAAATATGGCTGTCCCTAGAGGTACAGCGATACGGAAATCTATGAGATCGTTAGCAAAGAACACAAGACACGCTACCAGTGATGAAAAAAGGTTCAGTATCTTGGTCATTCCGGCCGTTTGAAGGAAGTTAAGTCCCAAGCCCAGTATCAGCACATAGCTTAGAAGCATCATATATCCGCCGCTAAAAAACCCTCCGTATATTCCCAACACAAATATCGCGAAAGAGCTTATGATGAGTCTCGGTAAAGTGCTCTCTTCCCGCCTCTCTTCTATTCCTATATCCTTTTTCAAAAGAAAAACCGGTAAGAACAAACAAATAATGACCGCCAGAAAACGCTCAAGTATCTCCTCGTTAAAATTTAAAAGAAGTTTTGCGCCCAACCATGATCCTAAAATGGTTAAAAGGACCGCTATGAAAATAAAATTTGAGTGACTCCATTCAATCTTTTTTCTGAAACCTATAACTCCGCTCATGCTCATAAATACCAACGTGAACATATTGGTAGCAATAGCAGTTTTAGTATCCATTCCTAAAAATATCAGAAGAGGTATCGTTACTAGAGATGTTCCCCCAACGGAGACGCTTATCATCCCCGCAAAGTAATAGATAATGGCTGCTATGATTATATTATGAATTTCCATGATTAAATATTTGCAAACGGTACAAATAATGGCCGAACTGGGCGTCACTCGATGGCATGAGTATTCCAGCTCAAACAGTCCTCGACCTTCGGTCTGCGGAACTCGCTGCGAACACTCATGCCATTGAGTGACGAAGCTACTTCAGCGAATATGTGTTTTCTCACTTTCCCTTTGGAACTCAGAAGCGAGGACTGTTTGAGCCGGGAGAACCTTTCCTATTTTTTCTTTCTCTCTCCCACTTGGAGACCAAAGAGAACCATCTTAGATTGCCATAAGGGTTTCTCCTAGCGAGTTCCACAGACCAAAGGTCGAGGACTGTTTGAACCGGGAGAACCTTTCCTATTTTTTCTTTCTCTCTCCCACTTGGAGACCAAAGAGAACCATCTTAGATTGCCGGAAGGGTTTCTCCTAGCGAGTTCCACAGACCGAAGGTCGAGGACTGTTTGAGCCGGGAGAACCCCTTCCGGCAATCTGCTTCCTCCATCTCTTTTATTCCAACACTTCCTCTATCCAGGCGCCGCCAGCTACTATGTTGTCTTCGTAGAATACTGCTGCCTGACCGGGTGCGGGTGCGAATTGTGGTTCGGTGAACTCGACAATAGCTTCATCTTTGTCTTGAGGAGTGACTATCGCTTCGGCTTTCCTGGAATTATACCGTATTCTGCTGCCAAAAGTCCGAGGAGCTTTTAATTCTTCCATTATAAGCCAATTGAATCCTTTAACACGTATCTTTGATTTCATGGCTTTATTTCTTTCCGAAACCGTTATGGTATTGTTTCCAGCGTCGATCTTTGTTACATATATGGCTTCATGTGTACCCAATCCCAATCCATGCCTCTGCCCTATGGTATACGCAGCTATACCTTCATGTGTTCCTATCTTTTCTCCGGAATCATTTATAATATCTCCTGGTATAAATATCCCTGGCTCTATTTTTCGTAAGTATTCTTTATACCCACCACCTGCGGAAGCAAAACATATATCTTGGCTTGGAGTTCGCGTAGCTGACATAAACCCGTTTTCAGACGCGATCCTTACAACTTCTTCTTTATCAAGCTCGTCTAACGGAAAATCAATGTACCCAAGAATATCCCTCGGTATATCATAAAGAAAATAAGATTGGTCTCGCTGCTCGTTAGCTGCTTCAGCAAGACAATACATACCGTCTTTCTTTATGATCCGGGCATAATGGCCTGTGGCCATACGTTCAGCGCCTAGTTCCCGGGCCTTACCGAACATGTGTCCGAATTTAATTTTGCTGTTACAGTATACACACGGACTGGGAGTCCTTCCACGAGAGTATTCGTTCATGAAATACTTTTTCACGGTATCTGCGAACTCTTTTGACAGGTCTATCACATAATATGGGATATCCATGTCTTCCGCAGCGCTGCGCGCGTATTGTATCGCATCTAATGAACAGCACATACGTTCTCCCGTATCTCCACATTCTTCTTTGGGCCATGTCTTTATGGTCATACCGATAACATCGCATCCGGCATTTTTAACAAGTAATGCCGCTACACTTGAGTCTACTCCTCCTGACATTGCAACCGCGACCCTCACTTTTCCTCCTTAATGATAAATCGGTCAGCACCCGAAGACATTTTTATCTCGGGAACGCCTTGTCTCTCATTTATAATGATAACATCCAGATCCCCCGCATCATCCGCCACCATCATTGCATCTTCCGGGGTCATAGTCATCATACCCGTCGCTATCGCGTCCGCGGCTGCGCAAGTCGACGTAATGACCGTTACGCTATGGAACTGTCTTCGGATAACTGTCCCGGTATCAGGATCTACTATATGCGACAATGTTTCCGGAAGACCTTCAAACACTATATTCTCATAATCACCGCTTGTAGCTACAGCTTGCGTAGCAACTTCAAGCTTAAGGATTATTCCTCCCGTTCCGGGATCCCTAACTCCTATTGTCCAGGCGTCTTTCGGGTCCGATGTGTAGCAATACATATCTCCGCCGGCATCCACCAGAAACTTATCCATATCTTCCCTCGCCAAAATTTCAGACATCATGTCCACTATGTAGCCTTTAGCAATGCCCGACAAATCCAGCCATGCGCCGTTCTGGAGATTTACCATGCCAGACCCCGGATCGAGCGCTATATTCTTCCATCCCATACCGCTGGTATCTTCAGGTATTTTACTCAACAATACTTCGGGCATATCGTCGTAAAATCCATTTTTCTTTAGTATCGGTGATACCGTGATATCAAATTTACCGCGAGTAAGCCGGCCTATCTTTGAGGCGGCCAACAGAACATTCATCATCTCATTTGAAACGTGAGCATTTCCGGTAAGATTGATTATATTTAATTCGCTTGTAGGGTCATATACATCAAATACCTTTTCCATCTCGCGAGCTTTATTTATAGCTTTGTTGATAATTCTCTCGATATCTGATTTAGGCAGCCTGTCGTCATAGGCTTTTACCGTAACGAAAGTACCCATAAGTATTTCCGATACGACTACCGGTTCTTCTTTCCGAAAAGAGCATCCTTTTAAAAAGAATGTGCACGACAGTAGAGTTATAATTACCGCCAAGAGCGCGGCTTTCGGACGCATCCCGTTCATAGACACCTGATCACTCGATCAATATCAACATATTTTCCTATCATATCCATGACAAGTTTAACTTTGTTGATATCACGGGCCTTTATTTTGACTCTTAAATCATGCACTTTGGAAGACACGTCATAAGTATTTAGATCTGACATGAGGGTGGGAATATTGGCTTTCTTTAATGCATTATAAGTCCTGCGTTTAGGAGCTATCCCTCCTGACAGGATGATTCCCGCGATACGTTTCGGCACGCAAAATCTGCCTGTATGCGCTTTTATTAGCAGATTGATAAGATCTATTCTGTTACCCGGAGTTATGACCAGACAATCATCAACAAGATAATTCATGACGGCTCTGCTTTCCATAGCACCGACAAGGACTTGTTTAAGTTGGCGATCCAGGTATTTTTCTCCGCAAAGGACCTGCATCTTTAGGTCCTCATTAATGTCGTGTATAGTAGGAAGGTCCAAAGTTTTCATATAGGGCACAACACCCAAAACAGGTATGCCCAGCCGAGCAAGTCCCCGTCTTACATACTTGTTTACTTTCTCATATTTTGCCGGTAGCACTTTATTGACAATAACTCCTGCCATCTTAACGCCCATTTTATCAAATACCGATTTATTGAGCATAATCTCGTCTATAGCGTTGCCTATGCCTCCCTGTGAAACCAGGATAACACTGCTACCCAGCATCTTTGCTACTGCCGCGTTTGACAGATCGAATACTGACCCCACACCGGCATGACCTGTACCTTCAATAACTACCAGATCCTTATCTTCCGCTACATGATTGAATGCGGCAAGTATGGTAGATGCCGCGTCTTTCTTGTTCTTTCCGTCGAGAAACTTTTCCGTGTATCCCTTTTCAACGGCTACCGGCGACATCATGTGCAACGGAAACTTGAATTTAAAGATATGTTCCATCAGGACAGAATCTTCGTCTATCTTATGCCCATCCTCAAGAAGATATCTTTGTCCTACTGGTTTAATAAACCCTATTTTCTTGAATTTTTCTGATAAAGCGGATATAAGGCCCAAAGATACCGTGGTCTTCCCTATATTCTGGCGTGTAGCGGCAACGAAAATACGTTTGCTCTTACGTCTTCCGAAAATTTTTTCCCATTTTTCTATATAAGATCTCATTTTATGACAGATCCGTTATAGTGCTTCAGTAAGACCGTTCATCATCGGGGAACACGCCCGAGACGGTCTCCTGTTTGAAAGATTCTACGGCATTTTTGATCAAAGGCGCTATATTGGCGTATTTTTTAATGAACTTTGGGGTATGATCACTAAAGTATCCCAAGATATCGTGAGTCACAAGGACTTGTCCGTCACAGAACATGCCCGCACCAATACCAATAGTAGGAATAGTCAAACGTGCGGTTATTTTTTTTGCGAGTTCTTTGGGAACACATTCAAGAACTACGGCAAAGCATCCCGCCTTTTCAAGCTCAACGGCATCTTTTATCAGGTCTCCCGACGACAAGGCATCTTTTCCCTGAACCCTATATCCCCCGGTCTTGTTAACACTTTGCGGCTGCAATCCTACATGTCCAAGAACCGGGATACCGGCACCTATAATAGCTTTGATCCTTGCGGTAATATCTTTTCCGCCTTCTATTTTGACAGCTTCACATCCGGATTCCTGAACGAACCTACCGGCATTACGCACGGCATCCTCATCCGAAGCCTGATAAGACATGAACGGCATGTCACCTATAAGAAAAGCCCTACTAATACCGTTACGAACTGCTTTTGCATGATGTATCATCTCGTCCATAGTGACCTTAGTGGTCGAATCGTATCCCAGAACTACCATGCCCAGAGAATCACCTACAAGTACCGCATCTATACCCGCATCATCTATCACACGTGCCATTGGACAATCGTATGCAGTTAGCATGGTGATCTTTTCACCTGAGACTTTTTTCTTTTTAAAATCTAGTACTGTGATCTTTTTGTTTTTCATAATATCACTCGCCAAATAACCGTTAAAATCCTATTTTATCTATAATCTTTGCAACAAGATGATTAGCTTTTATCGGCATAAAATGTACCCCGTCACATATATCTTTGATAGATACTGCAATATCCGCCGCTATATCTACGGCTGTTTTTTCTACATCTTTTGAGTTTTCCATCTTTTCAATGATAGCGTCAGGGATAACTACGCCCGGGATATTAGCGTTCATATACCTGGCCATTTTTGCGGACCTTAGAGGTACAATGCCTCCGAGTATTTTGACGCGTTTTCTCAAATGTTTAATCTCTTTCATGAAAGTTTCAAATATCACCGGATCGAAGATCGCCTGTGTCTGGAAAAAGATAGCTCCTTCATTAACTTTCTTCTCCATCTTAATTATTTCCGGTTCCAATGGTTCCGCACCGGGATTCACCACTGATCCGACGAACAGGTCAGGAACAGTATCAAGTTTATTCCCGGAAAGGTCTTGTCCCAAACTCATTTCTTTCACAGCATGAAGCAATCCTATAGAATCAAGGTCATATACAGCCTTTGCCTGTGGATGGTCCCCAAGTAAAGGATGGTCCCCTGTCATGGTCAGAATATTCCGTATACCCAAAAGGTATGCGGAAAGAATGTCCGACTGTAAGGCTATTCGATTACGGTCGCGGCATGTTACCTGACAAATGGCTTCATATCCATTGTCATTCAAAACCTTACTTGTCGCCACGGATCCCAGTCTCATCACGGCACTCTGCTGATCAGTAACATTAACAGCATCAACCTTGCCCTTAACGCATTCCAGCTCACCAAGTATACCTTCGACAGACACGCCTTTAGGTGGCCCTATCTCCGTAGTAACAACAAATTTCCCCGCCTCTAATGCCTTTTTAAGTTTTGACATAAGTGTTCACCTTTTTATAGAAGTCAGAAATCATATTTGAATTTGCATATCGGTCAACATCTTCTACCCTCTATCTTCTGACCTCTATCCTCTATCTCCCGAGCCCAAATGTTGCGTTTTATACGCACGATATACATTTCTCATCAATATAGATACCGTTATCGGTCCTACTCCTCCGGGTACAGGCGTTATAACCGCGGCCTTTTTCTCGACTTCAGAAAAAGCTACGTCACCGACTACCTTGTTTTCTATCATATTTATGCCGACATCTATGACAATTGTTCCCTCAGAGACCCATTCACCTTTAATCATTTCGGGACAGCCAACTGCCACCACTAATACGTCAGCCCTACCCACATGTTCCTCCAAATACCCCTTTTCTGATGTAGCAATATTGCACACTGTTGTTGTAGCCATCTCGTTCAGCATCATAAGGCTTAACGGTTTTCCTACTACCGCAGACCCTCCGATTATCACCACTTCTTTTCCGTAAAGATCTACTTTTTCCGTATTCAGTATCTTCATTACTGCGCCCGGAGTACATGCTACAAGCTCGGCTTCCTGACGAAGTATTTTGCCCAGGTTGTAAGGATGCAATCCTTCAGCATCTTTTTTCGGATCGATCACGGCTATTATTATATTGTGGTCTATGCTTTCCGGCAGAGGTTTCTGCACTATAATTGCTGTAACGGATGTGTCTTTATTGAGTTTCTCTATCTCCCATATCAATTCTTCTTGGGACAGATTGTCTTCAAGCCTGATGTCCTCGAATGTTATGCCTACCTTCTCCGCGGTACGTTTCTGCATATTAACATATATTTCAGCATCTTCGGGGTTGCCGAGAGTCAATGACGCTAATTTCGGAGAAGTTCCTGCCTTAGAGGATAGTTTTTCTATATCCCGTTTGACGGATTCGTTAGTTTCACTGGCAATTTTTCTTCCATCTATGATCTTCGCCATAATGTCCCCTACTTTTTATCCAATATATCTCTTTCCGCTTCCAGTATTTTCTTCTCATTCTCCGATAATACCGCCTTAAGGCTCTCTACATAAACTGTATCAGAAATACCGGTGAGATTTATTTCAACGTTTTCTCTGGCCGAATAGAATGCAGCTTTTAACATGTGTACCGCACATCGGATATCGCTTTTAAGATTAGCATTTGCATGTGGCAATATATCCAAAGAGACTTTCGCTGATCTGGCACATTCTCCGCATACGATCAAAGGTACTGAAGCGGCGTTCTTATATGATTCCGGACCTGCTTTTTTATCAGATATCTCTTTCATCAATCTAAGAAAAACTTCGCAATCATCGTCTATCGCTTTTTTTAATACGTCCAAGCCCTCTTCCTGTTCTTTCCTGCATTCAAGCAAGATGGGAGAATCCTCTATACCATTAATGCTGAAATTAATCACCATGAGATTCAGCGATGCCGCAAGAGATGCTCCTAGAGCTGAAACGCTTCCGCCGCCCGGCACCATACGTTTTGCGGAAAGGTCTTCCAGATACGTAGCTATCGTATTTTGTAAATATTCAGTTTTATCCATTAGAATAACCCTTTGATCTCTCCAGTTTTAACATCAAGATCGATCCCCATGCCTCTGGGCAACTTGGGAAGTCCCGGCATAGTATTCACGCCATCACATTTAACGGTGATATATCCTGCACCCGCCGCGAGAATGACTTCATCAACCCCAAGCTTGAAGCCTCTGGGACGTCCCTTTTTCGCGGAATTATTAGAGAGCGATAAGTGCGATTTTGCCATACATACCGGCAGTTTATCAAGTTTAGCTTTCTCTATCATCGAAATGCTTTGCTGCGCCTGATCAGAATACTTAACTTCACTGGCACCATACATGGATTTTGCTACACGTTCGATCTTATTCGTTATATTCATGTCAATCGGATATAAAAATCTCATCTTAGACTTTTTCTTTGAGGCCTCTATAACCGCACGAGCAAGTTCCTTGCCGCCTTTACTGCCATGTTTATAAACCTCACTTACAGCTATACCATCGACTTCAAGAGCTGTAGCACGCTTAATAACGCTGTCTATCTCTTTTTTTGAATCCGATTCGAACCGGTTTATACATATGACTATGGGTACTCCGAACATTTTCAGGTTTTCGACCTGTTTTTCAAGATTAGAGCATCCGCGATCCACGGCAGACAGGTTTTCTTTTTTAAGTTTAGCCGGAACAGTTGTCCCCTGAAAAGGATAATCCCCGCTATGCACCTTAATAGCTCTGACCGAACAATTTATAACTACCACATCGGGTTTTAATCCGGACTGTTTACATTTTATATTGATAAATTTTTCGGCGCCGAGATCCGCTCCGAAACCACTTTCTGTAACAACATAGTCAGCCAATTTCAAACCTATCTTGTCTGCCATAACTGAACTAGATCCGTGTGAAACATTCGCAAACGAACCCGTATGAACTAAACAAGGTGTATGTTCTATTGTCTGCATAAGATTTGGTTCTAATGCTTTTTTAAGAAGAACCGTCATTGCTCCTGCCACTTTAAGATCTTCCGCAGTCACGGGAACACCTTTTTTCGTGAATCCAACCACAATTTTTCCTAAACGTGTCCTAAGATCCTTAAGGCTATTCGCTAAAGAAAGTATGGCCATACTTTCAGTTGCCGGGGTAATGTCCATCCCGGTGCGCCTATTAACTCCGTGAAGCTTCCCTCCACCACCGATAGAGATATTACGCAGAGCACGATCGCTAATATCTAAAGATCTCTTCCATATCGCACCGTCTTTACCAAAATCGTGAGGATCTCCCCTAAATAGCGTGTTATCCATAAATGCGGCACAAAGGTTTTGCGCATTAGATACGGCTGAAGAATCTCCCGTAAGATGCAGATTAATATCTTCCGCTGGAAGGACCTGGGAATAGCCCCCTCCTGTTGCTCCACCTTTCATTCCGAACAATGGCCCTAAAGAAGGTTGTCGTATACATGCAATAGCTTTTTTCCCTAGACTGTTAAGCGCCATAGACAGTCCTATGGTATTTACGGTCTTCCCTTCACCAAGTTGGGTCGGGGTTATGGATGTTATAAGGACAAGTTTGCCCTCTTGACGCTTTTTCAACGTACCTTTTAATATTTCAGGTGACACTTTGGCAATATAATCACCATATTTCGTAAGGTACTTCGCTGATATGCCTGCTTTTTTAGCAACGATCGATATGTCCCTCAGCTTTACAGCGGATGCTACTCTGACATCATAGCTATAACTCATGCTAACTCCTTTTTTTTCATACTACGGCTCAAGGTTCCGAAAGGTCCGAAAGTATTTCGGTGAATCGAACACAACCCGTGTTTTCTTATCGCTTCCACGTGTTCTTGTGTCCCATATCCTTTGTGTTTTTTAAATCCGTAAAGAGGATATTTTTTATCCTCTTCCATCATTAAACGGTCCCTAAAAACCTTGGCAATTATCGATGCACATGCTATCGATAAGCTTAAACTTTCTCCCCGTATAAGATATGTCCTTTCCTGTGGCAAAGGAACATTCATCATCCCATCTATAAGAAAATAACCCGGTTTATTTTTTAACTCATTTACGGCTCTTTTCATCGCTAAAAGAGTCGCATTCAGAATATTAAATTTGTCTATCTCCTCGACACCTGTGACCCCTATGCCGATATCACATCTTTTAATTATGTCTAGAAACGCTTTTTCTCTTTTCTTTTCGGACAGTTTCTTGGAATCATCTATCCTTTCGGTGAAGTCCCCGTCAAGAATTATAACAGCTCCCGCAACGACAGGACCCGCCAAAGGACCTCTACCAGCTTCATCTAATCCGGCTATGTTCTTGTGCCCGGCTTCCAAAGCTTTCTTTTCATAAAGGAACCTGTCCGGTCCGTCATTTATCTCTTTTTTTCTGGACAATTTTTTCCTTAACCTTAGTGGCCTTTTTACCGGTTTTACTCCTGAGATAATAAAGTTTAGCGCGTCTGACCTTACCTCTCTTCTTCACTACGATCTTATCGATCAAAGGAGAAGCCACGGGAAATATACGTTCGACACCTTCACCGTAGGAGATTCTTCTTACCGTAAAAGTCTCTCTTGTCCCATCCCCCTTACGGCCTATTACTATCCCGGTGAACACCTGTATCCTCATTTTATTCTCTTCTTTGATCATAAAGTGGACATCAACAGTGTCGCCTACACTGAATTCCCCAACATCCTTTTTGATATACTTTTCTTCAAGTTCTTGTAACTGTTTCTTCATCTTCCTCTCCTATGTTAAAAGTCAATTTTTCTACTCAAAAGACTCGTTTTCTTTAGCCGCTACTTGCAGCTAATTTGTAATTACTAAAATCTTCAAATACCCAGTCATTTTTCAGTGTCCTATATATTATTGTCAGCAGTTTCCTCGAAGTCGCTATTATTGCTTTACCGGAACCCTTTTTTGCTTTTAGCCTCTCATAAAACGATCTCAGATACGGGTTATATCTTATCGCTATAAGGGTTGATTGCACCAAGGCTGTTCTTGCGATCTTGTTACCCATCTTGGTAATCCGACCATAATGACTCGTCTCATTAGAGATACTTACCCTTGGTACGATTCCTAGATACGCAGCCAACTTCTTATCATCCGCAAAGTCTTCAATATTCCCTATGGTGCTCAGGAGAATAGTTGCGTTAGTATCGCCTATACCTTTTATCGACGTAAGATTCTTGTGCCCCTTGAGCTTCTTACCCCTGTCATTCAGTTCTTTACTTATTGCGTCTATAGATTTATTTAGGCTCTTGATTTGATTGGCAACTATCTCCAGCTCAAATATATACTCTATATCTAAGTCTATCTGACATACCTTATCCAGAGCTTTTTCAGATGAGAACATCTCTTTTTTTGTTACTATACCATTGGCATTAAGTATATTATGAACCTTGTTCTTCATAGCTGTCCTGAGTTTAACAAATTTGTCTCTCGTTCCTATTAAACTCGATATCCTAGCCTGTTCTTCGGTTCTCATCCTTACCTCTGGTATCAATCCCTTACTTAAATACTTTGCTATCGTTATCGCGTCGTGTTCATCTGTCTTCTTTATAGAATGCGATATTATCTTAAACTGTGTCGGATTTATTATCGCTACTCTCTTTACTTTTGCCTTTATCTCTCTCGCAAAATATCCGGTATTACCTGTCGATTCTACCGCTACCTCATCTGTCTTCTTTAAACTATCTTTGAATCTTGTTATCCCTTCAGGACTTACCTTGTACTCCGAGAGATCCTGACTCCCCTTACTCATATAACAAACTGTAAAACAATTCTTATGCAAGTCTACTCCGATTGATCTTCCCATCTCTACCCCCTTTTAGGTTGTAGTCTCAGGAGTAGAACTATTGTCGGTGAACACCATCCTCCTATCCAGGCTCTTCTCAGGCCTATGGTGACTATTCGGTCAAAGGTTTGATTAATCTCCTTAACGGGGTCAATTAAGCCCCAATGAAACATTCAACCTATGACCTATCTACTCCGGACTATTCTCTTTCATTTTACCAATAATCCAAAGCTTTTCACCGCTCTATCTGACTTTTATCGTATCATCTCCTTAATTTTAGCTAATTTTGGTTCGTAATCATATGGTTGTTAACATCTAGTTTATTACCCACGTTTGGTTCGCGCTTGTGTAGTTATTTTGTTAATGTAACATCAAGCGTTTTGTCTCTGTTCGTTATCAATATCCAGCGATTCCGCCGTTTTGCATAAAATGTACTGTTCAATTATGTGTTCTTATCCTTAAAACGCTTGCAGCAAAGAAACGTTATTGCGCATCTGTTGCGTTCTTTTTTACTTGGTATTTCGTAAAATGTGGAGAAAATTCTTTGTATATCACTTCTCTCCTGCAAACTTTAGGTTATCTAACAGATCGGGCCGTCTTTCTTTTGTCTTTTCTGTCGCTTGCTCCATTTGCCATTTATTTATTTTTTTAGGGTCTCCCGAGAGCAAAATTTCCGGAACGCTCATGCCTTTATATTCAGCCGGTCTCGTATATTGAGGATACTCCAAAAGGTTATTCTCAAAAGACTCTTCCAAAAGACAATCTTCGGCGCCCAAAACTCCGGGGATTAACCGTATTACCGAGTCACATATCGCCATAGCCGGGATCTCTCCACATGTAAGGATATAATCTCCAACTGATATTTCTCTATCTACCAAACTGCGTATCCGTTCGTCAAATCCCTCATAATGCCCACAAACCAAAACAATATGTTCTAATTCCGATAGTTCTCGTGCACATTTCTGGCCGTATTTTTCTCCCTGCGGCGTAAGAAGTATAACCACAGCACCCGCTTTTTTTATGTCTTCGAGAGCTTTGTCCGCGGGTTCGACTTTCATTACCATGCCCGGACCGCCTCCATAAGGTTTGTCGTCTGCAGTCCTGTGACGATCATTTGTCCAGTCTCTGAGATCATGTATCGCAAGATCAACCTTACCGGAATTCTGAGCGATCTTTATCATCGACTCAGAGAACACTCCGCTAAACATATCCGGGAACAATGTAAGTATATCTATTTTCACAAAAACTCCGTATTAGGTGTTAGGTTCTAGGGACTAGGTTTTAGGGATTTTTACCTATCACCTAACACCTAAAACCTATAACCTGCTCTTACAATTCTAATCGTTTTATTATGCTTTTTACCGTCTCAGAAGGTTTTGCGCCTTTTGACAACCAGTACTCTACGCGTTCCCTATCCAAAGCAACCTGATCCCTGCCTTTTTTGGGATCATAATTACCTAATTCTTCCAATGCCCTACCGTCTCGTTTACTCGGCTTGCTCATCGCAACTATACGGTAAAAAGGTTTTTTCTTTGTTCCAAAAACTTTAAGCCTTAACACAACCGCCATTACTCCTCCTTGTTTCAGTTTAAATGCCGAAAAGTCTAAAGTCTAAAAAAATTGTCAAGACTTAAAGAACTTTTCTCGACTTTTTGACTTTCAGACCTTTGACTTTTTAACTGTTCACTTTTACTCTTTAACTCTCTTCACGTCGGCTCCAACCGCCGACAATTTTTCTTCTATATGTTCATACCCTCTGTCCAGATGATATATTCGGGATATTTCTGTACATCCCTCCGCAACCAGTCCAGCCAAAACAAGCGCGGCCGAAGCTCGTAGATCAGACGCCATTACCGGCGCTCCACTAAGCTTCTTTACACCTTTTATTATAGAAGTCGATCCTTCCAGAATTATTTCAGCTCCCATCCTGTTAAGCTCGCTTATATGTATAAATCTCTCCGGGTATATCTTTTCTGTGATAACACTTATCCCGTTGGATACCGTTACAAGGCTCATTATTTGCGCCTGAAGATCCGTAGGAAAACCCGGATAGGTAAGCGTCGTCACATCAACGGACTGTACTTTATCTCCCCTGCGCGAAACTTCGAGCCCACCAGGAACTTCCGTGATCTTTCCGCCGCATTCGGTAAGTTTGTCGATCAAAGCAAGATTATGTTCACTCACAGCATTCTCTATCAAGAGTTTCCCGCCTGTAATGACAGCGGCTATCATGTATGTCCCCGCCTCAATACGGTCGGGAATAACTTCATGTTCGGCTCCGGTAAGAGTTTTTACACCCTGAATGGTTATAGTCGGCGTTCCCGCTCCCTCGATGTTGGCTCCCATTTTCACTAGAAATTTTGCCAAATCCGAGACTTCGGGCTCGCATGCGGCATTTTCAAGAACCGTTTCACCATCAGCCAACACAGCACACATCATCGTATTAGCGGTTGCTAATACGCTCGAACCAAAATGTCCACCGAGATATATCTTGGCCCCTTTTAATTCCCTGGCCGAAGCCATGATATACCCTTCTTCAATATGTATTTCGACCCCGAGTGCACGTAGTCCCTTAATATGAAGATCTATGGGCCTCGGTCCGATCACGCAACCCCCCGGAAAAGAGACTTTAGCTTCCTTGTTGCAAGCCAAAAGCGGTCCCAAAACCGAGATAGAGGCTCTCATAGTACTAACAAGATCATATGATGCCGTAGCTGCTTTTATCTTACCCGGCAAGACCTCTACCGTATCACCTTTTTTTTCAACCTTTCGTCCGAGAGCGGAAAGTATCTCTATCATCGTATAAACGTCTTTAAGATCCGGAACATTACGAATAATACATTTTTCTTCCGTTAAAATAGTCGCCGCAAGAATAGGAAGACACGCATTCTTCGCACCGCTTATACTTATCGTTCCAGATAAGGTCTTTCCGCCTCTTATAACTAGTTTAGCCACTTTTCCGTCCCACGATCACACGTTCGTGACCATTAAAATCCTTAAAACTTTTTATCTCTATAAAATCATTAGCACGAAGTTCTTTCTTAACTTTTTCGGATTGATCATACCCTATTTCCAGGGCAACAAACCCTCCCGGAGAAAGTAATTCCATGCTTTCTGAAATTATCTTTTTTAGAATATCCATTCCTTCAGGGCCGCCATACAGGGCAGTTTTAGGCTCGGCCAAAACCCATTCATCCAATGCCCCATAATCATTTTCGGACACATACGGCGGATTTGATACTATTGCATCAAATTTCCCACAAAAATCCTGGCTGAAAAACGAAAAAACATCCGAATGAACAAGCTTTATCTGACCGTTTTTGTCAAACCTATCAACATTCTCAGCCGCAATAACCAAAGCGTCACGTGATATATCCGCGGCAACTATATTTGCATTATCAATAAGCTTTGCAAGCGCTATAGCTACTGCCCCACTACCGGTTCCTACCTCAGCAATATAAACATTGTCTCTATGTATTTGTTTTAAAATATCACCCGCAACTTCTACCAAAAGTTCTGTCTCGGGTCTGGGTATTAGAACCCTCTCGTCTACCTTAATGTCCATACCCATAAACGCGGTCTTTCCTTCACGATACTGCATGGGAATGCTGTCACTCTTTGTTTCTGTTTTCATAGTTTTTTCTCAAGTCAAAGAACCATAAACATTTTCATGCTTCATTAAGAGGTCAGCTTAACTTTTCTGTCTTCTTTAATGAGTACCGGAATTATTTGCTCCAGATCCCCTTCGAGTATATTGGCCAGATTATACACAGTAAGTCCTATCCTGTGATCTGTGACCCTGTTTTCCGGGAAATTATATGTCCTTATCTTTTGCGACCGGTCCCCGGAACCTACTTGTTTTTTTCTGTTATCGGAGCGTTCTTTATCTTTTTCTTCATTCAGTTTTTCAAGTACGCGCGCCTTAAGCACACGCATAGCTTTAGCTTTATTCTTGTGCTGACTTCTCTCATCCTGACAGCTTACGACTACGCCTGTCGGTAGATGAGTTATCCTTACGGCGGAGTCAGTAACATTCACATGCTGTCCGCCCGCACCGCTTGCCCTATAATAATCTATTTTCAAATTCTGCGGTTTTATGTCTACTTCAACGTCTTCCGCTTCCGGAAGAACAGCGACGGTAGCCGCTGAAGTATGTATCCGCCCGCTTGCTTCTGTCTCCGGAACCCTCTGCACTCTGTGCGTGCCCATCTCAAACCGCAGGTTTTTAAATACGTTTTGCCCTTCAATCGAAAATATGATCTCTTTAATACCTTTCTTTTCAGATTCGCTCAAACTGATGACTGAACTTTTCCAACCTTTACCAATAGCATACTTTGTATACATCTTATAAAGATCGGCAGCAAATAAACTGGCTTCTACTCCGCCCGTACCCGCTCTTATCTCGACAATAGCATTTCTCTTGTATTCTTTATCGTCCACATCAAGCAGGAGTTCTTCCAAGATGTTTTTTTTATCAGAAAGCGTTTTCTCTATTTCTTTCAGTTCCTCGGCTGCTAATGCTGTGTATTCGCTTTTTTCATCTTCATCCTCTACCATTTTGAGGAGCCCGGCTCTTTCGTCATCAAGAACAATATACTCCCCATATGCTGTCACTATCTCTTTTAGGTCAGCATACTCTTTCGCTTTTGCAGTATGTTTCTCTCTGTCTGCCAAAAGTTCCGGGGACGAAAGTTCCTTCTCAAGCGTCCGATATCTATCTCTGCGTTTGTTTAGTTCCGCAAGAATCTTTTTCATACGCTAGATCAGGCTTCTGTCTTTTTGTTTAAATAACGTTTTTGAAAACGCTCAACTCTTCCAGCCGAGTCAACAAGTTTCTGTTTGCCCGTATAGAACGGATGACATTTTGAGCATATTTCAACATGAATATTCTCTTTAGTCGACTGAGTCTTTATGGAGTTACCACATGCACATGTTATGATAGTCTCCTGATTTTTTGGATGTATCCCTTTTTTCACTTCTAACCCCCTATTATAGTTATCATTTATTATGATACACGAAACAAATATTTTACTAGAATATCAATAAATATCAAGCAAAAACTAGGGTTTATCTCCTCAAGAGCCATACGTCCCTATAGCGCCGAAAATATCCTAAACCCAATAAGCATTTATGCTTTGCCCATATTTTGGAACAGTTCTTCGTTATTTTTAGATTTCTTAAGACGACTTACCAAAAGCTGCATAGCCTCTACAGAATCCATATCGCTCAAAGCTTTCCTCATTAGCCATACTTTTTTCAGTTCGTCTTCCGGCACCAGAAGCTCTTCCTTACGCGTATTCGACCTCTTGATGTCGATCGCCGGGAAGATTCTTCTCTGGAAGAGATTTCTATCCAGCTGTATTTCCATATTTCCTGTACCTTTAAATTCCTCAAAAATAACTTCATCCATACGGCTTCCGGTATCAATAAGTGCCGTAGCTATTATTGTCAGGCTTCCTCCTTCTTCCACATTTCTTGCCGTCCCGAAAAACCGTTTAGGTTTGTGCAGGGCATTGGCGTCAACGCCTCCGGAGAGAATCTTTCCCGAATGTGGTACTGTAGTGTTATATGCTCTAGCTAAACGCGTTATAGAATCCAGCAAAATTACCACATCATATTTATGTTCTACAAGCCTTTTGGCCTTTTTAAGCACCATTTCCGCCACCTGCGTATGTCTCTGTGCCTGTTCATCAAAGGTAGACGCCACAACTTCCGCGTTCACAGATCTTTTCATGTCAGTAACTTCCTCCGGCCTTTCGTCAATGAGAAGTATAATTAATTTGACCTCGGGATAATTCTGGGTAATGGTATTAGCAAACTTCTGGATAAAAACCGTTTTGCCGCTATACGGCGGAGCTACTATTAAGCCTCTCTGCCCCTTTCCTACAGGAGTAAACAGATCCATGACTCTCATGGATATATCCGCATTTTCGGATTGCAAAGAAAATCTCTCTTCGGGATAAAGCGGCGTAAGATTCTCAAATAGTATTTTGTTTTTAGCAACTTCCGGATTCTCAAAATTAACCGCTTCTACTTTTAAAAGCGCGAAATATCTTTCGCCTTCCTTCGGCGGCCTTACCTGCCCGCTGACGGTATCTCCTGTCTTGAGATTGAACCTTCTGATCTGCGACGGAGAAACGTATATGTCGTCCGGACACGGCAGATAATTATAATCAGAACTCCTTAAAAATCCGAACCCGTCCTCTAGGACTTCTAATACCCCTTCTCCGTAGGCGAATCCGTCTTTCTCGATCTTAGCCTGCAGTATTTTGAATATTAGATCGTGCTTTTTCATACTGCTAAAACCGTTGATCTTCAATTCTTTAGCTATATCGGTTAATTCCGATATTTTCATATCTTTCAGCTTTACAATATCTAGATCTTTTTCTTTTTTTGTACTTTTTGCACTTTTTGCCATATCTTTTCTACTCCTTTTTTTACTATATCCATATTTGCTTCACCGTCGATTATATATTCGGCATATTTCAGTTTCTCATCTTGAGATAGCTGTCTTTCGATAATGCCGATAACTTCTTCTTTAGGCACTCCTCTTTTAACCGCACGTTTTATCCTGGTAGCCCTACTCGCAGTGACAAGAACGACCATATTAACATATGCATGCATCCCTCCCTCTATCAAAAGCGGAGCATCGATCACGACTGACCTTGAGGCAGGACATGTCTCCACCTCATACCGTATCTTTTTAACGATCGCAAAACCGATCAGCTTGAACAAGTCTTCAAATCCTTTCTTATCGGAAAGGACCTTTTTTCTTAATAAATCCCTGTCTATCTCCCCGTCCCGCACGATGTCTTTCCCAAACCGTTTGATGATATCTCTTTTGACAGTATCATCTTCTTTCATTAGACGATGTGAGATCTTGTCGGCATCTATAATCTTGGCGCCTTTTTCCTCCAGCATCTTACATACCGTCGTTTTTCCTGAAGCCAGGCCTCCTGTCACCCCTATGATAAATTTTTTGTCTGTATTCAAACCCTGCTCCTATTTATGCCTTGGCCTTGACCGGTTCAGTATCCATCCAGTTCGTTCCGGTCTCTATGTCGACCGTAAGAGGCACTTTAAGTTTTATGACCTTTTCCATTATGTCAGAAACATCCATCACTGATCTTTCAATGCCTTTTTCAGGAGCATCAAACACCAATTCATCATGAACCTGAATGATCATCCTAACATCACGATCATTCAGTTCTTTGTAACAATCTATCATGGCGAGTTTTATAAGATCTGCAGCCGAACCCTGTACTGCCGTGTTAACCGCAGCACGTTCAGCGAATTTTCTTACATGCTCATTTCTGCTGGTCATCTCGGGAATATACCTGCGTCTTTTAAGCAAAGTAAGAACATATCCTTTCTTCTTAGTTTCGGCGACCGTATCTTCGATAAAAGTTTTTATGCCTTCATATTTACGAAAATATAAATCAATATAATCCTGCGCTTCGCCGACATTAATATTCAGATCTTTGGCCAACCCGAAAGCGCTTATTCCGTAAACAATACCGAAATTAACTGTTTTAGCGGCTGACCTCATCTCATTTGTAACCTTGCTAATTTTACAATCAAATATTTCCCCGGCTGTAACTCGATGTACGTCCTCACCATCTCTAAAAGCCTTTATAAGTTTTTTGTCTTCGGATAAGTGAGCAAGTATTTTAAGTTCTATTTGCGAATAATCTGCCTTTATCAGGATTCTGTCATCCCCTCCCGAAATAAAAGCCCTTCTTATTTCTCGCCCTAAGGCTGTTTTTATTGGAATGTTCTGGAGATTAGGATCGCTGGAGGACAATCTTCCGGTAGCTGTCACCGCTTGGTTAAAATGCGCGAAGATGCTTCCACTATTCGCTCCGGCGAGAGCCAACAGGCTATCATAGTAGCCTGTTTTTAATTTATTCATCTCCCGATATTCCAAAAGAAACTCGGGCAAAGGATGCATTGAAGAAAGTTTTTGAAGAACAGACTCATCCGTCGATATGCCTGTCTTTGTCTTTTTAAATGCCGGGAGTCCTAAACGTTCATAAAGTATGACTTGCAGCTGTTTGGGTGAATTGATATTAAATTCTTCTCCCGCAACTTCGTATATTTTATCCGTTACATCTTTCAGCTTCTTGCTTATCTCTTTTTCTTTTTTTTCAAGATGTCCGACATCTACCTTTACGCCCCGTTCTTCCATCTCCGCCAGAACTCCTACAAGGGGCATCTCTACCGAACCGAAAAGTTCGTCCAGATGTCTGTCTTTTAGAACCGGTTCAAGTTCCTCGTAAAGTTCAGAGATCGACCTGCTACGCATGCAGAATTTTTCTTCATCTGACCCTTCCGACGCTATATTTTTATCCAAATGCCGCATAACTACCTCGTCAATATCATAACTTGACCCGGAAGGATCTATCAAGTAATCGGCTATCATAACATCGAAAAGTTTTCCTCTGATCCTGATATTCTCTCTGCGCAATGCTAGCGTCTCTGGTTTCAGGTCGAACCCTATCTTTTGCACGGTCTCATCTTCGAATATTTCACCAATAATTTTTCTAGCTGCCTCACTAGGTCCTTTATCAGAGAACGATACGAATATTGATCTTGGGCTATAAAAAAACGAAATGCCTTTTATTTTGCTCCCGCCTGCATCAAACGCCATATCAAAAAAAACTTTACCGGATTTTTCGCTGCTGTTTAGAATGTTTTTCAAATCTTCCGGAGACGAGCATATTTCAGGGGAATCCTCAACTGTATCTTTCTTCGCCACCTCTTTCAATAATCTCTTGAATTCAAATCTTTTATATAGTTCCGCTAAACGTTCCGAATCCGGTTCCGGGATAAGCGTCGCCTCTAGATCGATCGTTACGGGAACCTCCCTGTCCAGAACGACAAGTTCTTTGCTCAGTCTTGCCATGTCCTCTTCTTCAGTAAGTTTTTTCTTGATCCCGGGCGGCGTTATGGCATCCAAGTTTTTGTATATATTGTCAATATCTCCGTATTCCTTTACTATTTTAGCGGCACCGACCTTTCCGATCCCTTTGACCCCAGGGATATTATCACTTGCGTCACCCATAAGAGCCATAAGATCTGTCATACGTTCCGGACCCACGCCATATTTTTCTCTTACCTCTTTCTCCGTGTAAACCTTGTCCCCAAAAGAAGTAGAGCTAAGAACCGTAATTTTTTTGTCTACAAGCTGGAGAGCATCTTTATCGCTTGTTACTATAACAACTTCGAGCCCATTCTTTTTGCTGTGTTCCGCAATAGTAGCTATAATATCATCCGCCTCGTATCCCTCCAGGTTACATACAGATATTTTCATAGCTTCGACTACAGCCCTAATTCCTGAAAATTGAGAAACCAGGTCTTCGGGCATGGGTTTTCTGTGAATCTTGTATTCCTTATATTTTTCGTGGCGAACCGTAGTTCCCGGAGAATCAAAGACTATGACCATTCTCTTTGGATCGTACTGTTTCCTGATCTTCCGAATAATGTTAATAAAGCCATATATGGCGTTAGTGGGCTCTCCCTTTGTCGTGGCCAGGTCTTGAATGGCATAAAAAGCCCTGTAACAAAGAGCATTACCGTCTATTAAATAGATGTTTTTATCGTTTGTACTCATTTTGGTCAATTAGCCGCGATCTGCGGCAACATGGGAAGATCATAACTGCATGCACTTTATCTGTCTGTTGGTTAATATTTTGTGAACATAAACTGTGAGGAAATCCTTAGAGGAGAGATCCTTGCTCTAGTAGTATTATATTAATTTTGAGCCGTAAGTCAAGCTTTTATATCATCTTAAAGTAACCTTACCCCTTAAAGATGACTATCAGCAAAATAACGACCAATATACCGGAAAATATATAGAAATCGTTAAAATACAGAAAATCTGAAATAGCTTCCCGGGGATCATTACCGCCGGCTGATTTCGAAGATATTTTGAGTTTTTCTTTGCGTACTCTTTGAATATCACCGGCGGTCATCTCACCCATCTCATTCACTCTAGAATCTATCTCTGAACGTATAGCGTCTATCTGCTCTTTCCTGAACCGAAGAAGCTCTCCTCCGAGCTGATATGCTGTTATAATTTTCTTGTCCACAAGGTCTATCACTCTTTCTTCCCTGAGTCCAAGATATTCCGCTAATTCACTTAAAGTCAAAAGTTTATCCGACATTTTATCCTTTAGTCTTCACTTTTCCGTCGGCAATCCACTGATCAACCTTAGACCTTTCAAATATCCATTCCCCGCCTTCTTTGGTGCCCGGCAAAACTCCTCCTGATGCCCATTCTCCAACTTTATGCTCGTCTACCTCAAGATATTCCGCTAGCTGATTTGTATTAAGCCAATCTCCCCTTGAAGCAACACTTTCCTTCTTTCCCGTCTCGCTCATTTTTATGCGTCCGTTAATAACGGCTCCTTCGCTTATAGCTATGTTCGGAGTCTCTATATCTCCTGTGAGGATAGCGCTGGACTCAAATTTTAGAGATTTTCCAGCTTTTATATTCCCAGAAACACGTCCGGAGATAGATATCGCTTCTCCTACTATGTTTGCTTTAATATCTGCTTTGTTACCGATCAGGAGTATTCCTTTCGTATCCAGAGTCCCTTCGAACTTCCCGCTTATTCTTAGATTTACCGGATCGTCAAACCGTAACGTCCCTTGCATGCTAGCATTAACATCCAGTATTTTATCTCCCGCTTGCTGCCCAGTGTCACTTTTTCTCTTTCTCATTTTTACCTCCTGTATTTAAACTGTAAAGATTTAGCCCTTGTATATTATATTACAAATGTCGCTTAAGTGGTACCCTTTTCAAAGCTTATTTACTTTTTCCTCTGCCGGACCCCAGTCGACAGATATTACTCCCGGCAGACATCTAAGCTCGGTCATGGCATCTTGCCTATAAGCGCGGGGTAACATAACATGGATTTCAATGTCTACCTCCCCATCGCGCTTGCTCTCGCTGGCAGATACTTTTCTTGTACGTCCGCCATATGCCCCTATTATCTTTTGTATATCGTCCGCGGAGGTTTCGGAATCTGAAGACAAAGTCGCCACTATCCGTCTGCTCTGTCTTTTTATCTGCGCAATCTCTTCTAATCTTGAAAGTATGAGTATGATCAAAGCCACCGTAGTCGTAATAATTGCTGCGACAAACATCCCGGCTCCTGCTGCTAATCCAATTGCCGAAATCGCCCATATGCTTGCAGCTGTCGTAAGCCCTCTTACCGAGGTCCCGTACCTCATTATAGCTCCGGCCCCTAGAAAACCTATACCCGTAACTACGCCCGCTGCTATCCTTGAAGGATCGACAGCTCCCATATGCGCATACCCTTCAGCCATTCCGATCGACGTGATCATAAAAAGCGTAGAGCCTATACATACAAGAATATGAGTCCTGAGTCCTGCAGCGCATCCGTTTAACTCTCTCTCCAGACCAACCAGCCCTCCCATGACAGTGGCCGCCAGAATTCTCACCAAAAGATCCATCTCCGTCATGTTACTGCCCTCCTCTTTCTTGACGCAACCGATATAAATTCTCTCCTAAAACCGCCACCATGGCGGCATTATCTGTGCAAAAAATGTTTTCAGGAATAAACAGATCACATTTATTCTCACGGCACAGTGATCCTAAACGTGACCTCAATAAATTGTTGTGAATAACTCCCCCTCCTACGGCAATGCGGGAAACTCTTGTCATCTTTACGGCTCTTAATATCTTTTTTTCAAGTACGTCAAAAACAGCTTCTTGAAAGGAATAACAAACTCGCCGTTTCTCTTCCTCTGATTGCTGGGCCTTTCTCCAATAGTATAGAACTGCTGTCTTTATACCGCTAAAGCTGAAATCCAGGTCTCCCTCGTCTTTGAGCAGGGCCCTAGGAAAATCTATTATGTCATTTTTTGTCGTTCTTCCGGTCTCGGCAAACTGCGCAGCAAATTTCTCAACTATAGGACCTCCAGGATATCCGAGTTCGAGTATCTTGGCAACCTTATCAAAAGCTTCACCTATTGCATCGTCCCTCGTCCTCCCGATCTCCTCAAAATCTTCCAAGGACCTGAACACATACAGACTGGTATGTCCCCCAGAAACAACTAATGCCAAAAATGGGTACTTCTCGGCCATATTGTCAACCCTGTTATCCTCATTTATAAAACAGGACATTACATGCGCTTGGACATGATTCACGCCAATAACCGGGATCTTTGCCGCCATACCTATAGCATCCGCAAAAACCTTACCCACCAAAAGTGAGCCGGGAAGTCCCGGTTCTCCCGTTACAGACACAAGATCTACTTCATCTATCGTCTTACCCGCATCCTTAAGAGCTTTATCTAAAACTGAATAAATATACTCTGTGTGAAAACGTGAAGCTATCTCCGGAACCACTCCGCCATACTGTGAATGCAGATGAACGCTGGAGGACACTTCACTGGAAATAACGCATTGGTCCTCCACCAAAGAAACAGCAGTCTCGTCGCATGAAGTCTCTACGCCTAATGTTATCATAATAATGCCCGCCTGATCACAGCCGCTCTTTCTGGTCCTTAATTACAAGATCCGACAATCCAACAAAAACGATCTCTTCCCCGGATATCTTCGGCGCCTCTTCGGCAAGGACTTTGACCGTCACGGGATGGTCATGTCCAATCCCCACAGCCGACCCCCCTGCCTTTCTTCTCTTTACCAATTTCTCAAACTGTTCGCCTATATAGACCTCGTCCTTCTGGTTGTCGATAAAAATGTCTCGTCTTAGATAAGGCACACCTTTTTCTGCGGCGATCTCCAAACACACTGAGTCCTTTGCGGTATACGAATCCAGAAAGAACAGATCTCTTTTTTTTAGTTCGTCAAAAACTATTTTCATAAGACGTCTATCTCGTGTGGCCTTTGACCCCATATGATTTGAGACACCTTTTGCAAACGACACCGAATCAAGAGCTTCTGATATTACTTTCCTAACGGTATCATCGTCCATCCCGTCGTTTATAGTATTTTTCTCGACAGGCTCATTTTCCCCCTCCGGCTGCAGAGGAAGATGCAATATGACATCAAACCCTTTATTCTTGGCAAACTTACATACTGTTTCTGAGTACGGCGCGTGAGGCAGGACCGCCAATGTTAACGGAATATCGATCTTTTCCAGTGCACTAAAATTTCTTTTATTATAACCAAAATCATCCAAAACGATAGCTATGCGAAACCTTTCATCAGGAACTTGAACTTCTTTTTCCTCGATGATGGGAGGTCTTAAAAATAGATCATATACAATGAACCCAAAAGCTATCAATATAGCCGCAACAAACAATAACTTGCGTTGTCTCATTTATCTCCCCGATGAAACGATCTGCATTTCCCGAACGCATTTATACCTTTTAAGATGTTCACAGCGGCGGTGATCTGTGAGTCTTTCTGCCATATATTAGAATCATCCTCGTCATCTGATTTTTTATCTTTTTCTTCTATATCATCAAAAATATCTTTATTCTCTGGCATGTTTTTGTCAATGCTCTTTAATTCGACTATAATATCAGGCTCGATCCCCTTCTCCATCAAACTCTTTCCGGAAGGGGTATAATATGCGGCGGTTGTCAGTCTTAAAGCCGAATTATCCCTGAGAGGAACAACCGTTTGTACTGATCCTTTCCCAAAGGTAACTTCACCGAGAACAAGACCTCTCTTATTGTCCATTATAGCCCCGGCTAATATTTCAGCCGCACTTGCTGAACCTCCGTCAACTATAACAATAACCCCCATACCTTCTGTCAGACATTCCTCTTGCGCCCTGAACTCCACTCTTTTCCCGGGATCACGTCCCTCGGTATAAACAACAAGGTCACCCTTTTCTAGAAAATATTCAGACGTTTCCACGGCTGAATCCAAAAGTCCTCCGGGATTGTTCCTGATATCAACTATTAAGTTTTCCGCCCCTTCCTTTTTAAGGTCTTTTATGGCTCGTCCCATATCCTTGGAGGTCCTTTCCTGAAATTCTATCAATCTTATGTACCCAATATTATCCTCTATCACCTTGACCTCTTTGAGGCTTTTAAGTTTGATAATATCTCGGGTTATAGTTATCTCTATCATCTTTGATGTCTTTTTACGAAAAACGGTTATAGTTATCTTGGTCCCCGGTTCACCGCGAAGTTTCTTTATGGCACCATCAATTGTTATGTCTCTAGTAATCTCGTCTTCTATTTTTACGATGAGGTCTCCTGCCTTCACTCCGGCCTTAAATGCAGGAGTATCATCGATCGGAGCTATGACCGTTAACACGCCTTCCCGCATTCCTATCTCCATGCCTAGCCCTCCGAACTGACCCTGCGTCTCTTCTTTCATCTCGGTAAACCCGTCAGGATCAAGAAATTGACTATATCCGTCAAGGGTGCTTACCATACCTCTTATTGCGCCGTAAATAAGGTCTTTAGGGTTAACCTGTTTAACATAATCGGCACTTATTAGCGTAATGGCATCCGCGAAAAGCTGCACTTCTTCAAAAAGCTCTTTCCCGGGGATGTCCACTTCGGATACAGCGGTCTTAATGCAAACTCCGGTTGTTATGAGAGCAAAAATAATTATTGCTACAAGAAAAATCCGTTTCTTTGTCATCTCTGCCCCTTTTATGTTATACGTTTAATAAGCATTTCTCCCGCAAGCTTGGGATTGGCTTTACCTTGTGATTTTTTCATTACCTGCCCGACAAGAAAACTCAAAGCATTCTTCTTGCCGGCCTTATAATCATTAACAGATCTTTCGTTTTCCAATATAACCTCATCTATAATTCCGTCAAGCTCAGATGTATCCGATACTTGCTCGAGACCCTTTTCTTTGACAATTTTCTCTGGAGATTTCCCTCCATCGAGATGATCAGCTAAAACTTCTTTTGCCGCTAAAGCGCTGATCTTACCGTCTTTCGTCATTTTTATTATAATGGCAAGATTCTCCGGAGAAAGTTCCATTTTATCTATATCAGTTCCCTTCTCCTTTGAATGCATCATAACTTCGCCCTTCACCCAATTGCATACACTTTGAGGATCGTTATAACTTTTCAAAACGCTCTCAAAAAAATCTGCAATATATTTTTCTGAGGTTAAAAAATCTGCGTCTTTATCGTTAAGTTTAAGTTTTTCGATAAATCTACTTTTTCGTGACGAAGGAGATTCCGGCATGACCGAACGTATTTCATTTATTAAGCTTTCCTCTACTTCAAAAGGAACAAGATCCGGGTCGGGAAAATATCTATAGTCATGTGCCTGCTCCTTAACTCTCATGGACTCGGTCTTCCCTCTGGGCTCATCCCAAAGACGCGTCTCCTGGATTATTTTTTCCCCGGAATCCACAAGATCTCGTTGCCTATATTCCTCAAAGGCTAAAGCATTCCTTACCGCCTTAAAAGAGTTCAGATTCTTAATTTCAACTTTAGTCCCCAGTTTATCAGCCCCCCACTTCCTGATAGAAATATTAGCATCGCATCTGAGGCTTCCTTCCTCCATGTTACAATCTGCCACCCCAAGATATTTTACTATCCTCTTTAGGGTTACCAGATAGCTGTATGCTTCTTCAGGAGAAGTAAGTTCCGGCTCTGAAACTATCTCTAGAAGCGGTGTTCCCGTACGATTAAGGTCAACATAACTATGATCCTTTACAGGATCATGCAAAAGTTTTCCTGCATCTTCTTCCATGTGCGCGCGAGTTATACCGATATCTTTGGCAGTACCATCTTCAAGAACCACACAAATCTTTCCATTATACGCAATCGGCATATCATACTGGCTTATCTGATAATTTTTTGGAAGATCAGGATAATAATAATTTTTTCTATCGAACTTGACCTTTTCCTGAATATCGCATCCAAGAGCCAGGGCAACTTTTATGGAATACTCGAACGCTTTTCTGTTAAGCACCGGAAGAACTCCGGGAAGACCCAGGCATACGGGACATACCTGTGTATTGGGTTCCGCTCCGAAAACAGTAGAACATCCACAGAAAATTTTTGTTTTTGTAGAAAGCTGGACATGTACCTCAAGTCCAATAACTGTTTCGTATGTTTTATCGTGGGTTCGCGATTGTTTGTTTTTCATGTTTAGTTATCCACAATAGTAGCCGGGGTTTAAACCCCGGCTACTTCTAGCCTCTATCAACCAGTGCTGACCTCTTATGGTGTTCTGTGTTACTCTCGAACGCATGAGCTGCCTTTATAAGCACTTCCTCTCCGAAAGTCTGCGCCATGAGCTGTAATCCTACCGGCATATTGTTCTTCCCCGCCCCGCACGGCAAAGAAACTGCAGGTAAACCCGCAAGATTTGCCGGAATGGTGAAAACGTCAGAAAGATACATCTTCAAAGGATCGTTGATCCTTTCTCCTATTTTAAAAGCTGTTGTCGGAGATGTGGGAGTAAGCAAACAATCGCATTCGTTAAATGCCACACGAAAATCTTCCGCTATCTTGGTCCTGACCTTTTGCGCTTTGAGATAATAGGCTTCGTAATATCCGCTACTAAGAACATATGTGCCTAAAAGTATTCTTCTTTTTGCTTCGTCGCCGAAACCCTCATTCCGAGTCTCCGTATACATGTCTATAATGCTGCCCTTTTGTGAAGTTCTGTGCCCGTAGTGAACACCGTCATATCTGGCAAGATTCGAGCTGGCTTCCGCAGGACCGATTATATAATAACAGCTAACAGCATATTTTGTGTGAGGCAGGCTTATGTCAATTATTTTAGCTCCAAGTTTTTTGTAAACTCTTACGGCCTCATCCACACATTCTTTGACGTCTTCATCAATCCCCAAGGTAAAATATTCTTTTGGAATACCTATCTTTAAGCCCTTTATGTCTTTGGAAAGACTTTTAGTATGATCCGGAACGGGTAAATTCACTGAAGTAGAATCCTTTATATCATATCCGGATATAGTATTCAGCATAACGGCGCAATCCGTGACATTACGTGTTATTGGACCGATCTGGTCCAAACTGGAAGCAAAGGCTATCAGCCCATATCTTGAAACTCTGCCGTATGTGGGCTTAAAACCAACCACCCCGCACAGCGATGCCGGTTGACGAATAGATCCCCCTGTATCCGATCCCAAAGCAGCAACAACTTCGCCCGCCGCTACACTTGCCGCAGCACCTCCCGAGGATCCCCCGGGGATATATTCCGTATTCCATGGGTTCTTTGTTGGTCCGTAACAGGAAGTCTCACATGAAGATCCAAAAGCAAATTCGTCCATATTTAGCCCTGGAAAAAGCAGGGCTCCTTCTTGGACAAGTTTTTCTATAACCGTAGCATTGTATGGAGGCCGGAACCCTTCCAAAATTCGGGAAGCACATGTTGTAAGCGTATCTTTTATGCATATGTTATTCTTTATCCCTACAGGAACACCTTCAAGCAACATCCCGTCAGCATCACTCTCGAAAGATCTAGATAGCGCCGCTATCTCTTCCCCATCCATGTTTATGAAAGCATTTATCTTGAGATCAGTTGATGCGGCAAGGCCGGCAAGATGCTTTGCAGTCTCTTCCTTCGACCTGCCTGAAGCCTTGTTCCACTTCTTAAATTTATCTATACTGGTTAGAAAGTCTTCCATCTTTATATTACTCTGGGTACGGTGAAAAGGGTTCCTTTATGTGAAGGAGCATTTTTAAGGGCTTCATCAGCTGATAAGCCCGGTTTTATCTGGTCTTCCCTGAAGACATTCTTCATAGACGGAAGAGCATGTATAGTGGGCTGTGTGCTTTCGGTATCAAGTTCTTTTAACTGATCGATATAACCAAGAACATCGGAAAGCTGTCCGCAAAACCCGGAAATTTCTTCCTTTTTCAGGGATAAACGCGACAGTCCAGCCACATATCTCACAACTTCTTCCGTTATGTTATTTTTATTATTAGGAGTGTTCATATATGGGGTACATTATCATATTAATAATATAAAGTCAATGATGTGAGGAGATTGCTGCATCCGCTAACCGTGCATAATCGTGAAGGGATAAGGTTTCAGCACGTGCCGAAACCGGAAGTCCGCATTCTATGAAGATTTTCTCCCACTCTCCTTTTCCTAGCCCGGTTATTGACAGAGATCCAAGTGGATTTACCGCTTTTTTTCTCCGTTGAGAAAATGCCTGCCGGATGATCTTGAACATTAAATCTTCGTCCTTAACCTCAACACTTGGACTGGGCAATATATCAAGAGCCAGAAGCGCGGATCCGACTTTCGGACTCGGATAAAAAGAACTCTTTTTAATCTTAAAAAGTTTTTTTACATGGGCATGATACTGCACAAAGCAGCTTAAAGAGCCATATATTTTTGATCCTGGAGAGGCGACTATTCTATCCGCAACTTCATCCTGAACAACGATATACAGCGCTTTAACGCTATTTCTGTTCTCTATGATCTTCTCAACAATGGGCGTTGAAATGTTATATGGGATATTTCCATAGACGAAAAGTTTTTTATTTCGAATTTTATGATCGCAAAGATCAAACTTAAGGATATCTTCATTAACAAGTTTGATGTTTTCGATATTCTCAAAAACCGGCTCCATGACGCGGCATATACCTCTATCTTTTTCTACAGCGATAAGTTTATTACATTTTTTTGCTAATTCAGCGGTCATTACGCCAAACCCAGGGCCTATTTCAACCACGGTATCATCTTTTTCTAAAGGCAATGAACTCAAGATCTTATTGCGAACATTTTTATCGATAAGAAAATTTTGGCCTAGCTTTTTGTTCGGACTGAGCTTTTCTCCCTTTAGTATCTTTTTAATTTCCGTTAGATCCATTTGCGCCTTTTACCGCTAATCTTATTGCAGCCTCCATGGAGCCGGAGCTTGCTATGCCTTTACCGGCGATATCAAATGCTGTGCCATGATCCGGGGAAGTTCTCACATGACCTAGCCCCAATGTTACGTTAACTCCGGTATCAAAATCAATGGTCTTGAACGGACCTAATCCCTGATCATGGTACATGCTGACAACTATATCAATTTCCCCCTTTAAAGCTTTACCAAAAATGACATCAGCTGCTATCGGTCCTTCTATGTCGGGATATGTAGAACGGACGTTCTCAATGGCCGGTAAGATTATCCTATTTTCTTCATCCCCTATCTTCCCTCCTTCACCGCAATGAGGGTTAAGTCCGGTAACACCTATGCAAGCGTTCTTTTTGCTGGACAAAAATGATATGTTATCAATGATCTGCATCAATGTCCTCTCTATCATCTCTTGTGTCAAACTGCCGGCAATATCCTTAACGGCAATATGCCGCGTTACCGGTATTACACATAAAGTCTCGCCTTTCATTACCATAGTGACAAATTTCGCGGAAAAGGCTTCCTGCAAATATTCGGTATGCCCCACAAAACCTTTCTCAATTGTCGCTATCCTCTCTTTACTCAAAGGTGCTGTCACAACGGCATGTGAACGCTTTTTGTAAGCCTTCATCAACTCAACCGCAGTCTCTAAACATTTAAGGGTTTTGATAACACCTTCGTCTGAAGGTTTGCCTGGTAGGGTTGCCTTAAGTATCGGCGAGGGATCAAAAACATTAACGGCATCCTCATCGTAAGACAATTTCTTTTCAATATCGTCACCCGGATGGATCACGTTCATTCGATATGCCGAAGCACGAGACGCATCTACTGCTTGTTTCATTATTCCAGAGTCACCTATGACCATAAAAATGGCAAGCCCTTTAATTGAAGGGCTTGCCATTGATCTCGCAATAATCTCCGGACCTATGCCCGAAGGATCCCCCATTGTTACAAGCACAAGGGGTTTATTTATAGGCGATATACGCATCCTGTTTCTGTTCTTCAAACCACTTTGCAAGATTGCTGTTAAATTTTCTCATGTAAAGCTGTTCTCTCAAGAAGTCGCTTACTTCAGCAAATTCGAGAGGTTTTTGTTCTTGGATATCCTCAACCAGAAACACATGATATCCTATGGGAGTCTCAATAATATCTGATATCTGTCCTGGCTTCATATCAAAAACCACATCGTCTATCTCCTTGAGTACTTGTCCTGAAGATATGTACCCCATATCTCCACCTTTTTTGGCATAGGGGCCGTCCGAATATTCAAACGCTAACGAGGCAAAATCTTTCCCGTGTTCTAGTTCGGCATGGAGCTCCTCTATCGATTTTTTCATCACACTCCGGTTAAGGACTCCCGCGACGAAATCGCCTTTTGTGCCACTCGCGACGCTTGTCTTTATGTCTTCCTCTGCAAGATCTGCTTCCGCCTTGCCATCATCTTTGCGTACCATAATACCTCTCACCTTTACCTTGGTCGGAGATATAAGTTTATCAACGTTTCTGTCGTAAAGTTCCTTGATCTCGGCGGGAGTTATCGTCACTTTCGAGGCGACCTGTTTCTCAATGAGTTTTTGAGCGAGCATCTGATCCCGTATATCTTTTTCGATCTCACTTAAATTTGTGCCTTTATCGCTCAAACTGCGCAGAAAGTCATCCTCGTTCCTGTAATAGGACCTCAAGGTACCTATGCGTCTTTTAACTTCCGCTTCATCCACTTCGACTTTATCTTTTTTTGCTATACTTACAGCAAGCTTTGTTTTAACCAGTTCGTCTAGAACATTCGCTTCCGCCGCATCAAGTTGTTCATCCAGATCCGCACCGCTGTATTTGGCCTCTATATTCTGTTTAATGGGCATAAAAGCCCGATCAAACTCTCTTTGAGTTATTACCTCATCGTTTACTACGACCAGCACTTTATCGACAACCATTGCTCCTGCCGTTACTGCTATCGACAATAGAACGACGGCGATCGCCCCTCCTAATAACAAAAAACGTCTAGACCTAATCATCGCTAACCTCCTTTTTCAACCTCTCATAATTCCCTAAAGCTTTTTCGTTTATAATAATTTCGGTACTGTTCCTTAATCCCGCTAAAAGGCCATTGAATATCTTGCGCCTTTTTATTGTTCTTAGTTTAGCTTTTATATCCGCTGCCACCTGTTCTACCGAACGCTCCTCCGGCAAACGTCGATCTGTAAGCTTTATGATATGATATCCTAGTTTAGTCTTAACTATACCACTATTTTCATTAATATCAAGTTTCAAACAAGCTCTTTCGAATTCCGGCATCAATTGCCCTTTTGGGAAATACCCTATATCCCCACCTCTTTGCGCCGTCGGATCGACGGATTTAGCTTTGGCGGTCTCCTCAAAATCCGCACCGCTCTCTAACGTTTTCAATATCTCCTCTGCATCTTTCCTTGATGGAACAAGAATATGAGACACTCTCATTATCTCGGGTGTCATATACTTTTTTTTGTTCCCATTATAATACTCTGTAATATCTTCATCGTTTATAACTATCACATCATCGACCCTGTCTTTAAGCAAGCGCGCGACCAAGATCTTCTTTTTTGCCTCTTCAATAACCCCCTGAACCTCTTTCTCCTTATGCAGTCCTAGTCTAACTGCTTCCTGATAAAGCAACGTATCGTTCACTAATTCTTCCAGATATTCCCCTTTTCTTTTTCTTACTACATCTCTATACCTGGCGGGCAGGTTCGATATTCTTTCCTCAAAATCGGTAAGACGTATTACCACTCCCCCTATGGAAGCAAGAACCGTATCTCCATCGTTCTTTTGCCCGCACCCTAAAGGACTGAATACCACTGCCGCAATACAAACAATAATAAACACCGTTTTTCCGGTGACGTTTTTACTGAGTTTCATCTTCGTTGTCTTAATCTCCTTCTATACTTATAGGATACCAGATAAAGCAGCTCTCAACAAGCATCTGACGTATAATTTCTTACTTTTTGTTTACATCTATTTCTCTTTCATTATCTCACTTTTTAGCAGCCTGCAATAGAGATCAAATCCGATCTGATCGATAAATCCGCTTTGTTCCATACCCAAGATATTCCCTGCTCCCCTCATCTCAAGATCCCTCATGGCTATTTTAAAACCTGATCCGAGTTCTTGATATTTCTTGATCGATTCGAGCCTTTTCCTCACCTCGCTGGTAACAGAAGAAAGGTCTCTGACCACGAGATATGCATAAGCCTTTCTATCAAATCTTCCTATTCTACCACGTAATTGATAAAGATCAGCAAGACCGAACATATGAGCATCATCAATAATCATAGTATTGGCATTCGGAATATCTATACCCGATTCAATTATTGTCGTACATACAAGTATGTCAGCATCACCGTTAATGAACTTTAGCATATTCTTTTCCAGCGTCCTGGCGCTCATCTGACCATGTCCTACAATTACCCTGGCTTTTGGTGCCATTTTTCTTACTTCTTCCGCAATTTTTTCTATTGATTCCACTCTATTATGCACGTAATATACTTGTCCTTTTCTTTTTAGCTCTGTATTTATAGCATTTTTTATGATATCCCTGCTACGCCCAATTATTTCAGTTTTAATAGGCCTTCTTTCCATTGGGGGCGTTTCTATCATAGATATATCTCTCCCGCCCATAAGCGCCAGATATAAAGTCCGCGGTATGGGAGTAGCGGTAAGCGTCAATATATCCACATTTATTCTTGTTCGCTTTATAGCCTCTTTATGTCTTACTCCGAAACGCTGTTCTTCATCAACAATCAATAGACCCAGATCTTTGAATTCGACATCCCCGGAAAGAAGCCGGTGAGTCCCTATAACAATGTCTATATGCCCTTCTTTTAAGGACTCTATTATTTTTTTTTGCTCTCCCGGTGACCTGAAGCGGTTAAGCATTTCGATCTTTATAGGAAAATCTTTTAATCTCCCGATAAAAGTTTCCGCATGCTGCTCAGCCAATATCGTAGTAGGAACAAGAAACGCTACCTGTTTAGAATCCATAACCGTTTTAAATGCTGCTCTGAGCGCTACTTCAGTCTTCCCGTACCCTACGTCTCCGCATAACAGACGATCCATGGGCCGGATACGTTCCATGTCTTTTTTTACCTCAACAACTGCTTTTATCTGATCAGGCGTTTCTTTATACGGGAACTTATCTTCAATTTCTTTTTGCCAGTCGGTATCTTTGTTGAACATGTATCCCAAAGCTTTCTCTCTTTTAGCTTGGATTTGAAGAAGGTCTTGCGCTGCCCGTGCGGCCCCGTGAGAAGCTCTCTTTTTAGTTTGTTCCCATCTTTTCCCTTTTAAACTATTAAGTTCTGGGTACCTTCTGTTAAAGGAAACATATCTCTGCATTTTGTCCAGATCTGTCTCCGGAACAAAAAGTTTATCTCCACCCTTATATTCAAGAACAAAATGATCCTTAAGTTTTCCCTTTCGCCTTACATGTTGCCGGCCCAGATATTTACCTATGCCATAATCAATATGTACGACGAAATCTCCCGGTTCTATATCAACAAAAGATGCTATCGGTTGTTCTCCTATATTTTCAAGCTCTTTTTGTGTTTTTCTTCTTCTAAGTTTCCCGACAGGAAGTATGATAACTCCATTATGTTCTGTTATAGTCTTAAACGAGGCAAGGTCAACGCTCTTAACTGATCTGATCGCTCCTTCCGAGATCTCTATACGTACAGGGTATTCAAATGTAACCGGATATACGGTAAGGATCTCTCCTGAAATAGAATAGTCTCCGCAAGAAGAAACTTTACGGGATCTGGAGTAACCGGATCTGTCTAGATCTTTTATTATCGTATCTAGCTCTGCATCTTGATCTGTATATAGTTTTAGAGAATCAAACATATCTAGGTTTTAGGTTATAGGTTTTAGGCTAACCCCTGACACCTAGAACCTATAACCTGTTCTTACATCTTTTCAGGCAAGGTTATATTAAGCAGCTTTAACCCATTAGAGAGCACAATACGCACGCATTCTACCAGATAAAGTCTAGAATCTGACAATTTCCTGTCATCAGACACAACGCGGCATTCAGTATAGAACGAATGAAAAAGGCGGGCAAGTTCGTTCAAATATACGATTATCTTATTGGGTTCAAGAGCCTCTGCGCTGGAGATAACAGAAAACGGAAATTCAGCTAATTTTCGTATTAATTTTCTTTCTTCTTCAGCCTCAAGAAGGGTTAGATCAACTTTACTGAAGATCCTGGATATCCACCTCTTCCCGCTGAACCTTTTAATGCTACAGATCCTGGCATGAGCATATTGCATATAAAAAACCGGGTTATCTGCCGATCCTTTCTTTGCAAGATCTATATCGAAATCTAAATGACTATCCAAGCGTCGGGATAGAAAGAAAAACCGTGTCACATCTCTTCCTAATTCATCTATCAGTTCGCGCAGGCTTACAAATTCACCCTTACGGGTAGACATGGAAACGCTTTCTCCGCCCCGAAGTAAAGTAACTAGCTGCACTATCAGTATATTAAGACTCTTTTTATCTCGTCCCAATGCCTGTACAGCAGCTTTCATCCTTCTTATGTATCCGTGATGATCCGGACCAAGGATATCTATTATATCTGAATATCCTCTGCTGTACTTATCTGCATGATATGCGATATCCGGGGCAAGATAGGTATATTCTCCGCCTGTTTTAACCACAACCCTATCCTTGTCGTCCCCTAATTTCGAAGAAGCAAACCATTTTGCACCTTCGTTGTTATAGATGTATCCTTCTTCTTCCAAAAGATCCAAGGTCTTTTCTACAGCATTGGAGAGCTCAATCTTTGATTGTGGGGTCCATGTATCAAATTTAACGCCAAAATCCCTCAAGTCGTTTTCGATCAAATCCATAATATACGCAACGGCGAATTTTCGAAAGAAATCACGATTACCCGGATTGTCCTCTAAAAGTTCTTTTCCTTTTTTCTTCAATATTGCTTGTGCTATTTCGTTTATATATGACCCCATATACCCGTCTTCAGGCATGGGATCATCTTTCCCTAAAACATTACGATACCGCGTACGTACCGATTCCCCTAAAAGATTTATCTGACGTCCCATATCGTTGAGGTAATATTCGGCCGTTACGTTATATCCGTTAAATCGCAATATCCGGGAAAGAGCGTCTCCTATAGCAGCTTGTCTTCCGTGAGCAACCGTTAGAGGCCCTGTAGGATTTGCACTGACAAATTCAAGATTGACCTTTTTAAGAAGTCCGTATTCAGATCTTCCGAATTCCTTGCCCTTTGAACGTATTGATTTTAATAGGTTTTGATAATATTGCTTGTCGAAGCTAAAATTGATAAACCCGCCTTTGATCTCGATCCTCTCTATGATCCGACCTATGGGAGTCCCTTGAATTTTAGTTTTAAATACATCGACAATGCCCTGCCCCATTGCAACGGGAGAGACTTTCCCTAGAGAAGCAAGTCTCATAGCAACATTCGAAGTAAGGTCTCCATTTTTAGGATCCTTTGTGACCTGTAGCGAGATATTGATATCTTCGGGGAAAGTAATATCCGGTATGGTATCAAGAAAATACTCTCTGCTGGCATCTGAGAGCACTTTTTCTATTCGTTTTGTAGCGTCTTTTCCAAGCATTTTCCTACATATTGTTCTGAAGGAGCTTCGGACCACAGTCTTTCAAGACCATAAAATTCCCTAACTTCCTTGTAAAATACATGTACTACAACATCTTCACAATCCAATAAAGTCCAGGATGTCCCCTGCTTCCCTTCTATATGGAGCGGTGAGATCTTCTCTTTAGCAAGAGCCTTTTGTATTGTTTTAGAAATGGCATTAACCCTACGGGAGGAGCTAGCTGATATCAAAACAAACCAATCGCATACCGTTGAGATCCCTCTCATGTCCAGTAACACGATATCTTCGCCTTTTTTATCAGACGATATCTGAGCTATGCTCCTTGCCTTATCTGAAGATGTTTCGTACTTCACTTAATTTTTGTTTTTGAACTGAAGAGCCGGTTATTTTCCCATTATTCTGTACATACCGGTTCCGCAATCCGGACAGGTACCTTTCAGTGCTTTCCTGCCATTCTTCATAGTAACTTCTTGAGCTTCCTTGATTTCTTTCTTTGCTTTACATTTAACACAATAAGCTTCAGCCATAAAGAACCCCTCCTTCTATTTGAAATTATTCTTGCATAAGTGTATCATACAGATAGCAAAAGTCAAGATATTAAGAGAACAGAGAAAACGGTCTAAAGGTCAAAGGTCGAAAAGTCGAAAGTCCGAAGGAGAGCATAGGTCATGATAGAGCTATGCTAATTGATGCCCGGGCCCTTACGACCAGCTTGTATTAGTCCCCTAAAGGGTGCCTTGTTGTTTCCTTTTTGACTTTAGACCTTTGACTTTTTGACCTTTAGACTCACTGATACAAACCTTTGTTTCTTATTTGCTTAACTACTTCGGGTTTAAGAAAATAGTCTATAGGTGCTTTTTCCTTTATTCTGCGACGTATGTCACTTGAAGCAATATCAATGGCCGGAATATTCACTCTCTTAATCCTGTCTTCATAAGGACTTTTTTCGTCCCAACCTGGACGTGTGGCGACAACAAAAGTAACAAGATTCAGTATCTTTTCAATGTTGTTCCATTCATTCAAAGTGCCCGCGGAATCCGCTCCCGCAATAAAAAATATCTCTGCTTCCTTATATTTCTCTCTAAAATGCTCAATGGTATTTATTGAATATGAGGTGCTAGCTGAATCGATCTCGAAAGTCGATATTTCGAACCGTTTCTCTCCCTCCAGAGATATCCGGACAAGATTAAGCCTGTCGGCAACAGAAACATTATCGGGAATTTCCTTATGTGGAGAAATGTATGCCGGAATAAAAATTACCTTATCCAGACCCAAGATATGCCAACACTCCTGGGCAAGAATCAGATGACCATTATGTATAGGATCGAACGTTCCCCCGAGAAGCCCTATTTTCATATCTCTCCGTCGTAGAGATTAGAAGTCATCGGGTAAAAACTGCAGTCAATATTCTGACCTCTACCCTCTATCCTCTAATCTGCCCATTACCGTGAACAACATATTTATACGTTGTAAGCTCTTCAAGACCCATGGGTCCCCGTGCATGCAATCTATCAGTCGATATTCCTATCTCCGCTCCCTTACCAAATTCGCCGCCGTCAGTGAACCTTGTGGACGCATTGACGTAAACCGCAGAAGAATCAACTCTCCTGACAAATTCTTCAGCATGTTTTTCGTTTTGAGTTATTATAGCATCCGAATGATCCGATCCGAACTCGGCAATATGCGCTACGGCTTCCTCCAATGAATTTACTATACGAATATTCAGAACCAGATCCAGCCACTCGGTCGCGAAATCAACTTTATCTGCCTTCTCTGTTTCCCCGCCCAATATTTTAACTGTTTCGGAGCAACCTTTTATCCTTACTCCGGCATTCTTTAGTTTCTCGGCTATCTTGGGCAAGAAGACACCGGCAATAGAAATGTGTACAAGCATAGTCTCCATGGCATTACATACACCCGGCCTCTGCACCTTGGCATTCAAACATATCTTTTCTGCCATTTCCAAATCCGCTTCCGAATCAACATATATGCTGCAGATGCCCTTATAATGCTTTATCACGGGAACCTTGCTTTTATTCGTAACCTCACGTATAAGAGATTCTCCTCCGCGCGGCATTATAAGATCTATCTTACCCTCGGCCACTAGCATCTCATCAACAAGTTTTCTATCAGTGTTCTCTACGAGAACAAACATATCGTCATTATATCCGCATCTTACCACAGCTCTTTTAAGCGCATCAAATATAGCCTTATTAGAGTTAATGCTTCCAGAACCACCTCTTAAGATAACAGCATTACCGGACTTAAGGCATAAGGACGCACATTCCGCCGTTACATTAGGACGAGCTTCATAGATAATGCCAATAACACCTATAGGAACTCTTACTTTTTCAATAAGAAGACCATTAGGTCTCTCTATCTTCTCTATAACAGAACCAATGGGATCCCCGAGTCCTGCAACTTCCCCTATCATACGGCACATGCCGTCTATTCTTTTATCGTCAAGTTTCAATCGGTCAATAAAAGCCTCTGAGGCTCTTTTCCCTTCAGAATTCTTAATATCTTCCGCGTTCTTTTTCTTTATCTCGTCCCGGCTATTATCTAACTCTTCAGCCATAGCGATAAGAATCCCGTTCTTCTCCTTTTCAGAGAGAAGGCTCAAAACTTCTGCGCCTTGCCTTGCGCGATGTGTTATGTCTTCCATAACTTTTCTTGCGCTCATAATTTATCTCCCTAGATCATTCTTCTTCTACTATTACTAAATTATCCCGATGAACGACCTCATCATAATCTTTATAACCAAGCTCTTTTTCTATAACGTTTGTTTTCTTTCCTTTTATTTTCACCACTTCATCCGAAGAATAATTTGAAAGTCCTCTTGCTATAATAGTTCCTGAAGCAGAACTTATCTCGACTACATCTCCTTCTGAGAAGATTCCCTTTACATCCTTTATCCCGATAGGAAGAAGACTTTTCCTGCCATCTATCAACGCTTTTTCTGCGCCTTCATCCACAATTATGGCACCTTTCGCCTTCAAACTAAATGCTATCCATCTTTTTCGTGCTTTGAGTGTCCTCTCAAGAGGAACAAACTTAGTGCCGATGTCTCGCCCTGAACAAATATCTTTTAAAACATTCTTTTTTCGGCCCGAAGCTATGACGCATTGTATCCCGGATTTGACAACATTTTGCGCCGCATCAAGCTTAGTTATCATTCCTCCCGTGCTTTCCGTGGACCCTTTCCCTCTGCAGAGAGAACGAACGTTCTCGTTTATTTCTTGAACGACCTTGACTACCTTACCATTTTCATCATAAAGCCCCTCAACATCAGTAAGTATTATCAGGATATCAGAATCCGCAAGATCCGCCACTAGAGAGGATAACCGGTCATTATCACCACACTTTATCTCGTCTGTTGATACCGAATCGTTCTCATTTATAACAGGCAGAGCTTTGTGTTTCAAAAGGGTATTTAGCGTATATTTGATATTTAGGAATCTTTTTCTGTCGGTTAAGTCTTCCTGGGTAAGGAGCATCTGTCCCGTTACATATTTTCGTTTGGAAAAATGCTCATTATATGAATTCATCAGATAGTTCTGACCAATACTTGCGGCTGCTTGCATCGCAGAAAGTGAAATCGCGTTTTTATCGAGTCCAAGTATACCTAAACCCGACCCTACGGCTCCTGAAGAAACTAAAATTACTTCTGTTCCAGAGTCCATAATGTCCGCAATCTGACCGGCAATATCTCCAAGAACATTCTGATCAATACGATTATTTTTATCAGTTAAAACACGGGTCCCTATCTTGACCGTTATTCTCTTCATTATTTTTTCTGACATTTTTAATCTCCTCATAAACCGCAACTACAAGATCATCTAGTCCTTTTCCGTCTAATGCCGATATCACGTGAACTTTTTTCTTGATAGCTTTTGAAAATTTTTCGGCATCTTTAATATCTTCAAGCATGTCTATCTTATTTGCTACTATTAAACGCGGTTTATTATACACTTTTTCGTCATACAATTTAAGTTCTTCTTCAAGTTTGATATAATTCGTCACCGGATCTGTTCCGTCAAAAGGCGCAATATCCACAACATGTATAAGTACGCTTGTTCTCTCTATATGTTTAAGGAAGCGGTCTCCTAACCCTTTGCCGCTGTGTGCCCCCTCAATTATCCCCGGCATATCTGCAACTACAAAACTCTTATCGTCCAGCTTCACAACTCCCAGTTTAGGACTTTTTGTTGTAAAGGGATACGCCG
>Ga0208904_1000200_pt1 | contig 51675 bp, 47 predicted proteins | sample AntAceMetag02UKB_FD_184774 | JGI IMG/M metagenome (GOLD analysis project Ga0208904, IMG submission 184774) | Saline lake microbial communities from Ace Lake, Antarctica - Antarctic Ace Lake Metagenome 02UKB (SPAdes) (version 2) | ecosystem: Environmental > Aquatic > Non-marine Saline and...
CAACTAATACTTTATTTTCATCAACCGGCAAACCAACTTTCTTCTGTAGCCATGTTTTATTTTTAATTTTATTATTTAAATTTTTTAAATCATAATTGAATTTCAAATTTTTATCAGTCGCTGAATTAAAAATATCCATATCAATGCCATTAATAATCCCGCGTAAATCTTTTTTTCTTTTGCGTAAAATATTGTCTAAACCAACTCCTAGTTCGGGTTTTAAAATTTCCTTAGCATAAGTCGGGCTAACTGTAGTCACTAAATCAGAACTTAAAATTCCCTGCGCCATAAAATTAATGTCTCCATCCTTTATGTCATCAGCTACTGACGCTAACTTATCAATATCATGGTCTACTTTATCTAAAATAGTCGGCTTTTGCTTTCCTTGATAGTTTAAATTATGAATGGTAAAAATAGTTTTAACGTTTTTAAAAAATTTATCGTTTTTATAGGTAGAATTTAAAACATTAATGGTCATCCCGACTTGATGGTCATGGCAATGAATTATATCTGGCTTCCAGCCCGAGGCTGGTCCGCCTTTGGCGGACAAAACTTTCATCGCCTCCAAAGTGACTAAACTGTAAAACAAGAATTTCTTTAATCCCCCACTATAAACTTCTTCTTGATCAAAATATCTTTTATTAGATAAAAAATATACTAGCACGCGTGAATTAGGTAAATTAGTTTTGTATATAATCACGTTTTCTTCTTTGCTGCTATATTTCACGCTAAACTTTCCTGCTTGTTTTAGTTTCCATTTTTTGGCACTAACATTTTTATTTAACGGCAAAAAAATAACTGGCTTAATTTTTAATTTTGCCAGTGCTGGTGGTAAAGAACCAACAACATCACCCAACCCGCCCGCCTTGATAAACGGCGCGCATTCAGCTGATAAAAATGCTACTTTCATATTATTTTTTATTCTTTAAATAATCTACTAAATATTTCATTTGCATTTCTCGCACATCAACTCCTTGATCTCGTGGTCCCTTAACTCCAAAATTGCAACTCCACTCAATTAATTTTATTTTACCATTAGGTAAAATAAATAAATCATAACTCATCCAATGAAATTTATTCTCTCTTGATATTTTAACACAAAAATCTTTTGCTTGCTTGGGAATATCTTTAAAATTAAGTTTTGCTCCCTTGCACATATTGTGTTTCCATTCCGTACCAACTCGCCAGTAAGCGCAAGCGACTTTATTGCCAATAGTAGCTATACGTAAATCCCGTTTCATATTAGGGATAAACTTTTGTACATACAAATAATCCTTAATACCTCCGTAACCAATCTTTTTACCAAATCCTTCAGGTGAAAAAATTTGCTCAATGATTTTTTTAAGTTCAGTTTTATTATTAATTTTATAAACCCCATCACCACCAGCACTGTAAGCGTCCTTGATAATAACCGGGCATTTAATTTTTTCTGCCAATTTTAATGTGTTATTTTTTTCTATTGCTACATAAGTATCAATCATTGGCAATTTTTGCGCTTTAAAAATTTCGTACTGTTTAATTTTATCATTATAGGAATAATACATATTTAAATCAGGAAAAACAGGTTTTTTGATAAAATTTTCAATATAAAAAATTCGGTCGTGGATACGCCGATAATTCTCTTCCCAAGTGTCTGAATGCCATAAATAAGCATCGACTTTATCCTTAACCTTTTCTAAACGCTCTGCCCAACCAGGGCTCCATAAATCTATCACAATAGTTTTAACGCCCATTTTCTTTAAATGCTCATTATAATCTTTCCAAGCACGAAACCAAGCTTGGCCAACAGCGATGGTAAGATTTTTATTTTGTTTTATTTTAGACATAGATATAATTTTTCATATTCCCCAACTAATCTTTCTAACGTAAAATTTTCTTCCACAAATTTACGACACACTTCTGGTTTAATTTTTTCTATTTTATCAAACGCCTTTTTTGCTCCGGTCATATTATCTTCTTTAATAACAAATCCGGTTTTATTATTTATTACTAATTCTGGTACTGCGCCGTTTTTAAATCCGATCACTGGAGTGCCACAGGCTAATGACTCAACTATGACTCGACCGAACGCTTCTTTATATCGAGTTGGCATAAATAAGCATTTTGCATTGCCTAGCAATTTATTTTTTTGCTTTTCGTTAACTAAGCCAATAAATTTAATTAATCGACCATCGACATACGGCTTAACTTTATTATCAAAATACCATTTATTAGAAATATTGCCGGCGATAACTAACGGTACTTTATATTTACGAGCAAACTCAATAGTAAACTCTAATCCTTTTTTAGCGTCTATCCGACCTAAAAAAGCAATGTAATCTTTTTTATCTGTTTGAAGTTTATATGGTTTAATATCAATCGCATTATAAACTAATTTTGATTTTACAAATCTAGCATATTCTTTTTGAATAAATTTAGAAACAGCTACAAAGTGGCAATTCAAATTTTTATTATTTTGTTTTACAAATTGTAACCAACGCTTTTGTTCTTTAGAATAATAATCGTAATGGCCATGAATACTAGCGACTGTTGGCACGGCAGAGAATAATGCCGGGTATAATCCAAGAGTTTCATAACTAACCACATGTATAACGTCAAAATTCCCAGCTTTTACTTTACTAAAAGCGCTTAAATAATGTTCGATTTTATGATCAAAACGCTGGCTCAAATTACCGAATGACATATTAATAGCATCATCTAAACTATTAGCTTGCTTTTTTACAGTCGCGCGAAAATTTTCTCCAGCCTCATATATATTTGTTTCTTCTTCATTAACTAAACACTTTTCCAATTTAACCCCTCTAGCTAATTTTGAATTTTTACCGCCAAAAACAATTACGTCATGACCACGCGCTTTTAATCCTTTGGACAAAAAATAGACGAAATTACTCATTCCGCCTAAAGTTGGTATTTGAATTTTTACATCCGGTCGAAAAATGACTGCTATCTTTAATTTTTTTTTCATATAATTTTTGAGATATCTTTTAACATTTTACTATCTATTTCAAAATAATCCCATGAACTTTTTATCTTAAAATATTTTTCTTTTTCAAATAAATGAAAATCGCTCCCTCCGGTCACAATGAGCTTATACTGTTCTGCTAAGGCTTGCAAGTAGCTGATTGCATTCCAAGAATGATGAGGCGATAGAACCTCTATGCCATCTAATCCCATGTCGACTAATTGTTTCACAACGTCTCGTTCAATCCATTTAAATTTACATGGATGGCATAGTATCAATTGCCCGCCGACTTTTTTGCGTAAGCTGAAGACGCGCTCAATATTAATATAACTTTCGTGCAAACGGACTTTAGCTGAACTGCGAAAATAATGACGAATAATTTCAGTGGTCGTAACATATTTACGACCAAATTCTTGCTGTATTTCTCTTTTATTTAAATTATGAAAACTATCTACAATATGATTGATCGGCAAGTAATGATTATGTTTATCTAAAATCGCGTTTACGTCAATAGTATATCCTTTTTTAGCTAATTTTTCTAAAATTCTACGAGCGTAAGTTTTACGTCGTTTTTGTGTTTCGCGTAAAATTTTATGCAAATCTGGATTATCAATATCAAAATTATACCAAAGTAAATTCATATGCCGATTCTTAAGGGTAACATAAAGCTCAATTCCTGGAATGGCTTTAATTTTATATTCTTTACAGGCGCGCTTAAACTCCTCCTGCCCGCTGACTGTATTATGGTCGGTTAAGCTGGCGATCTTTACTCCTCGCTCGCTACATAATTTTGCCACTTCGCCCGGCTCTAAATAACCATCTGAATTAACTGAATGAAGTTGTAAATCTATTAACATATTATTAAATTATGAATTTAAAAAATTATCCTTATAAATTATCCCTAAAATAAACCAAAAAAATATTATTCCAAATCCTAATGTCCACCACCAATGATCAAAAATCATCATAGTGGTTATAGTAAAAATTAACGCTGTTTTACCATAATGTTTGTCTTGCAATACATTCATTAATAAATAAACTAACAAACTCATAAACGCTAATAAACCAAGAATTCCTGTTTCTGCCCAAACTAATAAAAATACATTGTGTGCTGGTTCGTATTTATAAACCGAACGTTCAGAATCAATTTGTTGATGAACTGCTAAACCGTAATTTTTTATACCAATACCAAATAACCAATTATTTTTAATGATTTCTTTTGCATCAATGGTATAATCAATTCTTTCCTGAATTGATTTATCCTCTAATCGACCATCAATTCCCAATCTAGTCTGCATTGGCTCATTTAAAATATATCCGGCTAAACCACTTAACGCTATAATAATAAAAATAAATTTACTTATATTTAAAAATCCAATTTTGCCATATTTCTTTATAACTAACGAAGCTAATATTACCATGCCAATAATTAAACCAAACCAAGCGCTACGGGAAAAAGTTAATAATAAACCAACAAAATTAATTATAAAAAATAATAAGCTTACTAATAATTTTATTTTATGTTTTAAAAATTTTTTTTCATTAATTTCATCAATTAACTTCTGATGAAGATTAAAATATAGAATTATATTTATTAATAAACAAACTACTAAAAATCCTCCTAATATATTTGGGTGCGGTAAGCTTCCATAAGCTCGCAACCAGCGTCTAAAACCATTATCAACTACTGAAACTCCTAAATCAGATGAATATTGAGTTGCCATGCCAAGCCACTTGCTGCTATACACTTGTTGCGCTACAAATTGATGCATGGCTAAAATTGATTGTATTATGCCGGAAAAAATTACAACCCAATATAACTTAACTTTATCGTATTTGATTTGTGTAATTAAGAAAAATAAACCAATGCCTAATAAAAATCTACCATAACCATACAGTGCCAACCATTTATCAGAAGCAAAAAAGATAGAAATAAAAATAAATAATTCTAGTCCAGCGATCAGCCACCAAAAATTAGTAATGCGTAATTCATAATTCTTAATTCTTAATTCTTGTTGAAAAAATCTTCTAGTAATAAATATTAGTAAAATCAAGAGTAGCAGTATGTCTGTGAAATAAATGCTCATTGTGGCATATTCGTAATATCCCCCATTCAGTTCTCCTAGCTTAAACATCCACCTCGTCTGTAACGGCAATAAAAAAACTATTAAATATAAAACATACTGCATAAAACAATTTAACAATTTAATAATTTAATAATTTTATCTTTCCATTCATCTCTAATCTCTTTTCTTTTATCATCAACATGAAATTTTAATATTTTATCACTAATCACGACTTCATTGCCTTGCCTGTCTTTGTCTAATAATGATTGTGGCATAATTTTAATCTGAATCCACTTGAGTAATATTTCTAACCATTCCCAACTATTTATAACTTCAAAAAAACTTTTAAATCCTTCTTCTATTATACTGTGCTTTATTTTTCTCTTATTAAAAAATCTGGACGGAGAACTATTATTTATATTCTTACTTATATTAATATTTTCTTGAAGAAACTTTTTAAAAATCTTATCATTGTAAACTGGTAAAATTTGTTTCAACCAATAAGCAAAATAAATATCATTTTCTATGGTCATCTTTTGTAAATTTAAATTTTCTTCAGTTACAAAAAAATTAAGGCAAATTTTATCTTTTTTATTATCTTTGGTCGGACGAAGACGTAATAATTTTAAAAAAACTAAGGAGTATAGTCTGGCTGTCCAAATTTTTTCCTTACTAGTGATAATAAATAAATCAATATCGCTATCTTCACGAACGTTGTCATAGGCTAACGTATTGCAGACAGCAATCATCTTAATAAAAGGTAATAAACTTAAAATTTTTATAACCCACAATGCTCGTTTATATTTTTTTCTCGCAATAATTTGTCTTTTTTTTCTAATGGTAATTAAATTTGATCGTTCATTTAAAAAATAGAAGCCTTCACTTTGCTGAATATTAACCGGCGCATTATTTAATATATTTTTAATTTCGCCATAATGAAAATTCTTTTGGACAGTATCTTTGACCCAAAGATACTTATAAATTTCCCAGTCAGTTAAGGGATAATCAAAAATATCAAAAAAAGCTAAAGTTTTTTTAACAGCCGACTCTAATTCATTATCTGAATTTAAGTCGGAATTAGAAATTAAATCATGATTTAAATCATGATTTAAATCAAATGTTACTTCGCGCAAACTGGCGAAAGTTGAGGTAAGCATGGGGATTGTAATTTTATATTCTATTCAATTTTTGGTTTTTCTAATACTAATGGCTCTACTTCTGATTTTCCATCTGTAACTCTCATAACGTCTTTATCAATTTTTTTAAATTCCTTATAAGCACTATTATACATATTTACTGTTGTGCCTAAATTATTACCTAATTTTTGTAAATATTCATCATAGCTATTAATATGTTTACTTAACATTTCTACATTTTTACGAATTTCTTTAGCGCTTTCTTCAATTTTTAAGGCACGCAAGCCCTGCAGGACAGTTTGTAAATAAGCATGAAAAGAAGTTGGTGATACAATTATAACTTTTTTTTCTTTAAAAGCATATTCGATCAAATCGCGAGTATTAACTTTTATTGCTCCAACTTGATTGATTAACAAATCATAATAAATACCTTCAGCTGGAATAAACATAAAAGCAAAATCCATTGTCCCCTGATTAGGTTTAATATATTTAGAGGTTTCATCAATACGCTTTTTTAAATCTAATTTAAATTCTTTTTCTAATTTCTCCCTAGTTACTTTATCTTTTTCTTGCACAATCCGATTATAATTTTCTAAAGAAAATTTTGAGTCAATTGGAATAATTTTTTCTTTTACAAATACGGCAGCATCAACTATGTCGCCATCATCAAATTCGTATTGCATTTTATAAGAGCTGGGTGGTAAAACATTTTTTAAAACCATTTCCAATTGATACTCGCCTAAGATGCCGCGATGTTTAGGATTTTTTAAAATATCTTCCAAGGATTGGAGTTGGCCAGCAAAGCCCACTACTTGTTTATTAGTTTCATCTAATTTAGTTAATTTTTCAGTAACAGTTGAAATTGCATCCTGACTTTGTTTATGAATATCGGAAAGCATTTGTTGTGCTTGATTAGTAACCGCACTCATCACGCCAGTAGTTTTACCAGCTTGATCTTGATTGGCCTTATGTACTTCAGCTAATTTTACATCTAAGGTTTGTGTCATATTATTAAGCTGATTTTGCAACATTAACATCGATTGATCGTTTGTTTTATCTCCGCCAAGCTGACTTAATTTTTTCTGCATAGCAAAAAACATCGTTATAATTACGGCAATTAATATGAGTATTAAAATTATTAGTAAAGTTTCCATAAATGAGTAGATTATCGTAACAATTTAGCAATTTAGCAATATAACAATTTATCCTATTGTATCAATATTCTCTGTTCGCCACAACTCTTGCCAAAGATTAAATTATCCTGTATAATAAATTTCGTTTAAATAAACTTTCAATTTTTAACTTTATGACTAATTCTATCTCTATTAAAGGAGCACGAGTGAACAACCTTAAAAATATTGATGTAGAAATTCCGAGACATAAGTTAGTAGTTATCACCGGTCTTTCTGGCTCTGGAAAGTCTTCGCTTGCTTTTGACGCTATCTATGCTGAAGGACAACGCCGTTATATGGAAAGTCTATCAAGTTATGCTAAACAATACGTAGACCTGATGGATAAACCAGACGTTGATCAGATAACTGGATTAACACCAACTATTGCTATTAATCAAAAAACTAGTAGTAATAATCCTCGCTCTACCGTGGGAACAGCAACAGAAATATATGACTTGCTACGTTTAGTCTTTTCTCGAATTGGCACTCCTCATTGTCCAGATACTGGTAAAGTAATGACCAAACAGACTATCGAAGATATTGTTAAAGCAATCTCTAAAGATAAAAAAACTATTACGATATTATCCCCCTTATTCCGCAAAAAAATAATTAGTGACAAAAAAATATTGCAGCGCCTTTCTAAAGCTGGGTTTACTCATGTCCGGTTAGACGGCGCTATTTTAAATTTAACTGAGCAAGAATTAAAAATTGATGATAAACCACATACTTTAGAAATTGTCATTGCTCATGGTGACTTTTCAAACGATAAATTTGAATTACAAAAACATGTCAAAAAAAGTATTGATTTAAGTAATGGATTAATTACTATTTTAAATGATAAAACTGAAAAAAATTATTCAACTATTTGGACTTGTTTAGAAAGTGGCTATACTTTAGATGATTTAGAGCCAAAATTCTTTTCTTTTAATTCTCCCCAAGGAGCATGTCCTGCTTGTAAAGGATTGGGGGCTAATTTGCATATTGATTCAGACTGTTTATTTAATGATAAATTAAGTATTAGTGAAGGCGCAATTCGTCCTTGGCCAAAAAATAATGGTCAATATCATAAATACTTACAAGCATTAAATGAAGTGGCAAAGAAAAGTAAATTTTCTATTGATACACCTATAAAAAATCTAACTAATAAACAAATTGATATTATTTTACAAGGTAAAGATAATTTTATTGGTATAGCTACTATTTTACAACAACGTTGGCAAGAAACAGATTCTTTATCTATAAAACAAGATATTGAGCAATATATGAAAACTGATATTTGTTCGGCTTGTAGTGGTAGGCGATTACGTCCAGAATTTTTAGCAGTAAAAGTTGGCGGTATTAATATTACTGATATCAGTGGTCTAACAATTGAATCTGCCTCAGCTAATACTGAAAATTGTGTTAAAAAATTAAATAATGGTGAAAAAAAAGTAGCAGAACCAATATTTAAAGAAATTATTCTTCGTTTAAATGCTTTAGAACAAGCTGGGCTAGGATATGTCACGATTGATCGAGCTATAAATACTTTATCAGGAGGTGAAGCTCAACGCGTTAAATTAGCAACTCAACTTTCTTCTAATTTAATAAATGTAACTTATATTCTTGATGAGCCGTCTATTGGTCTGCATCCTAAAGATATCCAAAAATTATTAACTACTTTGAAAAATTTACGTGATTTAGAAAATACAGTCATCGTAGTTGAGCATGATGAAACAACCATGTCAGCCGCTGATTATATTATTGATATCGGTCCAGGCGCTGGCAGCTACGGAGGGTTAGTAGTGGCGGCTGGAACTCCAAAAGAAATTAAACAAAATCCAAAATCATTAACTGGGCAATATATGACTGGAAAAAAATCTATTTCTGGTCCAACGAAATATCGCAAAGGAAATGGTAAAAAAATTAAAATAATTAATGCCTCTCAAAATAATCTTAAAAATATAACCGTTGAATTCCCTTTGGGTAAATTCATAGCTTTAACTGGAGTGTCTGGATCAGGTAAGTCAACTTTGATGACTGATATTTTATCAAAAGCACTAAATAAAAAATATTATCGCGCTAAAGAAGATCCAGGACAACACAAAAAAATAGTGGGTCTAGAACATATTGATAAAGTTATCACTATTGATCAGTCACCTATCGGCCGTACTCCGCGCTCTAATCCAGCAACTTATACAACTGCTTTCTCTTATATTCGAGATCTATATGCTGGGCTACCTGAATCAAAATTAAAAAATCTTAATCCTAGTCACTTTAGTTTTAATGTTGTAGGTGGACGTTGTGAAGTTTGCTCTGGCGACGGCTATACTAAAATTGATATGCAATTTCTGTCTGACGTTTACGTAAAGTGTCGAGCTTGTGGTGGCCAGCGCTATCAAAAAGATATTTTAGATATTTATTATAGAGATAAAAATATAGCCGACATTTTAGACATGACAGTAGTTGAAGCAATTGAATTTTTTCATGCTACTAATATCAATTCTTCAAAAACAAGTGGGCACGAAACTATATTACAAAAATTACGTACTTTAAATGAAGTCGGGCTAGGATATATAAAGCTTGGCCAATCAGCCACTACCCTTTCTGGTGGAGAAGCTCAGCGCGTTAAATTAGCAACCGAATTATCTCGCCGTGAAACCGGAAAAACTCTATATATTTTAGACGAACCAACTACTGGTCTACATTTTGCTGATATTAAAAAATTATTATCTATTTTACAAAAATTAGTTGATAAAGGTAATACGGTCTTAATTATTGAACATAACTTAGATGTAATTAAATCAGTTGATCATATTATTGACCTTGGTCCTGAAGGTGGAGATAAAGGTGGCGAAGTAGTAGCTGAAGGTACGCCACCGGAAGTAGTGAAAGTTAAGCAGAGCTTTACGGGACAGTATCTTAAACAAGTTTTAAAATAATTTAAACTCAATAAAAAAACGCTCCGTATGGAGCGTTTTTTTTATACATGATTCCTAATTCCTATTCTTCAACTTCTCTTGCTTTAATTTCACTTAAAACTTTTTTGCGTAACTCTTTCATTAATTTTGGATTAGCGCGTAAATAAGTTTTAGCAGTCTCTCGACCTACTCCAAATTTTTCTTCACCATAACTGTAAGAATTTCCAGATTTATTTATCACACCGTACACAATACCAACGTCTAATAAATCTCCGGCGATGGAAATACCTTCATTATACATAATATCAAATTCGGTAGTTCTAAATGGCGGAGCCACTTTATTTTTTACAATTTTTACTTTTACACGATTACCAATTATTTTTTCTGCTTGTTTAATTTGAGCACTTCGTCTAACCTCAACTCTTACGGAACAATAAAATTTTAAAGCATTGCCACCAGGCGTAGTTTCTGGATTGCCAAAGAATACGCCAATCTTATGACGGATTTGATTTATGAAGATAACTACTGTGCTAGTTTTAGAAACAACGCCGGATAATTTGCGTAAAGCTTGTGACATTAAACGTGCCTGCAAACCCATGTGGCTATCGCCCATATCTCCCTCAATTTCCGCTTTAGGCACTAAGGCAGCTACGCTATCAATTACAATTACATCAACTGCATTAGAACGTACAAGCGTTTCTACGATTTCTAAGGCTTGCTCACCCGTGTCTGGTTGAGAAATAAGCATGTCATTAACATTAATTCCTATCTTTTTAGCATAATCAGGATCAAGCGCATGCTCAGCATCAACAAAAGCAGCTGTGCCACCCATTTTCTGCACTTCAGCAACTACATGTTGAGCTAAAGTAGTCTTACCAGAAGACTCTGGACCAAAAATTTCAATAATACGTCCACGAGGCATGCCATTGCCTAAGGCAATATCAAGAGAAAGGCATCCAGTTGGAACGCCTTCTACAACCATTCCTGTTGCCTCTCCTAATTTCATGATTGCGCCTTCGCCAAAGCGTTGTTTAATTTGGCTAACGGCATCTTCAGCCGCTTTTTGTTTTTCACTTGTAGGTTTATTTTCGGTGTCTTTTTGTGTTTGACTATTTTCCCCCTCTACATTATTTTTGTTTTCTTTTGGTTTGGGCATATAATTTTATTAATTAATTTTTAAAAAATTTATTTTACTAACACTTGTCTGATAATTTCAGCTTCTTTACCATACCGTTTATTGGCTTTAATTCTTATAATATTGACTCCATCTTTTAAATCAATAATCTTATTAAATTCTCCATTACTACCTAATATTTCTTCATCATTGATAAAAATTCTTGTATCTAGCTCTGTTCTGCCTATGATACTTATTTTTGATTCTTCTGTGATGTAATTTTCAGGTGGAAAATCAATCAAAATTTCTGGAGGAGCTATTATTTCTTTGAATTTTAATCCTAAATAAAAAAATCCAGCTAAAACAACTAACACCAGTATAGTATTACGAATTATTTTAGGCAAGGATAAGAAATAACTTATTTTTGCTTTCTTATGACTAAAAACTTCTTGATCTTTTTCAGAAGCATTCTCTAAATGATTTTCTTGATCATATAATTCTGATAAATTACCATAATTTAGTTTTAAATAATTACAATATTCTCGCAAAAAATTTTTACCATATATTCCTTTCGGTAAAATATTATATTCACCGTTTTCTAACGCTTGTAAATATTTAACATCAATTTTAATTTCTTTAGAAGCTTCTATTATTTCAATCTTCTCTCTTTTCCTTTGTTCCTGCAAAATTTCTCCTAAAGTTAAATCAACAATGTCTTTTTTTTTAAATAAAGATTGCATACAAATATTATCAAAAAAAGGAAACTTAGCCTCAAGTCTCCTCCATTAAAATTAAAAGTAAAAAATTTATTTAGCTAGTTGATACCAATCTTTACCTGATGTTCCGTCTGGAGCAAATGCTTTTATCGTAAAATTTATTATTGTCCAACTAGTAAATACTATTACTAGACCAATAATTGCATTTTTTAATATACTTTTAGCTTTTTCAATTTCTTGACTATTTCCTTGAGATATTATCATCCATACACCTCCATACATAAACATTAATAAAGTTAAGCTACCCACTATGCCTAAAATAAACTGAGATGCATTAATACCTATTCGAATAAAATCGTTTAATTCATAACTTCCTGACTTATATTTTTCTTTAATTCCTGTGTTTTCTGCGTCTATAGTACCTGGCGCGCCCGGCACAATCGGATCAGCTGCATAGCTAATATTTACAAAAATACCAAAAGCAAAAACTATTAGTATAGATGCAATAATTAAATTGTATAATTTTAAAAATTTCATAATTCATTATTCCTAATTCATTTTAGTGTTTGTTGTATACGATATGCTCCAGAACTAATTATTTTATTTAAATCTTTGTTTTCTGCTATTAGTGCCTCGTTTATCATCTCACCCATGATAACTTCAGCTGCGTTATAGTCTTTACCTTTATACCAACTTTTGGCAGTCAATAATTGATTAGCAAAAACTGATAAATCATCATTTGTTTTTTGTTGATTAATTAACGATCTTAAAGCGGTTGGTTTTTTTGCTTTTGTTAAATAACTTTGTGCATTTTCTGCTTTAACAGCAAATTGGATAAAATCCCAAGCTTCATCTTGATAGGCGCTTTTACTGGAAACTGATTCTAACCAAAAATTAGCAAAATTCATTTGATTAGCATTACCTTCAATCTGCAACATCGGGCTAACACTAAAATTAAGTCTTGGTGAACGCGCTTCAATCATCGGTAAGTGATAAGCATAGCCAAAAAATATTGCCAATCGCCCCTCAGTGAATGCTTGTAAAGAATTTGGTGATTCTTCATTCCAAGCGTAAGCCTTGCTTACGGGATTAGCAAAATCAGTATAGAAACGTAAAGCATCTAAACCAGGGGCGGTCTTATCAGAATCTTGCGCTGCCATTTGAAAGGTAACTCTATCACCTTTCTCGGAAATCATTTGCGCGCCATTCTGCATCATTAATAATGATAAAATATCGCTATATCTTTCAATGTTATCGCTAGTTCCTAACGCTATGCCAGATTGTATTATCTCCCCTGCCTCATTTTGCTTTGTAAGACTTTGAATATCATCAAAAAATTTGTCATTCCAATAACGAGGCGCTTCGGTAATTCCTGCTCCGTTTAATAAATCGCGATTATAAAATAAAACCATAGTATCAACACTCATAGGTAAGCCATAAACTTCACCCTCTAGAATTGCGTTATCATAAACTACATCTACAAACTGTTCTTTAATCTGGCCAGCAGTTAAACTTCTGGAAGTTCGTAATTCAACCACTTCTTCTTTTTTAAGTGTTCCTTTAATTGTCGGGTAGGCCATTGTAATCTCGTCTGGCATTGGCGCTAATTTATTTTTATATCTGGTCATCCACCCTGCATGTAATGAAAGTATGTCTGGCCCTCTATCTTCAGCAAAGCTTTCAATTAATTCTTTTTCATATTCTTCATATCGTAATTTACGATAATTTATATTTATATTTGGATGGATAGCTTTGTATTTACTGATAATTTCTCCAAAAGCATCCTGACCGTCCCAAACCCGCCAATAATTCAAGGTGATTGGTTGTAATTTTTCCGCCGCTTCTTTACTAACATTACCTCGACAACCAAAAGCACTCGTTATTAACATAACGACTATTAACATTAAAATAGTAAATTTTATTGGAAATTGATTATTGAACATTAGTGTTTGATTAGAGTAATTAGATTAATTAGATATTAGAAATTTATATATATATTATATCAAATCCTTAGAATAAAAAAAGGGCTTAATTCGTAATTCATAATTCATAATTCCTCATTCAACTTTCGGCCTATATTGCAGAGCTTCTGCCAAGTAAGATGTTTTTATCTGCTTTTCACCAGCTAAATCAGCGATTGTTCTAGCTAATTTTAACATGCGATAATAAGCCCGAGCTGATAAATGCAATTGTTCTACTGCGCTACGAATTAACGCCTGCGATTCGTCATCTAGCTGACAATATTCTTTTACTTGATTAGACGACATTTCAGAATTTACCATGATTCCACTGTCTCTAAATCTTTCCCATTGAATTTCACGTGCTTTCTCAATTCGTTCGCGAATTTTTTCTGAGCTTTCACCCGTATCTTCGCTGGCTAGCTTTTCAAATTTAAGACGTGGCACCTCTAAATGAAGATCAATCCTATCTAAAATCGGCCCGGAAATTTTTTTCTGATAATGAATAGTTTGATTAGCAGTGCAGGAACACTGTCTTTCAGTATCTGTTTTATAACCGCAAGGGCAAGGATTCATGGCGGCAACTAAGATGAACTTAGCTGGAAATTCCAATGAACCAGAGGCACGAGAAATATTTACAATACCATCCTCCAAAGGCTGACGAAAACTATCTAAAATCTGGCGAGGAAATTCAGCAAATTCATCTAAAAATAAAACTCCGCGATGCGCCATAGAAATTTCCCCTGGGCGAGGCCAACTCCCTCCCCCAACTAAGGCTGCACCAGAGGCGGTATGATGTGGGGCACGAAATGGCCGAATAGTTATTAATGCTTTTCCGCCAGGTAAACGACCAGCAACACTATAAATCTTTGTTATTTCTAAAGCCTCCTCTAAATTTAATTTTGGCAAAATTGATGGCATAATACGAGCTAACATAGTTTTGCCTGATCCAGGCGGTCCTGACATTAACACATTATGCGCGCCAGCTGCGGCAATTTCCAATGCTCGCTTAGCTTGCTCTTGCCCTTTAACATGCATCATGTCATTAACAGACTCCCCTATTTCAAAATTAATATTTGTCTTGGCAAATGGTATAATTTTTTCTTTACCCTCTAAATGAGCTATTAATTGTTTTAAAGATTGGACTGGAATTACTTCTATATCATCTACTAATTTTGCCTCACTCGCGTTAATTGCTGGTACATATAATGTTTTTATACCTAGTTTTTTAGCAGTGAGAGCAATTGGTAAAATTCCGTTGATTGAACGCACTTGTCCGTTTAAAGCTAGTTCGCCGATAAAAATTTCCTTACCAGTTGGAATAAAATTAATTCTTTTAGCTACCAACAATGTGCTAATCGCAATCGGTAAATCATAACTTGGCCCTGACTTTTTTAAGTCTGCCGGAGCTAAATTAACTGCTAATTTTTTGCGAGGAAAACTACGGTTGCTATTAATAACTGCACTACGAACTCGTTCACGTGATTCTTGAACAGCTGTATCTGGTAATCCGACAATAACAAAAGCACCCAGTTGACCGGGTACTGTTTCCGCTTCCACTTCAACTAATGCCCCCTCCAAACCAACGACCGTAGCTGATAAAATTTTTGATGCCATCTATTAGTCTTAAAGTTAAAAGTCTAAAGTCTTTAGTAAAAATTATTCAAAGCGATATTCATTTTTATCTTCATTAAAAATTAATTTTCTTTTTTCTGAAGTTAGTAACTCTAATAATTTTTCTGCAATAAAATAAGGAGTGTGCATTATTTCTTTTTTCTTTTCCCATTCGTCTTCTTTGCAGTCATATTTAGATAACGCAGTTTCAATCGGTCCAGGATAGGCTATTTTTATTTTATAATGCGGATAACTATCTTTTAAAATTTCTGACATTTCGTGAATCATATTATTACATAAACCGTATATTGCTGGATCATCTGGTAACGACAATCCATGCCGAGAAGAAATTTGTAATATAGCTGCATTGTTTACTAATTTATTCTTAGTATGCTTTAACATTAACCAAGTACCTTTGACTTGAACATCAAATAATAAATCAAAGTCTTCTTCTGAATTTTCTAACAGCATACCTCGTCGCATTACGCCGGCATTGTTTACTAAAATATCAATCGGTTCTTTTATCTTTGCTAAACCTTTTTTTATTTGGCTGCTTTTTGTAATATCAACTTTTTCATATTGCACATTATCAAGATGTGTTAATGGTTCTTTAATATCAAACGAAATAACTTTAGCTCCTTTTTGAGTTAATAATTTTGATAACGCGTGCCCTATCCCAGAAGCCGCTCCAGTAATTAAAATTACTTTATTTTCCAAGTTCATAAAACTTTCAAGTTATAAAATGTGCTGGAGGAGGGACTCGAACCCTCACACCCGAAGGCACTAGCTCCTAAGGCTAGCGTGTCTACCAATTTCACCACTCCAGCATATTACTATAAACTTACTAAAATTTCATAAAAAAATCAAATTATGGTATTATAAAATTATTATTAAATAATAAATAGGAGGATATATGCCAAAAGCTAAATCAACAAAAAAATCAACCACTAAAACAGCAACAACAAAATCTGACAATCAAGATGTAGAAAGTAATAAAGTAATTGCTTCTTTATCTTATATTTTTATTTTATGTTTAGTGCCACTTTTGTTAAAAAAGAATAGTGAATTTACTCAATTCCACGCTCGACAAGGATTAACAATTACTGCCGCTTGGTTTCTTTCCTGGGTAATCGGAATTATTCCAATCTTTATTATATTTTCTTTTTTGATAAATATAGTATTGCTAGTAGTTAGTATTCTTGGAGTTATTAAAACTTTAAATGGCGAGAGTTGGAAAATCCCTTATATTTATGAATGGAGTAAAAAATGGAATTTATAAATTAAATTTTAATTCACATGAAATCTTCTATAATCTTCTTCAAAGATCTCACTATTAAAGATGTTCCAAAAGTCGGCGGTAAAAACGCTTCCTTAGGTGAAATGTATTCTAAGCTCACTAAAAAAGGCATCAATGTGCCAAACGGTTTTGCTACAACTAGTGATTCTTATTTTTATTTTCTAGAACACGCTGGCATTAAGGATGATATTAAACGAATCTTGAAAGGATTAAATACTCATGATGTAAAAAATTTAATGGAAAAAGGAAGAGCAGTCCGTCAAACTATCTTAAAAGCTAAATTTCCCAAAGAATTAGAAGAAGAAATTGCTGTTGCTTACCGCAAACTAAGCCAGGAATATAAAACAAAAAATGTTGATGTAGCGGTGCGCTCTAGCGCAACGGCTGAAGATTTACCTGACGCTTCTTTTGCTGGCCAACAAGAAACTTTTTTAAATATTACTGGTGAGGCAGATTTATTAATCGCAGTAAAAAAATGTGTGGCTTCTTTATTTACCAATCGTGCTATTTCTTATCGTGAAGATAAGGGTTTTGATCATTTTAACATTGCCTTATCGGTTGGTATACAAAAAATGGTACGATCTGACTTAGCTTCTTCTGGCGTTATGTTTACTATTGATACAGAAAGTGGATTTGAAAATGCAGTATTAATAAATTCTATTTATGGCTTAGGAGAAAATATAGTGCAAGGTAAAGTTTCACCTGATGAATTCTTTTATTTTAAACCAACTAAAGTAATAATTTCTAAAAAAATCGGTCCCAAAAGATTAAAAATGATATATAGTAATGATCATAAAAATCCAGTTAAAGATATCCCGGTAGCTAAAGCTGATCAGCAAAAATCATCCATAACCGACCAAGAAGTTTTACAATTAGGACAATGGGGAGTAGACATTGAAAAGCACTATGAAAAACCGATGGATATTGAGTGGGCTAAAGATGGCCGTGATGGAAAATTATATATCGTGCAAGCGCGACCAGAGACTGTTCAGAGTCAACGTGATTATAATATTGTTGAGGAATACAAATTACCAACTAAAGGCAAGCTTATTACTACTGGAAAATCAGTTGGCGCAAAAATAGGAGCTGGCATAGCACGTGTAATAATGGATGTAAAAGATATTTCTAAATTTAAAAAAGGTGAAGTCTTAGTAACTGACATGACTGATCCTGATTGGGAACCAATTATGAAAATTGCTTCTGCAATTGTAACTGATCGTGGTGGACGTACCTGCCATGCAGCGATTGTCTCCCGTGAATTAGGCATTCCTTGTATTGTCGGTACAGAAGACGTTTCTAAAAAAGTTAAATCTGGCGATAAAATAACAGCTAGTTGTGCTGAAGGTGACGAAGGTTTTGTTTATGATGGAATTTTAAAATTTAAAATTAAAAAAACTGATGTTAAAAAATTATTAGGCAATGGCAAAGCAAAAACTAAAATCATGATGAATATTGGCTCGCCTGATATTGCCTTTGCTTCTTCTTTTATTCCTAATGAGGGGTGTGGTTTAGCTCGTGAAGAATTTATTGTCGCTACTTATATCAAAGTTCATCCTAGCGCTTTGTTAAAATTTAATGAATTAAAGAAAAACAAAAAATTAACTAGCAAAGAAATAAAACAAATTGAAGAAATTACTGTTAGCCATAAAGACAAAAAACAATTCTATATTGATGAATTATCTCAAGGCGTTGCTACTATTGCCGCTGCCTTTTATCCAAAGGATGTAATAGTGCGTTTATCTGATTTTAAAACTGATGAATATAGAAATTTAGTTGGCGGACATTTATTTGAACCAGAAGAAGATAATCCAATGTTAGGCTGGCGTGGTGCTTCTCGATATTATCATCCAGAATTTATTGAAGTATTTAAAATGGAATGCGCTGCTTTAAAGCTAGCTAGAGAAAAAATGGGATTAACTAATATTAAAATTATGATTCCTTTTGTCCGTAATATTGATGAACTACAAAAAGTAATAAAAATTATGGCTACTAACGGTTTGAAACGAGGTAAAAAAGGATTAGAACTTTATATGATGGTAGAGGTGCCATCAAATGTAATCTTAGCTGATGAATTTGCTAAATATGTTGATGGATTTTCAATTGGTACTAATGATTTAACTCAAATGGTACTTGGAACTGATCGCAATAGTGAACGAGTTGCTCATACTTATGACGAGCGCAATCCAGCAGTTAAAAATTTCGTTGCTTATGCTATTAATATTGCTAAAGAAACTAAAACTAAGATAGGAATTTGTGGGCAAGCTCCTTCTGACTATCCAGAATTTGCTGAATTTTTAGTAGAGCAAGGTATTGACAGTATTTCATTAAACCCAGATACTGTTATAAACACAACTGCTAAAATTATCGCCAAAGAGAAAAAAATAAAAAGATAAAATTATTATGAAAAAAATAATTAAAAAAAATTCTAATAAATCTTCTGTCCTACCAGTTGCCAAAGAAAGTAAACGTCTTAAATCAGAGGTAACCAGACAGTTAAACGCTTTAAAAAAAGAAAGTGATTTAATACGTGATATTATGGATGATATGAAAGATCTTTATCGCATGTTAACGGTGAAAATGAAACAATTCGGTATTACCGCTTCAGAATTACAAGAAATTATTAACGAACCACTAGCACAGAAAAACTTGCATCAGCACCCCCTAGTAACAGCTAGCCGATCTTACACAAAAATGGTGACTGCTTTTTTGGATGAATTTTTTTACGAGCATCAGAAGATGGCTCAACAATTTAATATTGAATTGCCATTAGACGATGTTCACGATGAAATTGAAACTATTTCTTCATATCATTTAATTTTAGTAAGTAAAAGTTGGAATCTATTAAGTGAATATAAAAATAATAAATCTTCAAAAAACGCGAAACGCTTTTACTATTTAACAAAGCAAGCAATTGATGAATCTTTAGATGCAATAAAATCATTCAGTAAAAAAAGACAAGATTACGCTCCTAAGACAAATAAGCTTTTGAAAATTTTAGTTCAGGCTAAGCAAGAAGTTAAAAAATTTGAAATATGAGCCTGTCTGTCGGAATTGTTGGCTTACCCAACGTCGGTAAATCAACCACTTTTAATGCCCTCTTAAAAAAGAAGCAAGCTGAAGCTTCTAATTTTGCATTTTGTACAATTGAACCAAACGTCGGTCGTGTTAATGTACCTGATGAACGATTGGAACAATTAACTAAAATATCTAAATCTAAAAAAACTATTCCGACTACGATAGAATTTATAGACATTGCCGGCATTGTTGCTGGCGCGCATAAGGGTGAAGGTTTGGGTAATAAATTTTTAGCCCATATCCGAGAAGTAGATGCGATAGTAGAAGTTGTCCGCGATTTTAAAAATCCAGACATTACCCATGTAGCCGGAAAAATTGACCCGGCCTCAGATATCGAAACTATTAATATAGAATTAATTATGGCTGATTTGCAAAGTATTGAAAGCCGACTAACTAGATTAACTAAAGACGCTAAATCAGGTGATAAGCAATTAGTAGCTGAAAAAAATATTTTAGCCAGAATTAAATCTGAGTTAGAAAATGAAAAATCTGTTCGTGATTTAGAATTTACAGATGAAGAACAAGAAATTATCAAGTCATATAATTTTCTTACAGCTAAGCCATTGCTATATTTAATTAATATTGATGATCAAAATAAGGAAACTGAATTCCCCGCCAAACAAGCACCACATATTACTATCAACGCCCAATTAGAAGCAGAAATTGCCGAACTACCAGAAGAAGAACAGGGTGAGTATAAAAAAGAAATGGGTATTTCAGAAACTGGTTTAGATAAATTAATTACTGCATCATATAAAATGCTAAATCTCATAACTTATTTCACTTCTGGCGAGCCAGAAACTCGCGCCTGGACAGTTAGGCAAAATGCTAAAGCTCCTGAAGCTGCCGGCGTAATTCATACTGACTTTATCAAGGGCTTTATCCGTGCTGAAGTGATAAATTGGCAGGATTTTGTAGATAATAACGGTTGGAGCGAAGCTAAGGAAAAGGGTCTAGTTAAAACCGAAGGTAAGGAATATCAGGTTAAAGATGGGGATGTCTGTTATTTTCTTGTAAACAAGTAAAAGACGCTTGCCCGCCCACTGCGAAGCAGGTGGGAGGGGCGATACATGTTATTTTTTGATTAATAAATAATTCTTACACAATTCATAATCTACAATATAACGCCCGTAAGGGCGTTTTTTATGTGTTCAATTTGCTTTTTTCCTTCTTATACTGTACTTTAACAGCATAAACAGGACATAAAAGGTGCCTGTTTCGCACCTTTATAACCAAGTTTCGAAAGAAGAGGGGAATGATTATGGACAAGAGGTATGAAATCAAAGAAATGGCAGATGTTTGGTCATATTTAGCCAAATTTACCAACTGGGCAAAGATCGAAATAGCGGTCTTACGAGCTAAGGTCTCCATAGGCGAACTCGATGTTATTGTGCCTACTAATCTGTTGAGCGTGATAAAGATTGATCCGGATGAAATTCATCGAATTGAACACGATCCGGAAACGGGGACAGGCCATGACGTGGTGGCTTTTCTAAAGCACACCGCGCCTCAACTTCCAGAACAATTACGTCCGTGTTGGCACGAAAAGCTTACTTCGTATGATCCGCAAGACACGGGTCTCAGTATGCAGCTTGTCGCAAGTATTGATCTCATGCTTGAACAACTAAAACTAGCAATGCAAGCTGTCAAAGTTAAGGCTTTCGAATACAAACAAGCTGTTATGATGGGACGCACGCATGGCGTTCACGCTGAAATTATCACTTTTGGAGTCAAGCTCGCTAACTGGTATGACGAACTGAATCGTCACCGAGAGCGCCTAGAGCGTTTACGTGAAACATTGGCTGTCGGAAAAATTTCCGGCGCAGTCGGCATGTACACGCTTGACCCACGTATCGAAGAATTGGTTTGTAAAGAACTCGGGCTCAAACCCATCACCACAACACAGATCATTTCTCGCGATTTGATTGCTGAGCATCTCACAACGTTAGCAATAATCGGTGGCTCACTGGAAAAATTCGGCGTTTGCGCCCGTACTCTGCAGCGCACGGAAATTCTGGAAACTATGGAATTCTTCAGCAAAACCCAACGAGGATCATCAGCCATGCCCCACAAAAAGAATCCTAAAGAATGGGAAAAAATCTGTGGGCTTGCTCGACTTCTCCGTGGGTACGCGATGGTTGCTCTTGAAAATCAGAGTACATGGGATGAAAGAAGTTTGGATAATTCCAGCCCTGAACGAGTAATTTTGCCAGATGCTTCGCATGTTTTGTATTACATGCTCACCTGCTTCACAAAGACGATGAGCAAATGGATCATCTACCCGGAAAGAATGGCAACGAACATCGACACCACTAAAGGCCTCATCTTTTCTCAGGATGTCCAATCTCTATTCGCAAGTACAACTGGTTTACCACGTGAAGAAGCTTGCGACATAGTCTGCCAAATTGCGCAGAAGTGTTGGACCGAAGGCCTGGAGTTCTTAGACGTACTTTGTGCTGACTTACGCGTCGCTGAACATCTTACTCGAGAACAACTGCAGCCGTGCTTCCAAATCAAACCGAAACTCCAACACGTTGATCACATCTTTGAACGCGTGTTTGGAACTACGACTTAACCGAAAACCGAAAACCACAATCCGAAAGGAAATGAGGAGGATAAACTTATGAGCAAGACTAAAAAACGAATCGGTATAATGGTTGGCTCGGACAGCGATCTTAAACAATGTCTAGCCGGATTGCTGTGGTTGCAAGAACAAGAAAAAGCAGAGGTCGTCTGCGTTATTACCGCCAGTATCCATCGCAACACCGAAAATGTGTTGTTATTTCTCCGAGAATGGACATCGAAAATGGATGTTTGGGTAATTGGCGCTGGTTGGGCAAACCATCTGACCGGAACTTGCGCGGCTTACTTACGTAACGCCATGCGGGATAATGAAACTCCCGTTGTTGGTGTTGCTTTCCAAGATCTCAGCACAGAAGACACTGAAGTCGCTGCCAGACACGATCAAGCCGCTGTTCTCAGCATCACTGAAGTCCCGGGATCATCAGTCATATTCCATGGCTATGTCGGCTCCCAAGGATTTTGTGAGGCCTGTGAAGTGGCTTGCAATCTCTCTGCTGGCACGGTTGCAGATTTGAAGCCGCCCAAGCCGACTCACATACGATCTCACATTGACGCAATCAAAGTCGCTCAAGCGGCATAACCAAACGAAAGAAAAGGAGGATTGAATCGATGGCACAGATACCGCCATACAGAAAAGAGGGTATTATACCCTCATTAGCCGAGGGTCTGGTGTATCAAGGTAAGGTCAGAGATGTATACGCTATCCCAGACCGCCCAAACTGGCTGCTACAAATTGCCACTAACAGCGTCAGCATCTTCGACATTGTCCTTGGCCAGCAAATCGGCAAAAAGGGAGAATCGCTCACGGCATTGACCCATTTCTGGTTCGAAAAACTCTGCCAGGACATTCCCCATCATCTCGTTGCGTCAAACTCACAACCTGGTCTCAACGCCGTCCATGACATTGCGAAACTTTATTCCGGCATACCCGTAGAACGAGCACTGGTAGTGAAGAAAGGTAAGCCTTGTAAATTTGAGCTTATCTTCCGGAAACATCTTGGTGGCTCAGTATACACGGAATATCAAGAAACTCGCTCTGTGGCGGGCCAAGAATTGCCTCCTGGATTACCGCAGTGGGCCGAGTTGAAAGAAGCGATCTTCACTCCTTCCACCAAAGCGCACAAAGGGCATGATATTAATATTTCTGCCCAGTCATTCTTTGCGCAAACAGGGGAAGTCGGTCGACGAGCGGTTGTCTTGCTTAAATATTTGTACGAGCAAGCGTATGAATATGCTCGGGCAAAAGGTATCCTTCTTCTTGATACCAAGTTTGAGGTCAGCTTTGAAAACGGTGTCATTACCATCATTGATGAAATTTTGACGCCTGATTCATCTCGCTACATGTTACTCACTGCTTGGCTTCAGATGATGGCCGAAGGCACAGCCGCTGTCTTCCATGACAAGCAGGTGGTACGGGTCTGGGGTCTGGAAACCAAAACACCTTGGTCAGACAACATCAAGGGACTTGAGCCTGAGAACGATGTACATGTTCAACATGTGCAGGGACATATCGTTGTTCCTGCTGACATTCTACAGACGGCTCAAGATCGATATCTCGAAATCTTTCAGATGCTCACTGGTATGGATCTTGCAACCTACCAACGCGATCAAATGGGCATCGCGGTCTAAACCAAGTCGCACACAAGAACAACTAACACGGGTTCCGACGCAAGCACAGTCGGAACCCTTTTTTTATTTCTTTGACCCCGCCATTCAGCGGGGCAAGCAAACCTTTTTCTTTGACAAACAGCCCTCTCTGAATTATGATAAATACACAAGAAAATTGCTTTATTGCTAAATTGTTAAATTGCTATGCTACACTGCAAATAAACTTTATAACAATTTAACAATGCAACAATTTAACAATTTTTTCTATGTTGTGAACTACAGTATAACTAAACTTACTCTAACGCTATTCAAGCGTACTTTGTTATACTAACTTTAAAAATATGCAATTTAAATCTCTACAAGAAGACAATCAAATATACGATCTGCTACAAAAAGAAACTCAACGGCAACGAGAAGGTATTGAATTAATTCCATCAGAAAATTATACTTCTGGCGCAGTTATGGAAGTAATGGGTTCTATTTTAACTAATAAATACTCTGAAGGTTATCCGGGCAAACGCTATTATGGTGGTCAAGAAAATATTGATGTAATTGAAAATACTGCTATTGAAAGAGCGAAAGAACTTTTTGGCGCTGAGCATGTTAATGTTCAACCATATTCTGGCTCTCCGGCAAATACTGCTATTTATTTTGCTTTACTTGAATATGGTGACACGATTATGGGTTTAAAACTCGATCACGGCGGACATATTACTCATGGTCTACCAATTAGTTTTTCTGGAAAAAGCTATAATGTCGTGCCTTATACTTGTAAGGAAGATGGATATTTAGATATGGACGAAGTTGCTAGATTAGCGCAAGAAAATAAGCCGAAATTAATTATCGCTGGCTTTACTGCTTATCCGCGTGATATTGAATGGCAAAAATTTAGAGAGATTGCTGATTCGATCGGAGCGATTGCTATGGCTGATATCTCACATACTGCGGGATTAATTGCCGGCAAACAACTAGAAAATCCAACCCCTTATTTTGATGTAGTCATGACCACTACTCACAAAACTATGCGTGGACCGCGTGGGGCAATAATTATGTGTAAAGAAAAATATGCTAAAGCAATTGACCGAGCAGTATTCCCTGGCTTACAAGGCGGACCGCACGAACATGTTATTGCTGGCAAAGCGGTTGCTTTTCAAGAAGCATTAAATCCCGATTTTCAAGAATATGCTAAACAAATAATTTTAAATGCTAAGACATTAGCAGAAGCATTAAAAAATCATGGCTTTAAACTTGTTACTGATGGGACTGATACACATTTAATTTTAGTTGATCTAACGAACAAAAATATAACTGGCAAAGAAGCACAAATAACCTTAGACGCAGTCGGCATAACTTTAAATAAAAATACTGTTCCGCATGAAAAACGCACTCCAATGGATCCATCTGGTATTAGACTGGGTACTCCAGCCGCCGCTACTCGTGGCATGAAAGAAGCAGACATGAAAAAAATCGCTGACTGGATTAATAATGCTCTAGAAAATAAAGACAATACAGATCAACTGCAAAACATAAAAGAAGAAATTAAAAATTTTTGTTTACAGTTCCCAGTTCCTGGTGTTAAGTAAAAATTATGACTCAAATAATCAACGGCAAAAAAATTGCCGATAAAATTAAAAATGGCATAGTAAAACAAATTGCTAAACTTTCAGACCGACCCAATCTGGCAATTATTTTAGTTGGCGAACGAGCAGATTCTAAATTATATGTTGATTTAAAACAAAAAGAAGCCAAAAAATGCGGTATTGATACACATTTATATAAATTTAATGAAGATGTGGATGAAGAAGAATTATTACAATCTATAGACTTTATTAATAACGACGAATTAATTGATAGTGTATTATTGCAATTACCTTTACCTGAAAAATTTAATACTGATAAAATTGTGAATGCTATTGATGTAAAAAAAGACGTAGATGGTTTTCATCCTGAAAATCTAAAAAAAATAAATTCTAATCTCCCTCTCCTTACTAAGGAGAGGGTTGGGGTGAGGTCTTATATCACGCCTCCCTTAGCTGGTGTCATTTTGGAAATTCTACAAGATATAAATTGCGATTTACAGGATAAGCAAATAGTGATATTAGCTAATAGTGCTATTTTCATGCAAGGAGTAGGAAATATTTTACAGCAAAAAGGAGCTAAAATTTTGCCGTGCAAATATGGTGAAAAAAAATTACCAGATTGCACCAAACAAGCTGATGTAATTGTTACGGCTATTGGACAAAAGCACTATCTTACAGCTGATTATATAAAAGAAGACGCAGTGATAATTGATATTGGTATTATTAAAGAAGAAAAAAATACTTTTGGCGATGTTGATTTTGATAGTGCAAAAAATATCGCTAGTTTTATCACTCCAGTCCCTGGTGGCGTTGGACCAATTACTATTGCTTGCGCGTTTAGGAATGTTTTAAAATTATACGAACAAAATCATAAATAACCTCCCCCTCCAAGCCTCATGCAACAAAAATTAAAACAATTAAAAGACCTCTTAAAAATTCACTATGGCTATAGTGAATTTCGTTTTGGACAAGAAGAAGCAATAAAGAATGTATTAGATAAAAAAGATACAGTAGTTATTATGCCGACTGGCGGAGGTAAGTCTTTAATTTATCAACTTCCCTCTTTAATTTTGGATGGCATTACAATTGTTATCTCTCCCTTAATTGCTTTAATGAAAGATCAGGTTGATGCAATGGATAAAATTGGTATACCAGCAACTTATATAAATAGCTCTCTTACTCCAATTGAAACTCAAAATAGAATCGAAGGGATAAAAACTAATAATTTTAAACTAATCTATATTGCGCCTGAAAGATTTTATTCTACAGAATTTATTAATTTATTAAATGACATAAAAGTATCGCTTTTTGCCATTGATGAAGCGCATTGTATTTCTGAATGGGGCCATGATTTTCGACCAAGCTATATGCGATTAAAAGAAATAATCAAATTAGTCGGCAATCCTACTGTATTGGCAGTAACCGCCACCGCCACGCCAGAAGTACGCGCAGATATTATCAAACAGTTAGAGTTACCTGACCCAGCTGTAATAGTAACCGGTTTTAATCGTCCTAATTTAAAATTCGGGGTTATTAAAGCAAGCGATGCTGAAAAACATTCCCAAATTATAAATATAGTTCAACAAATTAACGGGCCAGGTATAATTTATGCTGGCACAAGACAAAAAGTAGAGGATATTTTAAACACTCTGACTGCTAATGGTGTTAGTGCTATCGGCTACCATGCTGGTATGGGCCCTGAAGATCGCAAATCTATCCAAAACGAATTTATGAGTGGCAATGTTCGAGTAATTATTGCGACTAATGCTTTTGGTTTGGGCATTAATAAAGCAGAAATTCGTTTTGTTATTCATTTTGATATGCCTGGTACAATCGAGGCCTATTATCAAGAAGCAGGGCGCGCTGGGCGTGATGGTAAGGAAAGTTATTGTATTATGTTTTATTCTCCAGCTGATCGATATCTACGAGAATTTTTTATTGCTGGTGATAATCCGCCACCAAAAGTGATTACTGAAGTTTATGCTGGTTTACTAGCCTATGATGAAGATACCGCTTTAGTAACTTATGCCGCTTTAATGGAAAATGTTTCTGAAAAAGTTCCAGACATGGCTATTGGCACTGCTTTAAAAATTTTAGAACGAGAAAATTATATTGAGCGCAGTTATGAAAAAACAGGCTTAGCTTATTTACGCTTTTTACATAGTATAGAGCATATTCAAGAGCAACTTAGCGCCAAGGCTAAAGTGCAAAATAAAACTTTTAACGGATTTGCTAATCATTTTAAAGAAGAATTATTAGATGGAGTTGAATTTTCTCCTGATGATATTGCAGAAATTGCAGGTGTTAAAAGAGACGCCGTTACTCGTTTAATAAAAAAACTCACTGATGAAAATCTAGTCGAACATCGACCGCCTTTCCGGGGAACAGAAATTAAAATTTTAAAAAGAATTAAAGCAGAAGATTTAGATATAAATTTTTCTATTTTAAAAGAAAAACATAAACGCGAATTAAGTAAGCTTGATCTAATGGAAAATTATGTTTATGATCATAGTTGCCGACGAAAATATATTTTAGACTATTTTAAAGATAGTAGTGCTGTTGCTTGTGGTAAATGTGATAATTGCGCATCTCAAGGATCAACTATAGAAATAAAAGAATCTGATATTGAGCTAACAGATTCTGAGATAAAATTAGAGACAAAATTAACTCAAATTCAAACCTATGAATTATATCAGCAAGGTATGGATATTGAAGAAATGGCGCAAACTAGAAATTTAAAGCCTGGCACCATTATTCAGCATTTATGTTTTTTAATAGAGAAAAATAAAGATGTTGATATAAATAAATTTGTTGATAGCAAAAAACAAAAATTAATAAAACAAACCGTTAAAAAAATTGGCACTGATGCATTGGCTCCAATTAAAGAAAAATTAGGTGATAAAATAAGCTGGGATGAAATTAGATTGGTTTTAGCTAAAATAAACTATGGATAAAAAAACTCAACAAAAATTATTAAATATAGTTAAACAAAACTACGATGATATTGCGGATAATTTTTCTGCTACTCGTTATGCTGTCTGGCCGGAATTAAAAAAAATTATTAACATCAATGACGGTGATAAAATTTTAGATCTTGGCTGTGGTAATGGTCGAATGTTAGAATTATTAAAAAATAAAAATGCGCACTATACTGGAGTTGAACAATCTAAAGAACTCGCTCAATACGCTCGCAAATATGCTGATAAAAATAATATTAAAAATGCTAAAATTATTACTGATAATATTTTAAATATTAATAAAATAACAAAACAAAAATTTGATCTAATTCTACTAATCGCTGTTCTGCCTCACATCCCCTCGCATGAAATGCGGTTACAATTTTTAAAACAAATAAAAAACCATCTCAAACCAAATGGCCAATTAATTATTACTTGTTGGGATCTGCGTGCCAGTACAAAACACAAACAAGCAATTAGACAAAATAATTTTAAAAAAATATTAGGACTAAATAAAATGGATTTTAATGATATTATTTTTCCTTGGAAAAATAATGCTGGACAAGCAATGTCTCCTCGTTATTATCATGCTTTCACCATAAAAAATCTAAAAAAAATATTAATTCAATCTGACTGGCAGATAGAAAAAATATATACTGAGGATTTTTTTAATGAATTTAAAAAAAATAAAGAAAGGAGTATTTATGCGATTTGTAAAAATTAAAATATTATTATTATTAATATCATTCTTGTTGCCATTAACCGTTAATGCTCAAGTTTCTGGAGAAATTTTTAAAGCAGAAGTGTTAGAAATTTCAGACGAACAAACATTAACCCGAGAAGATGGATCAACTAATGTCCAACAAAATTTAAAATTAAAAGGTTTGGAAGGAAATTGGGAAAATCAAGAAATAAATTTTATCGGTATTTCAGAAATTGATGCAATCAGTTCTAATATTTATAAAAAGGGTGAGCAAATATTTCTAACTCATAATATTGATTACGACGGTAACGATGTTTTTTATCCAGTTGGCTATGTTCGCTATCATAAAATTTATTGGCTGACGCTTTTATTTGCTGTTCTAGTGATTATGATTGGTCGCTGGAAAGGACTAAGGGCTTTAATAAGCTTAACCGCCAGTTTCTTAATTATAATTTATTTTATTCTACCGCAAATTTTAAATGGTAAAAATCCACTATTTATTGGGGTTATCGGCGCTTTTTTTATTTTAATTTTCATTATTTATTTAACAGAAGGGATAAATAAAAAATCAAATTTAGCAATTATTTCAATATTAATTTCATTAATAATCACTGCTTTTTTAGCACAAATTTTTACTTATGTTGTTCGTTTAACTGGTATGGCGCAAGAAGAAATTCTATTTTTAGTTGACCTAGGGAAAGGAACTCTTGATTTCCGCGGATTATTATTAGCTGGAATTTTAATCGGTACTTTAGGCGCCTTAGATGACGTAGTTATTTCTCAAATTGAGGCAGTTTCACAATTAAAAATTGCTAATCCAAAATTATCAAAACCAAAATTATTTAAAATGGCTTTTCAAATTGGTAATACTCACATGGGAGCAATGATCAATACTTTATTCTTAGCTTACGCTGGTGCCGCTATGCCCTTACTCCTACTCTTCAGTATCAAACAAGAACCGTTTATTAGCTTTCATCAAATAATAAATAATGAAATGATCGCAATTGAAATTGTTCGTACTTTGATAGGTAGCATCGGCCTAGTATTAGCCATGCCATTAGCGACATTAATTGCAGTAAATTTTATTAAAAATAAAAAAGAAGCATAATTACTGCTTCATAAATATTTTATTGCTATAATTCTTAAAATTACTCTTTCTTCTTAAAAATAATCGCATTCGGTATTTTTCTAGTCGGTCCTTCTTTGTATACTCCATTATAATATAACGCTCGAGAAGCGCCACCATCTAAATTTATTGCGTATTCTACCTCTAATACTTTTAAAACATCAGCTAAATCCGGCACAGTGGCTCTATAAACAATTACTAAATAAACAAAATTATCTTTAACCGCAAAAGCATTGCGAGTTGTTTTAATAATTTTCTGCTTTTCATCTAACTCCCAATCAATTAAATAATCCAATCCTTCCTCAATTATGCGTGGCTTATTGCCAAGGGCGGCTTGAATTTTTACATTATATTTATTTTGAAAATTTTCTTCGGAAATAAACGCTTTATGCGTGTCTTTAAAATAATAAAATTTATTATTAGTATCAAAAACTAATAACGGCCCAGTTGTCCAATATTTAAAATTATCTGAATTTACAAATGTTTTTAATCGACTATTAAATACCGGATAAAAATAACTATTTGTTTTTTCGCGACATGAACTATAATCGGGCGGACAAAAATATGTGCCGTTGATTCCAGCAAAGCCATTATTATCTTCTACAAAATCAGCTAATGTTTTAGCTGAACAATTATTATCACAATCCTCATTATTAGCTGTATCAGTTATAATTTCTAAATTTGGATCACGTAAATCAATAGTGATTATATCAACTTTAAAATTATCGCCTTTAGCAGTCTTAATAGTTGTATATTTGTAATCACTATACTGATCAATTGATTCATCTAAAACATTCTTATTAACCAAGGCTAAATCTTTTTTACTAATTCCCAACCCTTTTTCACGCATAATAGCAAAAGCATCTTCTGGCCGACCTAAATAATAACGTTTTTCATCAGCTGGATTAATATACCAAGCCTCACCATTTTCTTCAGCTTGTAAAACAATTTTGCCAGCTAATCTTTCAGTCAAACTTTTATTTAACAATTCTTCAGAACTAGTTGCATTAACATCTATTTTTATTCCCGCAACTTGTGGTTGATTATCACCGGCTGGTATCTTTATTAAATCTTCATTAGTAATACCTAGCCCCAACTCACGCATTACTTTAAAAGCATCTTCTGGCCGACCTAAGTAATAACGCTTTTTATTTTCTGGATATACATACCAAGCTTCGCCATTTCGCTCCACGTCTAATAAAATTTTTCCAGACAAACGATTAGCGGTTGCTCCGGCCTGAGCAAAAAATGGTGTTAATAGTAGAATACTGATTGTAATAATTATTTTTTTCATAAAACCATTATAACACAAAAAACACCCTGTCGGGTGTTGTGTTACTGGAGCGGGTAGCGGGAATCGAACCCGCATATTCAGCTTGGAAGGCTGACGTAATAGCCATTATACCATACCCGCCTACTCTAAACCTGCCTACCGGTCAGGCAGGGCTTCGGCGGGCAAGCCCGCAAAAGCTATCTATAAAACAAAATTATCTTATCATAATAAGACTAATTTGTAAATTCTTTCACTATTTTTCTTACATCTTTTAAATTTTTTGCCTCCATTAATTTCATCCTTAACTCCTTAGCTCCCTTGAATCCATTCGCGTAAGCTTTAAAATGCTTTTTCATAATAGCAAAGTTTTTTGTATCTTTAAAAATTTTATTAAACAAAACTGCGTGTTCCATCATAATCTTAAGCCTTTCTTTAACGTCGGGCTCCCTCCCCTTACTAAGGGGAGGGCTGGGGAGAGGTCGAAAAAACCACGGTTTGCCAAACACTCCTCGTCCAACCATAACACCGTCAACGCCGTATTTTTCTACTTTTTCCTGTGCATCTTCTAAACTATCAATATCACCATTACCAATAATTAATGTCTTATTATTTTTTACTAATTTCATCACCTTCTTTGCTTCATCCCAATGCGCTGGAACATCTGACATTTCTTGGCGTGTTCGCCAATGAATAGAAATTGCTACTGGTTCTACTTCTAGTAACGCTTTAATCCATTTAGTAGTTTCAATTTTATTATAACCGATTCTTGTTTTCACAGACACTGGCATTCTACCAGCACCGCGTTTTGTTTCTTTAATAATCTCTTGCGCTAATTTTGGATTCTTAATAAGCGCCACACCTGCACCTTGTTTTTCTACTTTTTTATCTGGACAGCCCATATTAATATCAATCCCGTCAAAACCAAGCTTTTTTATAATCTTAGCTGCTTGATAAAACTTAGCTGGATCAGAACCAAAGACTTGCGCTACAATTGGATGCTCATTTTTTTTAAATTGCAAATCCAATAACATGTTCTTATATCCTTTATCTGAAACTAAACCATTCACTGAAACGAATTCAGTAAAGAAAACATCTGGTTTGCCATACTTAACAAACATCTGTCGAAACGCCTCGTCAGTAACATCTGCCATAGGCGCCAAACACATAATCGGTTTAGATAGTTTTGTCCAAAAATTAATCATATTATTACTCCCTCTCCTTACTAAGGAGAGGGTTGGGGTGAGGTTTTTTATTAATTAATGCGTCAAGCACGGCAAATCTTCTTTTTTTCTCATCCAATTCTACATCATCTTTCATTTTCTCTGATGCCGTTCCTGGACGTGGTGAATAATAGGCGATAAAAGCGATATTAAAATTAGCCTGTTTACATAAAGCAACTGTATTTTGAAATTGCTCTTTAGTTTCGCTGGGAAAACCAACAATTATATCAGTAGTAAATTCTGCTCCTGAAACTTTGTCTTTAATCTTTTTAATTAAACTTAAATACTCTGCCTGCGTATAATGTCGATTCATTTTTTTTAAAATTTCATCATCCCCTGATTGAACTGGTAAATGAATCTCTCGTTTAATATTTTTATATTTTGCTATGACTTCAATTAACTCGTCTGAAAAATCCCAAGGATTAGAAGAAATAAAATTGACTTTCTTAAACGGCAACTTAGCAATCTCTTCTAATAAGTACGGAAACAAAGTTGGAATTCTTGTCCGACCCATACTTTTTACCATTATTGGTTTTACTATTTTACCAGCTGGCAAAGTATAGGGGTGCTCGGTACCCTTTTTGGGTGCCGAGCACCCGATCAAATCCGCTCCATAAGAATTAACATTCTGTCCTAATAATATCACTTCTTCATACCCTTGCCTCACTAAGCTCTCTGCCTCTTTTATAATATCCTCAAATGGTCTGGAAATTTCCTGACCACGAGAAAAAGGTACAATACAATAACTGCACATATTATTACAACCATTAGAAATTGGCAACAAAGCTAATTTGTCATCTTCTCGAGTTGGTAAATTTTCAAAACCCGCTTCATCTATTGAAAGAAATTCATCAACCTTTGGTAATCTTATTTTTGCATACTTTTTCATTTTTTTACTCGGCTCTCGTTCCATTGCTCCCACAAAACAACCTGTAACTACTATTTTAATATTATTATTTTGTTTTTTTAAATCATGGACCATGCTATAAATCTTATCTTCTGCTTTTTGTCGCACCATACAAGTATTTATTACTACTAAATCAGCTGATTTTTTATCTTTAGCCAAACTAAAACCTCGAGCCTCATAATAGCTTGCTAATCTTTCTGAGTCAGCATAATTCATCTGGCAGCCAAGAGTAATAATAAAATACTTCATAATGTCATTGATTAATCAATAAATTCGTGTTAAACTTCTAAAACTATAATATAATATTTTATTTATGTCAATAAATACTGATAAAAAAATCACAGAAAAAATCGTTAAAAATATCATTTCTCAAAAGCCGACTGACGAGCTTTCTTTAATGCGCGCTAATCGCGCTGCTTCACGCAAATTTAAGCTAGCGCCGTTACCTAAACGGCAAATTGCCAGTACTTATGAGCAACTTTTACAAAAAAAGAAAGTGAAATCTTCGCCTCAATTAGCAAATCTGTTAAAAGTTCGGGCTATTCGCACGTTATCTGGAGTGGCTCCGGTTACGGTTTTAACTAAATATCATCCTTGCCCAGGAAAATGCGTATATTGCCCGCATGAGCCTGGCATGCCTAAAAGCTACTTATCTAACGAACCAGCTGCTCAACGCGCTAAGGCTTTAAAATTTGACCCCTATAACCAAGTTCGGCATAGACTTAGAGCCTTAATTGCCAATGGTCATCAACCAGAAAAAATTGAATTATTAGTCTTAGGCGGTACTTGGTCAGCTTATCCTAAAAAATATCAAAATTGGTTTATTAAACGCTGTTTTGATGGCGCCAATAATTACGGAAAGGCAAAAACTACAGCTGCAAAAAATTTAACTGAGGCTCAGAAAAAAAATGAAAAAACCAAATACCGCATCATCGGCATTACTCTTGAAACTCGACCAGACTGGATAACTGAGGAAGAGGTTAAACGCCTGCGCGAATTAGGTTGTACTCGAGTGCAATTAGGCGCGCAAATTTTAGACGACAAAATTTTAAAAAATATTAAACGCGGACACACGATTGATGATTTAGCGCGCGCGACTAAATTATTAAAAGACGCTTGTTTTAAAATCGATTATCATTTGATGCCTAATCTTCCTGGCGCTACTATTTCTAAAGATGTAAAAACAGTTGAACAAACTTTTTCTGACGAAAGATTTAAGCCCGATCAAATTAAAATTTATCCGACAATTGTAAATAAATACGCGCCACTATATAAATGGCATCAGCAAAAAAAATACAAACCTTATTCGCATGCGAAATTAGTAGACTTAATGATAAAATTAAAAACTATCGTTCCCTATTATTGTCGTATCAATCGTTTAATCCGCGACATTCCGGCTGAGAGTATTGTCGCTGGAAATAAAGTAACAAATTTAAGACAGTTACTAGAAGCTGAATTAATAAAACGTAAACTAAAATGCAAATGCATTCGTTGCCGAGAAGTGCGCGCATCTTCGCTTCCCTCTCCTTATCAAGGAGAGGGTGCCCGAAGGGCGGGTGAGGTAAAATTATTCATCCAAAAATATCCCGCCTCTGATGGCACTGAATATTTTATTTCTTATGAATCACCTCAGCGTGATATTTTATACGCCTTTGTTCGTCTTAGAATCCCAAGCCGTAAAAACGCGATTGATCGCGTCTCTGTATTTCCAGAATTAATCAATGCGGGTTTAATTCGTGAATTACATACTTATGGCCAATTACAAACTGTTGGCTCTAAATCAAGGGCTACTCAACACAAAGGCTTAGGCAAAAAATTAATGCTAAAAGCTGAAAAAATAATCAAAAAAAATAAACTGCCAAAAGTGGCAATTATCTCTGGTATCGGCGTCCGTGGTTACTATCGCAAACTTGGCTACAAGCTTGAAGGGACGTATATGATAAAAAATATTTAAAATAAAATAAAAAATCCTATTATTACAATAATAAAATCCGCTACCGTGTGAATAATCCAAGGCGCATAAATTGAATTAGTAATTTTATACAACCAATTAAAATATACTCCTGCCAAAGCTAAAAATAACGTGACCAATAAAAACTGCCACCAATTAAACCATCCTGTGGTAATTACAACATGATGAAGGGAAAATAAAAAACCACTAATAAAAAATAATAACCAATTAACTGCGCCAGTAGTATATTTATTATAAACTCTAAAAATAAATCCGCGCCAAAAATATTCTTCTAAAAATGGATTAAAAATTATTAGCATAGTTGCTACAAACAAATAATTAGTTACGGTTACGCCGTAATTATTTTTTAAATTTGTAGAAATAGCTGAAAAATCTATTAATGCATTTAAAGTAATAAATGCTCCGATAATAAAAAAGGCAGCTAAACAAGAACCAATAGCAGCTTGCTTCAAAATAATTTTAGTATCTTTCCATAAAAGAGGTGTTAAGAAAGATTTTCTGACAGATTTTCCAGTAAAAATCCAGACTCCAAAAATCGGTACACCAATATGTATGATTACTTTTGGTAATAAACCGACCATATAGTTACCCAACATAGTAGTAAAATACTGATTTAATGCTGGCGCAAATACTAATATAGTAAGAGTAGCCAAAATAATTTTTTTATTTTTATGAAACATACTTTTGTCCTATTGATTATACACTTTACACTATAAGATATATTTTATAAACTTGAATTAGTACATATCTGGAAGGAGGAAGCTAATGACATGCGAAACCTGTAGGGAAGATGGCGATTTATCGGGTTCGTCATGTTTGTCTTGTGCAGAAGAAGAACGCAGAAGTTCAACACCTTTAATTTTCAGGACTCACGCATCGCTCTTTCCTTCATGTCCTATTTGCGGAGATGCAGGGACGATGAGAGAGAGCTGGTGCATTTGTCACGAAGAAACACCTTCCCTATCAGCTGAGGAAGCCATTCTTGTGACAGGAGGTGACCTGTAAACAATTGTTTCGTTCATCTTTATCACCGCACCCACCCCTCGGGCTCCCCTGCTCGAGGATTTTTTTTATTTGATAATTCCTCCCCCTAAACAAATCTCGCCATCATACAAAACCAGCGACTGCCCCGACGCAATTCCTTCTTGTGCTTTGGTAAATTTAATTTCGTATTCACTGCCTTTCAACTTTTTAACTTTACAAACTTTTAACTCTTGTAGATGCCTAAATCTGCATTGATATTCTTTATTTTCCAAAGGTTCATTATTAATCCAATTAGTTTTATTAATTACAATGTCATTGCGAGCCGCAAGCGAAGCAATCCCGCTCTTTTGAGGGCTAACAGTGATGGTGTTATCTTTAATATTTTTCCCTGCGACATAGTATGGCTCATCATCAGTTCCTTTTTCAGTAATTACAAACCCATGCCTCTGACCAATTGTAAAAAACACTGCCCCGTCATGATGACCAATTTCCTTGCCTTTAGTATTTAAAACTTTGCCTTGTTTCGCTTTAATATATTTTTTCAAAAAATCCTTCATCCCTACTTTACCAACAAAACAAATTCCCTGGCTATCTTTCTTTTCCGCTGTCGGCAATCCAAATTGCTTTGCCATTTTTCTGATCTCACTTTTTTTATACTCCCCAATCGGAAACAAACAATATTTTAATTGATTTTGTTTCAACTGCCATAAAAAATAACTCTGATCTTTAGTTTTATCTTTCCCGGCCAGTAATGCTATCACTTTCCGTCCCTGTTCACTGTTCACTTTTTGCTGTTCACTTCTCGCGTAATGCCCGGTGGCAATGAAATCTGCACCTTGTAATTTTGCATAGCGCAAAAACTCTCCAAACTTAATTTGAGAATTGCACATCACATCCGGATTAGGCGTTCTACCGGCTTTATATTCCTTAACCATATAATCAACAACTTCTTTTTCGTATTCATCAGATAAGTCCAATTCTTTAAATGGAATATCTAAATGCATTGCGACTTTCATTGCGTCGCGCCGATCATCCTTCCAGCCACACGGCCCCCATTTTGGTTGCCAAATTTTAATAAAAACACCAGTCACACTATGACCTTCTTTTTCTAGTAATGCTGCGGCTACAGACGAGTCTACACCTCCAGATAATCCGACAAAAATTTTATGTTTTTTTTGCATATCTCACTAATTAAAGCATAAGCTACCCTATAAATCAATAAAAACCTCTTTTATAGAGGTAGAGAGGTTCTGCCCAAAACGCGAGGCACCGTATATCCAACAAGAATTGGCGAATCAAGATAACAGTCTATAAAATTAAAAATTCTATAGAGTGTTTTATCGCGCATAGTTCTGTTGCAACAGCTCCGTGCGTAACAAAACAGCTTGGTTATGCCTTGTGACCTATTTTAAATTCCAAGGAATCTAAAAAAACGGCCAGCCAATTTTTTATTAGGCCAAAACTTGTCAGATCAATGCCCCGCGTGCTGAGTAGAATAAATCTATTATATAATATAAATTGACACTTACCAAATTTATTCGTATATTAGTACTGATATGAAAAATAAACTAAAAAAATTTGCTGAAATAAAAATTTTTTCTAATGTCCTCCAACCCGTTAAACCAGAATTGATTGATTGGAAAAAACATTTCGGTAATAATAATCCCATCATCTTAGAACTTGCCTGTGGCCATGGCGACTATACTTTAGGTTTGGCAAAAATGTATCCTAACAAAAATTTTATCGGCGTTGATATTAAAGGTGCTCGCATTTGGAAAGGTGCTAAAACTGCTCTAGAAGAAAAATTAAATAATATCGCTTTTTTGCGTACACAAATTCAATTTTTAGATAAGTACATGAAAAAAAGGTCGATTTCTGAAATCTGGATTACTTTTCCCGACCCTTACCCTAAGAAATGTCATACAAAAAATCGTCTTACTTCTCCGCGTTTTTTAGAAATATACAAAAAAATATTAAAATTTACCTCGGCGACAGACGGGACTAATGGCATTATTCATTTAAAGACTGATGATTTAAATTTATTTAATTATTCAGTAGAAACTGTTATCAGCGAAGGCTTTAAAATAAAAAAAATTAATAATAATATTTACGAACAAAATAATCTTCCGCCTGAACTAGAAATAAAAACTTTCTACGAAAAGCAACATCTTAAAAATAATAAACAAATTCATTATTTACAAATAAAAAACAAAATCCCACATCACGAATGACGCGGGATTAAAAACTATTTTTCAATCCTCCCTAGACTCAATCAAAACACTGTAGCGTGTACTCAGGCGTGCTTAGTATTTGCCATAATTCTTTCATTCTTTCGCGTCTTGTATCATCTGCTTGCGCATCCCAAGTAAGATGAGTCTTATGAAAATCATAAGCTTGCAACATCTTTTTTGTTGGATTTACAAGAAAGCATAAATCCCAATCACCGTCCAGAGATTGCCCTCTGGAATTAAAATGCTCAAGCGTTCTGCAAATATTATAGCCAAAACTCTTATCAAGGAATTCTGCTCGTTGATCAATCAAATCTGTTTGTTCTGGGTCAACTAGACGTAATCTTTTGTGATATAAAAAAGATTTCACATGAATAACCCTTCTACCAGGTGCTACATACCACTCCAACTCTTCTTCTTCCATTGATAATAATTGCGCTAAACTTGCCATATCTGTTACGTCTCTGAAATCTTCTTCACACACATAATCTTCCAGGAGACTGCATTGATCTAATGGCTTAAGATCTCCAAAATCTTCTATGAGATAATAAAACCATCCATCAGAGCACGGGGGAAGTAGAACCGCAAAGGCTGAAATTCCTAAATCAGGGTGATATAAATCTGCAGCCATACACACCTCATCTTCAACATCTCTTCTTTTTAATGCTACTTCTCCTCCAATAATTGGTGTGTAACCTCCGGAATTGCCATGCATCCATTTACTAGGATCATGTTGAGGTTGGAGCGCTACATGTCGTGTACTTCTATTCTTTATTGCATCCAGAATTGTTGCTTGCACCTTCTTATTTGCTTCCACCTCCGCCTTAATTCTTTTTGATTTTTTCAGGAAAGTAGTTAAGTGAGGATTCTGGTTTTTCATTTTTTTACTCCTTAACCATCTGTGTGTTTTTTATTTTGTATCAATTCCTCTCTTCGCAATGCTTGCTGAAGAATAACTCCTATGCGCCATACCAAAACGCAAATAATCATCCGTGTAAATTCTATAATTGGATCATTTGTTCTAAATGCATAAGCGACAGTTATTTCAAAGGGGGCTAAAATTACTAAAAATTCCCAACTAAGAATATATAATTTTCGACGATGGAAATAATAGCCACATGTTATTAGTACCACCGGCATAAAATTAACAACTAAAATAACAGGCCAATATTCTACTAAAAAAGAAAATGGAGTTTTACCAGCTATTTGCCAAAACTGCCAAAATGTTTGAATCATGAAAAGTATCATGAAGCAAACTGAGCTTGACAAAACAGTGTACACAAATTGATGTACTCCTTTGAAGTCCCACCCTCGGTAAATAAGATTAAGCGCAGAGCCATAGAGAGCAGCGATGCCCGAAAGAAGCAATAAAAATATATAGTAATTATCAACGCCATCCAAAAACGGGGTAAGTAACGTTGACATCCCTAAGGCCACTATTGCGAATATCATAAATATGACAGCCATCAACACGAGTCTTAGTTTCTCATTCATGATTTTCCTTCTCCTTCTGTGAAGTGCGATTTGTCTTAGAAACTACTAAGACAGCAAATTGACTTTGCTATCCCTGATAGCTTCTAAGATAAACTTTTCCAAATCAGCTCAAAAATTGTTCTTTGATTTTCAGCATAATCCTTGTCTTCAATAATAACAATCGATAAAACGTCCCAAGAAACAATCATTACTCGATCTCCATAAATAATTGTTCCCGTGTTTAATTTCATACCTTCTGGTAAAAATTTTACTTCTCTTGATTCTTCATTTTCTTTATTTTTTTCTTGCGAACCAGACTTAGATTGCTCTACTATAATCTTAGCTTTGACGCCTTTCTTTAATCTTTCTTCAGTGAATTTTTTATATTCACTAGGATAATCAGCTACTATCTTTTCTGAGGAACCATATACTAAATTTTCTTTTTTTTCTGATTGGTGACGAATACGATCAAAGTAAGCATCCCAAAAACCTTCTTTACCTTCAAAATACATCACTTTGGCTTTTTTCTTGCTTTGATTTTGAATCGCTTTTAATTCAGGTAATAAAGCGCTAAAAGATTTCTCTTTTTTTCTCAAAGAATCTTGTATTTTTTCCGGTTCAACAGCTATAAATAAACGCTTTTTTCCTTTTATAATTTGATTCACTAGTCCTTTAGTAATCAAACTTTCTAAGATGTCATAAGTAGAAACTCGATGAATCCGGGCTTTTTTTGCGATATTTTGCACAGAATCACTACTTAATTCTAAAGTCGCTAAATATACTTTAGCTTCTTTATTATTAAGCCCAAAAAGTTCTAATTGTTCAGGTGAAATCATAGGGGTATAATTTAATATTAAATGTTGTAGAAAAACTACTACATTTTTATTATATACCCTATAATTTATTTGTCAAAGTGCAATAATTACAAGATAAATATAACTTATATCAACTCTATAATTATGTCAATAGTTTCCTACAAAATAAAAAAGAAGTCCGACTCTAGAGTCGGACTTCTAAATTTAATCTTCTTAAAATCACTATAAACAAAAAACTCCGGCATTTGCCGAAGTTTTTTTGAGAGGGGCCCGCAAAGGGCCTCAGACTGCTATACTATATTATAATTTGATTTTTGTCAATCGTAGGCTCTTATTAGTAACAATTAAATCAAATTGATCATGCACGTTAAAATCTGTCCATTTATATGGCTTTAAATTAAAATCTAAAATCCTACCACCTGCTTCTTTTACGAATAAAATTCCTGCAGCCACATCATATAAATTACATTTTGGCGTATAATAGGCATCAGCCTTGCCGGTTCCAACCCAAGCACATTCAATAGTGGCTGAACCGATTTTTCGCAATTCTTTAACTCTGCGATAAACGCTATGAAAAATATCAGCAGTTCTTTTTCTGCTTTTCTCCCCGCCTTCGCAGGTTACAAAGTATGAAGTTTTCAATTCTTTAATATTGGAAACTTTTGCTCTGGTTTTCTTTTTTGTTTTTATATCAATTACCCACGCGCCTTTTCCTCGCTCAGCTATAAATCGTTTATTTAAAAAAGATGCTTCCATTATACCAAGCACTGGTTCGCCTTTAAACCATAAAGCAATTGATACAGTAAAAAAAGGATTATTATTCATAAAATTTCCTGTACCGTCTAACGGATCGATTATCCATAAATAATCTGAATTATTATCAATCATGCCAGTTTCTTCGGTAAAAATTGAGTGACTAGGAAAATCTTTTTTAATCGCTTTAATTATCATCTTGTCAGCAATCTGATCATAAACTGTTTTAAATCCTTTAGAAGTATTACGCGCTAAACTGTCGTCAGCGTTACCAAAATATTTTAATAATTCCTTGCCAGTTCGTTCAGCTGTTTTAATTGCAAATTGTAATTCTTTTGTCATAAAAAATTATCAAATAATTAATACTATTTTTTAGTATACCAAAACCATCCAACTAACACCATTACTATTGCTAAAAATAATAAAAAAGTTTTATTAATATTTATATCTGTATTTTTAATCTTATTTCCTAATATATTTTGTTCAGCTTTTTCTACATCAATTTTTTCTTGTTCAGCTTTAATTTTAATAGCCGAAATTTGCGGTTCGTGCGGATCGATTGGTTTGATATTAAAATTTATTACATTAGAAATTCTGCTCGCTCGTCCTAATTCATCAAAACCGATTGCATAAACAAAATGCGGACCTAATTTTAAATTCCATTTTGATTGATAGGAAAAATCATTTTGACTAATTTCAAATTCATCTATTAAAATTTTATCAATAATAATTCTAACTTTTTTAACTTCATTCAAAACCGAGCCTTTAATATATGGTTGTTTGTAATTTTCTAAATTATCAGTGATTTCAATTAACGCTGGCGGAGTAACTAATAAGTCGCCGACTCCCCCATCAGCCATTGCATTTTGCCAAAACAAAAAGCATCCGCAAATGATGCTTAACATGATTCCTCCTCTCATTATGAGAGTTTTTTTCATGAATATACTTTACTATCTACGCTTACATACAACAAGAGGAAAAGCTGTGAAAAACATGGACTCATAAGATATCTTTAAAATGCTCAATTTTTACTGATCTGGTATTTTTATTAATAAAAATAGTTATTAAATCACAACGTGGTTCTTTATGCCACAATTTATATTTATCTAAATATTTTTGAATAGCCATATTTAATCGCTGTTGTTTTACTCCGGCGACTGCTTCACTCCCATCACCATAATATTGCGATATTCTTGTTTTTACCTCCACAAAAACTAAATCATCGCCTTCTTTGGCGATGATGTCGATTTCTTCATATCCAATTTTACAATTTTTTTCTATTATTTTATATCCACGTTTATTTAAAAAATCACACGCTAAATTTTCTCCAAATCGTCCGATTTTTTGATTGTGCATGTTACTTCCATTCATACTTACCCTAAAAGTATCCAGCCGGGTTTAAAAATCAATAAGATACCTAATAGCAAAATAATAATCCCTCCTAAAAGATTTGCCACTCGGACATACTTATTGGCAATACCGGTTACCTGTAAAGTTAGCATCGCAATAACAAAAACTGCTAAATCATCAATAATGTACATTATTATATATACCAGCATGTATCCATAATATTGCCAGGTCGATAAATTAGCTCCGCTTAAAACTGAAGTGTAGATCGCCGGTAATCCGGCTGAACAAACCAACTCTATCATATTAACCATTGCTGCCAATCCAACAATTCCTACTATTGCTAAAGCAAAACTTTTTTCATTAATAATATATTTTATTCTATCAAAAATTTTAACGCGCTTTTCTTCTTCAATTACTTTGCAGGTGCCATTTCTATTTTTATAATATTCACGTAAGTGGTAAATTCCACTAGCAATAGCAACAACACCAATTATTATTCTAATCCAAAAAATAAAACCAATAAATAAAAATAAATTAAGCCAAGCTGTCATAAATAAAAAGTACACTGCACCGGAAGTTATAATAAAGGTTAAACCAATCACCCACATGCGCTTTTTATTTCTCATGCCAATTAACATTGAAATTAAGAATAAAAGCACCCACATAGCGCAAGGATTAAAACCATCAACAAAACCGATTGCCAATGATAAACCTAACAAAGATGCACCTTGTAAATTAATTTCACCAAGGAGCGGTAATTTTATTTTCTCTAATTGATTATTAATAACACCCTGTTGGATTTCATCACTGTCACTTATATTTTGGCTATTATTAATTATAGATCCAATAATATCTGGCGTTTTAGCCGCGTAATGATATTCGACTAATTGCCTAATTCCAACACCAGTTGTTTCTTCGCTGACAAACCCATTTACTACATTTTTACCAACAAAAAGAACTGGCACACCACTAACTTGGCCCCTGAGACTTAACTCTTCAATAATTTTATTAATTAATTTTGCATTTTCACGATTATACCAAGTTTCAAAATAATTTACCTGTAAATAATCATGCTCATTTTTTAATTTTGATAAAAATTCACTCTCATCAGCACAATGAGGACAACCATCTCCATAAAAATAGTAAATATTTAATTTATAGTCTTCTTGCGAGTTGGATAAATTTTCTTGCGCATTTGTAATAAATGGCATGAAAATAAAAAAACACAATAATAAAATTGTTTTTTTTATATTTAAATATTTAAACATATAGTTAATCGTTAATAATTTTTATTGCTTTACCGTTAATAATGGCTTCACTTAATTTTTTATAAGCTGAAACTAAAATACGTTGAAAAGTGCTCTGAGATGTCTTCATTTTTTTTGCGCATTCATTCTGGTCTAAATTTTCAATATTTTTTAACCGCAGAGCCTCAACTTCTTCTTTTTCTAATTCAACCACAGCTAAATTACGCATTGGCACGCCTTGCGGTTTAAAATAATTAACAGCCGGATTAAATCTAATTCTACGACCTAATCTCGGTCGACCGGCTATTGGTTGATTCTGAGATAACATATATTTATTATAAGCTATAAACAAAAATAGACCAAAAAACTTGATTTCATTCAAGCTTTTTAGCCAACTTTTGCCGCTAAAATATTATTTAGCTGGCAAGTTGCGTCCGCGTCGACCGCGACCCAAACCTGATCCACGTTGATTGTCAACGTTAGCTTGGTTATTAGAGTTTGGACGACAATTTCCCAAACCCCGCCCGGTCATAGGACCCTTTCCTTTAGGCCCGGTTCCATCTAATTTAGGCATATTTATCACCTCTCTTTCTATACTAAGTTAAGTATATTATGAGTATATACCCATAATTATATTTTGTCAAGAGGGTAACTTTTAGCCTTATGTTTAAATAAAATAATTATTAAAATAATAACTCCGCCGCTGATCATCATATCAGCAATATTAAAAACCGGCCAAAATCTTAAATTAATATAATCAATTACATAGCCATAATGCAAACGATCAATTAAATTACTAATAGCGCCTATTACTATAAATAACAAGCCAATTTCTTGTAAACCAAAATTCTTTCTCGCTAATTTCAAAAACCAATAAATTAACAAGCCTAAGATAATTATAATTAATGGAATTGTAATTATATCAGGCACAGGAATACTAAAGGCAATATTTTTATTTTTATATAAATCCAAATAAAACCATTTCTTTATAATCGTTATTTTTTGATTATATAACGCAGTTAAAGCCCAAATTTTTAAAAATCGATCAATAAAAAACAAAAAGATGGCGCCAAATATAATAGCGCCAACCTTTATCTCCTTTTTTTTAATTATCTTGAGCATTTTTATGAGCTTTGCAATTTATTTTTGCAAGAAATACAAGCACTAGAAACCGGTCTAGCTAATAAACGCTTTTCACTAATCTCTTGTTTGCAATATTTACAAATGCCGTAAGCACCAGTATCAATTCTTTTTAAAGTAGAATCTATATCTTTAATATTTTTCGTTAAAACTTTACTAACTGACAAATTAGTTGAATACATATCAATTTCCTTTGCATTGTCATCATTAGTTGAACCTAAATCATCAAAACTAGGACGATGCTTAGCCTTAGCATGCTTATCTTCCTTAGTAAAACGATCAAGTTCTGCTTGAATCTCCTTCTTTCTATCTAAAAGTTCTTTTTTGATTTTTGCTATTATTTTTTTATCCATATTGTTACAGCTTATATATTCCTTAAAATTCAATAATATTACTTACTTTATAATATAATAGCTTATTTTCTTATAAAAAACAATACCTAAATATTCATAAAATATAAAAGAGGCCCTCGCGGGCCCCTCTCATTATATGAGAAAATAAATTTTTGAGCCTATTGCGAGAGCCTCATCCTGAAAATTTTGTCCTGTTTCCATTCGAAAATAGAAACAAGGAAATCCCTTTTCTTCAGGATAAAAGCCTCTTTGCCGACTTTAAGAGTGCACTTCTCTACCATTCTAGTGGTAAAATTTATTTGTATTAGAGTCCAATAAATTCTACCTTTTAGTTTGTTTTTGTTTTGGTTGGCCTATGTCGGCTATGACAGGCCAATAAAGGAACAGTAAAGAAGAAAAACTTGGCACAAAGATGTTTGTCTTTGAGGCAAATTTCTAAAATTGTTAATGTCCATTAAGTACTAATATAATAATATCATATATTTGACAGGTAGTCAATAAAATTACAATGGCATTTTTTGCATAAAATTATACTAAAATTAAACAAAAAAAATTATCCACAGTTGAGAGTCCAGAAAACTCTAGACAATAAATATTATTTTAATAAAAGTTATCCACAATTCTGTGGACTTTTAAACATTTATGTTAATAACTAAAGTCCAGAATATTCTAGACTTTAAATAAATATGAAATATAAATAATAATAAATAAAAGTCCACATAATAGTGGACTTTGATTTATAACAGTTGAGGCCTGGATGAGAATCGAACTCATGATAATGGTTTTGCAAACCACTGCCTTACCACTTGGCTACCAGGCCATTGATAATATAATAACAAAATATACTCTAAAAGAAAAGGACTTGAGCTTACACCCAAGATCCTTTTCTTTTTTAGCTTCACATGGGGGTATATTTTAAAATTTAATTATTAGTTATTAATTCAGTATCTTTCTCCAATACCACTTCAATTCGTGCTCGTCTTACACCAAAATTCTTAGAATCTTCTTTATCAAGCATCCAAACATCAACTCTGTTAGGGTAACGGGTATTCATTCTATCGCGAACTATGAAAATTCGATTACCAAATAACTCTGGAATACGTACTTTTGTACCAAATTTTAAGAAATTAGCAGCAATCGTATCTTCAATGCCATGCTCACAGACATTAAACATATTAGCTGTTGTACAAGGACTGCCATCAGTTTGAGCTGCTTCAGAATTATATGATGTAAGGCTTCTAACACCCCAGTCAATAAATTCGTAATCATCAGTTGCTAGATAGTTTAAATATGGAGGAGATGTCTCAGCGCCCATAACAGTAAAACCTTCTGCAGGAATCGCCTTATTTTCTAATATTTTAAGTCCTTCTTTTACTAATTCAGTTTCAACTTCATTCAAAATAGCGCCATTTTCAGTAGTAATCACTATAATTTCGTCTATTATATCTTCTTCAATGTCATTCATTGCCTCATCAGCAAAAACTGGCGCAAATATGCCAATATTACAAAATACAGTAAAAATTAAAATTAAAGCTATTTTCTTAGCTATTTTTAATTTTCTACCAGTAACAAAAGCTTCGTTAGAAAATTCAAACAGTTTTCGCTGTTTTTCAGCAAAAATTGACTGTTTTGTTAATTTTTCAATTAAATCTTTATAAAATTTCATATTTTTTGATTTTTGTGTTTGTTTTTGATGAAAAAGCCTGAAAATAATAAAATCCCAACACGTTATATTAATGGAGGGATTTCTTTTTTTGTATATTGTTATTATAGCAAACTGACTAAAAAAGTCAACCCCGTACAATCTGTTTTTTATCTAAAATTAGCAATTTTTTATGTTAATAACCAATAAAATTATTATAATATTTAGATAATTATTTTACGGGGTCAATGGTAAAAGCCTATTTTTAAGCTAATATTAAAGATTTTATTATCCTAATTAATATAGAGGATCGAGGTACATAATTAATAATTCAAAACTTATAAATATTTGACAATTAAGCCATTTCTTGCTAAATTTATAAGCTGATAAAGCAAAAACATGGGCTTATAGTCCAAGATCTTTGTAAAAAGGGGGTAAACCAAAAAGTAACGTGTGAACAGGCGCACGAAAAAATGGCCTGAAATTCTGGCTGAAAGGAAACAAGACCAATAATGGAAAAAGGACTCCAGAAAATATGTTTCTTAGCCGTCCAGCCGTATTCTTTAACCGTTGGGCAACCCGGCGGTTTTGAAAACGCGGATCATTTCTACAGGTTTGCAGCAGAAAGATGCGGTTTCGAGGGAGTAACCCTACCCGCAGGACCGCCGTTCATCGACATCAACCAAGTGCTGACCAGTGTCAGTTACGGTGATGATCAACAAGCGGCTATGAGAAATCTTGGTCTTTCTGATGGAATCCGCCGATTCGAAATGCACGTGGTCGGGCAGAATGTCTGTCTCCATCCATCCCGAGTATTACGAATGGCACATTTCCTGGCGCCGGAAAACTTCCGTGATCTTTCCCATCTGGAAGTCGAGAAAATAGCGGCTACGGAGATGAGGAAAATCATCGATGCGTCGGCGAAGATGGGCTTCCGCCACATCGCCGGCTTCTGTGGTGGGCGTGGCTATCCGGCCGTACAAGCCAAATGGTCAGCCTGGCCAAAATTCATTCCTGAGTGGATTCTGGCCATACTGGCTGCAAAGTGGGAACCGACTCTCGAATACGCGGCCGACAAAAACCAAATAATCACTTTCGAATTCGGCCATCCCGAAAACGACCTGCTCACCGGTGAGAATTTCGTCATCTTCTGCAGTATGCTCTCGGAAAAAGCCCGAAAAGCGGTCGGAATCAACGGAGACGGATCTCACTTTGTGAACGTCGGCACGAACCCGATGCCACATTTGTTGAAAGCCCAAGAAACCGGCTGTCAATTCACCAACCACTACAAGTGGGGCGGTGTTCGCGATCTATTTGACGGCAGCGCTTCTCCGTATGGTGGCTGGCGTCAGTGGAGTGAAGCTTCTTCAACGTTCTTCACCATCGGAACGGTCGGGCCGGAACAGCTTGTCCGAGACTTCCACAAGTTCAATGCAGAACTTCACTGCACGCAAGAAGACGGAGTCGACATCGTCTACGAAGGCGAATGTACTGGAATCATGAACCCGAAACAAGCGATGCGTGTCGGCGCCGACAACTGCCGAGCACTTCGGGACGGGAAGCCACTCACTCGACTCAACATTTCAGTCGCACCATTGCAACTGGAAAAACCGGAATCAAACGGCGATGTCACTCTCACGTGTGGTGAAGAGAACATTCCTCTTGATCCATGGGGCGGCGGACCATTTGACACTTTTGCCGACTGTCCGGCTACACCCCAAGATCTCCTCGCAATCAACGAGGAGGAAAGCGCCATCTGCAGAGCCATTCTCGAAAGAGCCGGCTTCTCAGAAGCAGCCGCGTTTTAAGAAAGCCAACTACACAGAGGAGGGCTGAACGATAACACCGTTCGGCCCTCCTTCCACTACTTTTTCAACACAACACGAAGCATTTGCTTCTTTTTTTTATTTTAAAAATATTGACAATTTTCAATACTCTTGTTAAATTAAAGCATCGTACATTGTTACAAATTCATACGACAATCCATCCCAATTCATTTGGGCGATCCGAAATGTAGTAAGAAAAGGAGAGATACGACATGAGTATAGAAACCTTACAAGTTGGTTTCGTTGGCGGAGGTTCAGGTGCATTTTTCGGCGGCGTACACCGAAAGACGACCTACCTGAACCGAGAGCAAGGCATCTTGCCCCATTGTGGCGTTTTCGATGTGGATCCGGACAAATCCATGGAAGACGCCAAAACAATCGGGCTTATCGGTTATCGCACCGTTGAGGAAATGATCGCTGCAGAGAAAAACAATCTGGGATTCGTTATGGTGGCGACGCCGGACGGGACTCATCTGCCTATCGTGCAGGCATTGCTCGAAGCGGACATTCCGGTTGTCTGTGAAAAACCGCCGGAAGAGGATCTGCCAAAAACTTTGGCAATGGCCAAAGTGGCAAAAGCAATGGGAGTCCCACTGACTTTCAACTGGAGCTACACTGGCTACCCGAACATGCGCTTGATGGCCGCCATCTGTTCGGCGGGTCTACTTGGCACGATTCGCCGAATCCAGGGCACATACGTTCAAGATTGGTTGCAACTGCCACTCGAAAAAAATCCCGTCGGTTCTCCCGGACAACAGCAGGCCGTAGGACGCACGGACTTCGGCGTCAGCTGTGATGCGGCCGATATCGGGATTATCCATCCCAGCTCCGTGATTTCATTATGCCTGCCTCATGTTTCGGCCAAGCGCGTATGGGGGCGATTATCAACTATGGTTTCCGGTCGCAAACTCGACGATAACATGATTGTTGTTGTTGAAATCGACGGTCCTGGCGTTGCTCCGGGAGCCGATATCGCCTTCTACTCGAGCCAAACCATGATCGGAAAAGGTAACCACCACTTCCTTTCTATTGCTGGAGAGCAAGGGACGGTTTACGCGGACATCGAAAATCCGGAAATCGTCAAACTTTCCCTCGCCAACCAACCGGACCGCGTTTTCCAATGCGGAAGGGGATTCGGTGACGATCCGGTTATGAGAAACGTGACTGATCCCTGCGGTGATATTATGATGAGTCCGCCGGGACATATCGGCACTTTCTGGGACGCGCTCACGTATCTGCAACGCCTCTTCGCTAAGGATGTCCGCGACTGGCGGGAATGCGGAAAAAGACGGATCGCTTCGCAGAGATCTCTTGGAATCCGCGAAGGCGTCTTCGGCATGCAGCTTCTTCAAGCGGCAGTCGACAGCACCCAACGGGGCAACGTCTGGGTTAACTGCAAATCCGTAGACGAACTGCTCCCCTGATTGCACGATTACATGTTTCTACGTTATTCACGAGGAAGATAGGCCACGGCCCGTCTTCCTCATTTTTATTTTAAGAAATAATATAAAACTAGTTAATCTTTAATATTTAAACCTAATAAATTAGTAATATACATTACTTGAGACGGACTAATAGTTAATTCTTTCAAAATATTTATATCCATTTTAACATTCTCAATATTTGATTTTCGCAAATCAATATTTTTAAAACTAGCTTGAGAAAAATTAGCTCTCTCTAAATTACAATCAATAAATGAAACATTTTTTAACTTTGCTCCTTGAAAATCCGCATCTATTAAAATACAATTATTAAAATCTACATTTTCTAATTCTGTAAATCTAAAATTGATTAAATTAAGCTTGGATTTATTAAATTTTGTATTTTTTATTATTCCTTCAGCAAAACTAGCCCCCATTGCCTTAGAACTTAATAATAAACTCTTTTGAAAATAACTTTTTTCTAACTCTGTATTTGAAATATCACAA